>MDSZ01225874.1_pt1 | contig 11787 bp, 15 predicted proteins | sample 811201 | NCBI WGS metagenome assembly MDSZ01 (sample SAMN05326647, study PRJNA326480) | marine metagenome | isolation source: seawater | place: Indian Ocean: North | collected 2010 | reverse complement strand
TGCTAAAAATTCTTGTCCACGATGTTCTTGAGAGTTATCTACAACTAAAACACGAATTACTTTATTATTTTCATCTATTTCTGCGAAATGTGCCATTATACTAGCTCGTATTTTATAATTACTATACCACTGCCGCCATTTCCACCAGATGTACCTCCACCGTTATGATTCCAACTACCTCCTGCACCACCGCCTCCAGTATTTGCAGTTCCGCTGCCTCCAACTCCGATACCAGCAGCAGCGTTTGCTCCACCACCATTTCCCCCAAGTCCTTGATAACTAACACTACCGCCAGCGCCTCCACCTGCGAAGTATCTTGTACCGCTTACATTTTCTCCTGTAGATGTAGCGGTAGCCCAAGCAGTAGCAGAATCTTCTCCTACTCCACCATCTCCTCCTTTTTGACCAGAAGTTCCATTACCTCCGACACCTCCAGCACCGCCACCACCTCCGCAAGAAGTTGAAAGATTTGATATGCCTGTTCCTGTAGCATATCCTCCATTATTTCCATAAGTTCCACCAGATCCTCCAGCACTATAAGTTCCAGCAGAACCACCTCCAGAGCCTGAAGCATTTCCATTGCTAAAACCTGCTACATTTCCACCTGAATATGAACCTGCTTTAGCACCTCCATTTGAAGTTATACTATTAAAAGTAGTGTCGCTTCCATGAGAGCCAGTATAATAGTTACCTCCACCACCACCAGCCCCAACAGTAACAGTATGATCTCCTGCACTAAGAGTTTGGTTTGAGTTTACATACCTATAAGCTCCAGCACCTCCACCGCCTCCACAGGCTGAATGGTAATAAGCTCCACCAGCACCTCCACCGCCTCCTACTATTAAATACTGGACAGCGAGAGTGTCGGCTCCTGAAATATTAAAAGTGCCACTACTTGTAAATACATGATATACAGTAGTTCCATCTATTGTTTGTGTTCCTCCAGTGGTTACAATTCCTCCTGAATCCCCAACCCCAAAGCCTAATACTCGATATCCAAACATCAAATAATCCTAAGAATCATTAGCTGCATCAGTAGTAAAGAACAGTTTAATTCCTAATAATCGGGCATCGCCTGACTGAGTATCAGCAGATACGTCCCTCATAATTTGAAAATAAGTTTGAGTATCAACAGCAGCGTTAGCAATAGTAACTGCGCCACTCTCAGCACTAACCATTATATCGTTAGATGTTCCACTAAAAGCTTTAGCTGTAGCGACCACATTAGTACCAAAAGCTGTATTAATAGAAGCATCATCTGCAATAGAAACTCCTGATAATCCCCAAGCAACAGTGCCTGTATTAGTTCCTGTTACAGTCCAAAACGCTTGGAAAGTAACAGTTCCTTCATTCCAGCTTTTCGGAAAACAAACTGTAAACTGAGCATTTTCATCTGAGCTTGGGTCAAAGTCTAAACATTTTAATTCAGGCCCATTAGATAACTCTACTTGCTCTAAATCAGCACACCCATTCGTTGTGTTTGGATACATAGCTGCTGCTGGAATATAAATAGTTTCTTTACCTACTAATTTTCCTGTTTGAAAAGAAAGAGTGCCGCTTCCATCAGAAGTAAGAACTTGATTTGCGTCTCCGTCACTAGCAGGAAGAGTTAGTACAATATTACCTGCATAAGAACTATGAGGTGCTGCCTGGAGTCTTGTATAATGTGCATTAGAAGATTCACAATAAAAATCTATTTTAGACTGAGCGCCTCCATTTTTAAGAGCTATAGCACCTTGAGAAATAGATACACCGTTACTAGAACCTCCTCCTATACCTAGACTTGTAACAATATCTAATGTGTGTGCAAGTTTATCGCTTGTTATGTTATCGTCTGCTATCTTTGCAGTTGTTACATTAGAATTTGCTATCTTTGCGGTTGTTACATTAAGATCAGCTATTTTAGCTGTAGTAATTGCATTATCAGAAACAGTACCAACAATACTATTTGTTGCAGTCATACTCATAACTTCTATCGAAGCTCCAGTAGGAGGAGCCGTACTAAAAGTTAGAGTTGTTCCTGAAGTAGAATAAGTATTTTTTTGTTGATATACACCATCAATATATACGAATGTATTTTGTTCTACGCTTGGGTCTATGCTTAATGTAAATGCTGTATTGCTGTTATCACCTGTAAAATTATTTGTAGTGAGATTAGCGCCACCGCCTCCTATCTCACCCCAACCGTCAGCACTATATCCCTCAAAACCTCCTGTAGTGGTGTTGTACCTAAAATTACCAACGCTAGGACTTCCTGGTCTATTTGCTGTTGTTCCGTCTGGTACTTGTAAGTTTGTAGTTACATCTAAAGTTGAAAAACTTACTGAACCTCCTCCTGTTCCTAATTGAGACTGTACATAAGCTTTTACAGATTGTTGGCTAGGAATAGACGTTGCACTATCAGAGGCCATGTCGTCCTCGTCAAGAAACGATGTAACACCGTCTAATACGTTTAATTCAGCGGCTGTTGCGGTTACACCATCTAAGATGTTAAGCTCTGCTGTGCTAGAAGTAACTCCATCTAAGATATTTAACTCAGACGCTGTGGCAGTTACTCCGTCTAAAATGTTTAATTCTGTTGTACTAGAAGTAACTCCGTCCAGAATATTAAGTTCTGAAGCTGTAGCAGTTACACCGTCTAAAATATTAAGTTCTGCTGCAGTAGACGTGACTGTTGTTCCAGCAATAGATAAAACAGAAGGATTATTACCTACTTCAATAACTGAACCACTAGCGTTTTCTGTGTACAAACGTCTATTGGTCAGGTCTATTGCAGGTTCACCTTGAACAAGACTACTAGCAGCAGGTACACCTGATCCGTTTTTTAATTTAATTGTTGTTGCCATTAATTAACTTCCCTTTGCAGTAGTATATAGGGAAAAAGGGGCCTGTTAAGACCCCCTTTAAATCCGTTACTCAGCAATAGCGAGAACGAAACCAGCTTCAGGACGATACACTTGGACACCGTACAGGCAGTCAGCCGTGTACAAAGTAGACAAGTATTCCTGCTTGTACTGGGTTTGAGAGCGTACTGACTGTTGCTCTGCAAGAACTATAGCGTCCCTGTGGAAAAGCAAAGCAGCACGAGTGTCGATAGAAGACGCTGTGTTATCAGCAGCAGCTTCTATAGTAGCACAGTTAGCAGATACATAAATATCAACACCGTACAAGTTACCAATAAGGCCTGACTGAACAGCCTGACCTGTAACAAAGTCAGAAGACACATAACGATCAATACCCATAATCGTCTTACGAACAGAAGGAGGTATAACAAGAACACGTTCTTCCATAGGAACATTGTTGTCGTCCAGTTTTTGAATCATGTCACGGAAAAAAGCATCAGAAAAAACGTCAGCAGCAACTGCTGTGTCATCTGTGTACTGAGTTGTTGTACCACCGTCGTTAAAGAAACAACCTGTGTGTTGATAGTCAGTAGGAGCTACTGAACCAGTATGTACGATTGCACCACCGTTACCAAAGCCAGTACCTGCTGAGTGTAAGTCAGTATCGACTCTAACAGCAAGTGAGTACCCAGCGTCTTCAGTATAAAACTGACGTAAGCTGCTGAGTGCTTGAACTTCAACGATGTCTTCAATCAACCTTGAGTATTCAAAGTGTCGATTAATGTCAATCGTAAGTTCACTTTCGGTGTTAGCAATGATAGTTACTGCTGTATCTGCAGCTTTCGCATTTGCGTCACCACGAGTGGGCTTAGGAATATGTAGCTTGTCTCCTTTCTTGCCTGTCATTGATATTTTTTTGACAAGAGGAGCCATTTTTAAGTTTTTTTGGTAAGCAGCAATAATTTCATCGGACCATATTTCAGGTATAAAAGTTGCTGCTTCTGTTAGTGCCGTGTTTCCACTAGCACCAGGATAAGTAGCTGTAGCCATTGGGTAATCTCCAGATTAGTTATTTAACTCGACCCTCTGAATACGCTTTTAGAATTTCTTCTGATAAAGCTTGATATCTGTCTGGGTCTGTTTTCATTAGTTTAATAATGTCGGCCCGACGATAAATTTTTCTACGAGTTGTTTCGGCACTACCTTGTGCGTTACCTGTGTTAGCTGCTTTAATTTGCTGCTTTCTTGCTTGTTTTTCAACTTGTGCAGTCTGGTCTGCTACTGTCTTACGTTCTTTCCATAAAGAAAAAAGCTCGTCAGCAGCGTCAGCATTATAATGTTGGTCAGCTTCTACAAACAACTGAGTCCTAATTTTAGAAGCTTTAATCCATTCTGCAAACTTATCATCTTTTAAGATGTCTTGCATATCAGGGTGTTTACTTTGAAGCACTGCTAGTGACGCTTGTTTTTTATACTGCGTCGAGTACTCCTCTGCTTCTTTAATCTTAGGATGATTCTCAATAGCACGATTAACGGCTGCTTGAGGGTCCGTAAAATAATCTATATCGTCTTCAGGCTCAACGGTCTTTTGTTGAGGTGCTGGTTGTTCTGTTTGACTCGTAATGTAGTCATCTACAACCTTACGAAGCTCTCCTACTTCTGAAGACTGACGACCTAAAAGCTTTTCAGCTTCTTGGTGCATCTGTACCACCTGTTCTAGGCTTTTACCTTGGTACTTTTCTGGTAAAGTAGGTTCTTCTTGTGGAGGTTGCTCAACGTCTAAGTTTAAATCTAGTTGTTGAATCTCGTTTGCTTCGTTATCTAAAGTGTCTGTTGTTTCCTGATCTTCTTCAGGAGGCAGATCAACCATAGTTGCTCTTGACATAATTAAACTCCGTGATCTTAGTCATTATGGAGATTGTGGTTTTTTCCTACCTGCTTCTTCATGCTCTTTTAACCATTTTAGATGTCTACCAGGAAAATCCCCACTAGACCCATCTAAAACAAAGAATGGGGCAGACAGCATTTTTGTAGCCGTAGCTCCACAACTGCACCTACTCGTTGCTTCACTACTCTTTACAAATTTTTCAAATATATGTCCTTCAGGACAACAAAAGTCATATACTTTAATCATCTTCTTTACTTTCCTCTGCTTGCTCTCTAGCTGCTTCTATTGTGCTTTGTATATTTATAACAGCAGTAAAAGCAGTTATTTGTCCTTTACGAAAGAAAAGTTCTTCTAAATCTTTAATATTTTGAAGATTAGATAATGTTTTAATATTGTTGGAAAGTTCGTCTAAGAGTTGTTTGAAACCACTCAGATTAAATAATTCATTATAGTTATTAAAGTAAGTTTCAAGCTCATTCTTCATAGTTTTCCTTGAGTTGGACTATAGTTATAGTTTAACATATTTTATAACAAAAGTCAAGCTTTTTTCTTTGTTTTTTTCCTTCTTCTACCAGACGCAGTAACAGCGTGTTTAATCTTTGCTTTACCTGTCTTACGTCTAGCAGAAGACTCTTTCTCAGCTTTTGTCATTTTTTTTACGACAGCTTTTGGACGACAAGAGGGGTACGGACGTTTTTTCTTTTCTTTACCAGAACGCCCACACTTTTTACCTGTCTTAACGTCTATCCACTCTTCAGCAAACCACTTCTTAAGCCCTGTCTTTTTAGACCTAGCTTTAGGCATAAGTCCCACCACGTTTCTTGTACGTCTTAGTTAACCATGCAGAAGCATAAGCAGAAGGCCACACGTCAAACTTACGCTTGGCTTCTGCTTTTACTCTTGAGTACAAAGCTTTGTTTTTAGGTGTCGGTCCTGTCTTTTTTGTTTTTGCTTTTGCCATTACCTGTACATCCCGCCTTTGCCTTTCCTCTTTCTTGCTGGTTTCTTTTTCTTATTGGTTGGACGCATTTTATTGGACTTATTACCATAATTCATTGCTTTCTCCTTTGCTTTTGCAGATAGTTCACTTAAATGAAAGAGTTTCACAGAAGTTTTCCCATGTGTTTTACCTGAGTGTACGTCACCGTTAGGCATTTTATGGGTAGCACCTGTATACAGCGTACCATCACGTTTGTAATGGTTAACACCTTTAGCCAAAGATCACCTCCTACCATTTTTTGCAAGACCAGTACCTTGCCGTGAGTTTACTGGGTGGGCTAGTGTCGCACTTATGTCTAGCCCTGAATGATTTACGTCGTTTGGGTTGGTTCTTTTTAATTTTCATGTTAGCGTCACCAAAACGTATAGTTTTAGTCTTGTCACCAACTTTCGCAACCACAACAAACTTTTTAGTTGGGTGTCCAGGTGTTCTCTTAGGTTTATTGTAACCACTAACACCAGCCCTTGCTAATTTAGGATCTCTACTTCTAGGCATTATTTTTTCGCACTCTGTTTAGGTTTTGGTTTAGGTTTGGTCAGGTCTACGAGCTTCTGTTCCAACGCTTCTAAGCGGTTCCATTTGTCTTGGAAGTTCTTGTCTATTAGGCTGAGTAGTCTCTGTAGTTCGTTGTCCGTTAGCATTTTCTTTACCTTCTATTTCTCGTTTTTTAAGGAGAGTGTTTGCAACTTTCATACGTCGCTCAAACTCTTTGTCTTCTGCATCACCTTCTTTCAAGTTTCTAGTGATAGCGTTTATACGATCAATTTCTAGCTCCTGTGGTACTGCGTTAGCTTCTACAGCTAACTTAACTGCCCTAGCAGAAGACTCTTTAGCCTGTGCTGACAAAGCTTCTGTCTGAGACTGCTGGAACGCTAGTTGTGCTTGTTGTAAAGCCTGAGCCGCTTGTGCTTGTTCAGGACTAGGTTGTGCCGCTTGCTGCATTGCTGCTATTAGTTCTTCACGGTTAGACAAGTTCATATTGTCCACAATGGATTGTACAAGCGTACTGTACATAGGTGAGTCTTGTTTCATTGTCTGTAACAACTGTACAAGCTGTGTTACTTCGTATTCCCTAGCAATAATACCTAAGGTGCTACTAGCGTTGAACTTGTAGTCAGAAACAGGGTAATTTTCAGGGTCAAACTGCATATAACGGTAGGCTGCTTTTTTAACAAAAGGTATCAGGAAAGACTGCTGAAAGTTAATTAGAGTTCGCTTGTGTCGTTTAATAATAGCACCTAACGACATAGAAATACCTGCTGCCGTTGCTTCACCGTTTACTGAACCAGCAATACCTGCTGAATCTACGGCTCCTGTTGCTTGTTGAACCATCTGTTGTAACGCAGACGCTTGTGCAAACGTGATCTGATTGACTGACCCAAAGTTAAACGGCTGTAGGACCTCTCTTGGGTCACCGCTAGTCAGTATCATCTTACCTGGACGTACTTCAGGTTTTGCTCCTCTAGGGAGTCTGGTTGCGTCTACTGCTAACATAGGATGTACTGTTAGGCTTAGAGCGTCAATCCTAGCTCGTAACTCTGTGTCCAAAGCTTTCTGAGAGTTGTAACCTTTTTCACACACGCCACGTCCCCAGAACCTGCCAGGAACCACGTCCCAAGGAAAGGCCACTACAGGACGATCTTGCATCATGTAAGGGTTAGCTTCAGCTTTAAGTAACACACCACCGTTAGCAACGACTATAACAGCTTCTACGTACTTAGACTTTTTTTCTTTTTCTTCTTGTACTAATTCTTCTTCTTCATCTTCTAAAGCACTTTCTAAAAGCTCACGAGGAACTAAACCGTAGTACTTAGTTAGACGTACTTTGTAGTCCTGGTAGATAGTTAGGTCTTGGTCTGGTTCTAAGTCTGTGTCAGGTGCTGCTGGCCCTACAAGAACGTCTTTGTAGACTCCTTGTTCTTGCAACAGTTCTACTTGGTGTAGACTTACGAACTCGTCAACTGCTACACCCATAGCGTCTTCAATAGACGTAGCTACAGGGTCAATAAGAAAGTTCTGAGGCATGACAGGCTTAAGCTTTACTTTTACTCTGTCCCTCATACTAACCCCTACAGCTTGTAAGTCACCACCCATGATAGGTTGTGTTGCAGGAGCCATCTCTTTCATTTCTTCAATAACAATCTCACCAACACCAGTGCCAAATACGGCAGCGTTAATCAAACACTCTGCAACTGCTTTACGAACTTTACAGTCTTCAAAGTCTTCGGTAAGTTTGTTACGTAAGAACAACACGTCTTGTCTGCTAGTGTCTCCTAAGTTGTCCGATACGTCAAACCATTTACCACGTCCAAAGGTAGCTTCTTCTAGTTCTGCTACGTTAGACTCAACCGCTTGCTGTAAGGCAGGAGAGATAATCCTAGAGCGTTCTGAGGCTCTATCGCTGTCTGCTGGGTCCCAGATGCCTCTCCACAGCCTGTAGTACTCGTCAAACCTGTAGGAGTAATTAGATTCGTAATGGTCACGCCAGTCTTCACATTTAGTTATAACCCATTCCTCAATAGACTCTTCTGCCATTAAGGGGTCTGCTTCGTATAGTTCACTCATATTTAGTATCCTGCTACTACGTCTAGTATTTCGTGGTTGTCGATTTCGTAGTCATAGTCATACGCTACGTTTGCAAGTTGATCTATGTAGGCCACAGCGTCAACTAAGTCGTCGTGTGTTAGTGGGTCTGGAAACTGAAACAACTGGTCCAAGAACCTAGAGTTCCACTCTCCTTTGTTCAGTGTTACAAAACCGTTTTCAAAACGTCCCTGTAACGCCCACATTACCCTGTCAGTCTTTTTCTTGTTACCGTGGGTTAGTTCTTCGACTCTAAAGAACGTACCGTACCGCCTCTGTAGGTCCGTTAGAGGAGACATTACAGCTTGCTTTGCAATTCCTTTTTCAATTCCCAAGCTAACTGGTCTGTAGTCTCTAACTGCCTGAAATATTTTGGCTGCTGTCTCGTCAAGGCTCCATCTCCCATAAATAACGTTGTCAATATACCAACCGTCGGTATTAACCTTGACAATAGCGATTGCCGTGTCGTCCAGTCTTGTATTTTTTGTTCTTTTCTTGTTAACTTCCTCAAACCCTGCCAAGTCAACAGCAATATAGTAGTCTCCTCCTTCTGGTTCATCTTCAGAAAAGCGTACCCACTCTTCCTTGAACATTTCGGAGCCACGAGCTTCAAAGGAAGCCATGAACTCCTGACGAAACGCATAACTGGACATAGATTTCTTGGCAATGTTTATTTCTTCAGGGTCTAACAACGGATTGTCGTATGAGGTAAAGTGCCAAGTTCTGTAAGTTTCGTCTTCTCCTAATTCTCCGTACTTGTATAATTCATAAAAATGGTTACGTCCCATAGGTGTACCGATAAACATAGCACACCCTTTCTGGTCAGTTAAGGCAGGACGTAGTATCTGTTCAAACACATCAGGCTTCATGTCTGCGTATTCGTCCAACACAAGAAACTTCAAGCTAACACCACGCATTGTCTCAGGTCTGTCTGCGCCTTTGAGACTTATTGTTGCGCCATTCACCAGTTTTATCTGTAGGTTGTTTATATGGCTACCTGAGATTACTGGGTGTCCTAGCTCTAACAAGGTCTGCCACATAATGTCCCTGGCTTGTCCTTGTGTTGGGGCTACGTAAAACACATGGCCTTTGTCGGCCTGTAAAGCATTTACAATTAACATCCAAGCAGCCAGCCTAGACTTGCCTGTACGTCTACCAGCAGCAACAATCTTAAACCTAGAGGTGTCTTCCCAGACCTCTTGTTGCCAAGGCAGTAGCTTTATGTTTAGTTCCGTCACTTTTTAGTAACGACCACACCTGTACCACTTAGTTTCACTTTATTGGGTACAATTTCTACGTCATATCTTGTTCCTAAAACTTGTTCGACGTAGCTTTTTAATTCTTTAGGACTAAAACCTTTTTGATAATTTCCGTCACTAGCATAGTAAGCGTTTGGTTCTTTTGCTGGAGTAGATGTTTTGCTTTTTAATCCTGCTTTTGCTGCACTTTCACTCCAAGTTTGAATAAGGGCTTTTCCTTGTGGTTTTAATGCTTTTCCTATGTTTAAAACAGCTTCTGCCCTAAGTTTTGGTGGAAGCACGTTAATAACATTAGTTGATATAATTTTACCGTACTTGTTTGCTGGAACATCAGAGGGCTTTTCAAACGTAGGCTTAAAGCCTTTTTGTGGAAAAGGTTCAAAAGTGTCGTCTGCGTTTATAGCTTTTGCGTTTTTTCCTAGCCCAGCCCCATAATCTAAAACCTCACCTTTAGCACCTAAACTATCTAGGTAATCCGAAGCTTTTTTTGCTGTGTTTACTGTGTTACTTCGTTGTGTTTTTTGAGACGCTTTGTTTTGTAAGTAATCGGCTCCTTTTCTAGCAGCCCTTGTTGCATCAGCAGGTGCGCCTAAGAAGGGAATAGAAGACGCAGCAGCTAAACCAGCGTCAAGATAGTTCCCTTCCATTAGGTTTTTAGGGGTGTCGTATAGTAAAGCCTTTGCGTCCCCAACAATAGGAGTTAAGTCTAATCCTAACTCTAAAGCTAGTTTTTCATTTTCTGTTAACATCCCCACAGGTTTTGTCCTTATTTTGTTAGTACAACCAGACTACAGGAGTAGTGCCTCTTGTATCAAGGTGTACAAAAGTTTTAGCCACGCCAATACCAGAGAATCCTAGTTTCATTGCTTCTTGAACAATGGTGTACCTGTCACCACCGTTAGTAATACTTATGTCAGCCGCTATGCCCTGAGCATGAGTACCAGGGACTTCTTTAGAGGCTTCTATTGGGTGTTTAGTTGGGTGTCTGTACCCTGAGTTTACTTTAAAAGGAAAAGCACAAACTTCTCTTAGCTTGTCAAGTTTAACTAAGAAGTCAATTTCCATGTTGTTCTCGCCTGTCTCTTGACAGTTAAATTCTTCTATAGAAAAAAACTTAAGGTCCCTACCCAACGACTTCTCCTTCTATGACTTCTGGATCATTCATGTCTACAGTCCCTACACCACTTATGTTAATCTGTATAGAGCTTCTGCCTCCGTCTTTTATCACTTCACGTTCAAAAGCACCCACAGGTAACACACGGTCCATCACTAGCTTCCATGCGGCAGCTTGGTTCTTATGATCGTTGTCAAGGGCAGCGTCAAAGATAGTTTCTAAGACTTTCCTGGACTTTGGTGAGGCCAACATACGAGCTTTGTAGTCGTTGATGATAGCAGCGTCACCCTTTGGTCTGCCTACTTTACCTTTGTTCCCTGGTTTTACAGCAGCAACTTCTGATTTCGGGGGTCTGCCACGACCTCTCTTTTTTATTTCTTGGGTCATAACATATTGTCCCTTTGTTATGCCAATAGTATAACATAAGTCTACATAAAAGTCAAGCTATTTATTCACTAAATGCTCCGTGTGGTGTTTCTCGTGTAAAAACAAATGGTTACTTGTGTTTATTTTGTGCCTAATTTTCCTAATTTTAGCCTATTTTGTGTACCAGAGGGTACTACAATATTAATAATAGTAAAACACGGTCCCGCCCCATGCAAAAATCATGCCAAACTTATGTCATGCAAGAATCATGCCAAGGTTTGCGCCATTGGTTGCGATGATGATGCAACATTCGTCTAACTTATGGCCCCAAAGTTGGCACGAGTCTTGCATGGGAAGCACCATTGGCTGCGTTTATGGTGCAACATCTGTTCGGCTTATGGCTCCAAGGTTGGCACGAGTCTTGCATAGGGAGCCGTCTCAAGTTGGCACGCGTTTTGCATAAGGTGACCGCCTAAAGTTGGCATGGGTTTTGCAAGTGTGAGGGCCAATGTGGCAACCTATATAGACACAAGAAAAAAAATTAAAATAAATGTAAAAAAGTTGTTGACATTGTTGAAACCTTTGTTATTATGTTCCCAACAGTAACAAATAAACACACCAGGAGACGAACAACATGGATTACAAAAGAGACGAAATCAAAGAGTATTTAGAGGACTATATAGCCGATAACAGAGATCAATATGACGACATAGACGACGCAAGGGACACTCTGC
>MDSZ01042336.1_pt1 | contig 11787 bp, 13 predicted proteins | sample 811201 | NCBI WGS metagenome assembly MDSZ01 (sample SAMN05326647, study PRJNA326480) | marine metagenome | isolation source: seawater | place: Indian Ocean: North | collected 2010 | reverse complement strand
CAAGTATATTGACTGGTAAAAATGCATTATTTGAATTGATACTTGCACCAAATGATTTTAGAGGATTAATTACTCTTTCAAAATCTCTTTTTGATAAACTTTTGTCACCTTTTATCTTAACTAACTTTTTTGAATTTACCAATAAACCAAGAATAAGTCTTGCTAATGTTCCTGAATTTCCAGCATTTACTATTAATTTTTTTTCAGTATTGAAACCATTTAAACCATATCCATAAATTTTATAAAAATTTTTAAATTTTTTAAAATTAATTCCAAGTTTTTTTATACATTTTAGTGAATTAATCACATCATCAGACTCTAATAAGTTATAAATTTTACTCACCCCTATAGCTTGAGATGCTAACAAAACACATCTTATTGAAATACTTTTGTCTCCAGGTATATCTATTTCTTTTTTAAATGATTTAATTTTTTTATTAATTTTTATGGTATTTTTCATTGATGATTTAATTTATATTAAATTCATCACCAAAATATTGAATTTTAGCATCTCTGTCACTGATAACCTCTTTAGGACTTCCTGATGCTATTATTCTTCCATTAGATAAAATAATTGCTTCATCAACACAATTAAGAAGATCTCTAGCTTGATGATCACATATTACAACGGATATTTCTTCAGTTGATTGTAGATTTAAAATAATTTCTTGAAGCATTTTTATTGTCAATATATCAAGAGCCGCAAATGGCTCATCTAAAAGTAATATTTTTGGATCATTTATAAGAGCCATCGCTATAACAAGTTTTTTTTTCTGTCCACCAGATAGGTCCTTTGATTTAATTTTTAAAAGTGACTCAAATTCAAATTGTGAAATCAGTTTATTGATTTTTTGTTCTCTTAATTCTTTAGCTTTTATATGTATTTCTGATACTAATTTTAAATTATCTAATAAAGTCAAATCATGAATAATACCTCCATATTGCGGAACTAAACCAATTTTAAATTTTGTAAATCTCTCATTAATTGGCAAGTTATTACAATTTATTCCATCAATTATTACCTCTCCATAGTTGGGGTTCTTCAATCCTGTTATTAAATTAAATATTGTTGATTTTCCAACCCCGTTTGGTCCTAACATTCCAAGAATTTTTTGTTTTGTAATTTTTAAGTTTAGATTATCTAAAATTTGTCTTTTATTAAAAAAAACAGATATATTTTTTAGTTCTACAATTATTTTGTTTTCTTTGTGATTTTCAATTTTAAATTTTTTTATTACTGCCATTAGTTTATGGATACTTCTACTTTATTTTTTGAATTAATATTAATATCTTTTGTTACAATATCCATGACAACATTTTCTGCTCTCATTTTGGAATTTTGGTCTATCATAATTACATTATTGTATGCTATAGCTATGTTTTCATTTATATTTAAATCGAGATTATCGCAAGTTATTTCCTTGTTCTCGTAATTAATTTTAACATTTCCAAAGAATTTAGAGTTTTGATTATTATAATTGTACTTTGCATAATCTGATTTTATAAAAATTTTCGGTGCATCATTTGAATTTATTTCACCATTTACGTTTTCTAAATCTAGAATGTTACTATTTTTAAAATTTGTTTTCCCATATTCAGCTAAAATTTTAAAAATATCACCCTCTTTATTAGTTGTAATATATTCAATATTTTTTGTAATATTTTTTTCTAATGAGATTTGATTTTGTGATTTATAAGTTTTTCTATTAATTTCTTTATTTGTGTTTGATTGGGCAGCTTCAACATTTTGGATAACTTTACTCTCATCATGTGCTGTATCTTTTTTTAAAATGTTGTCTTGCTCGTGTTTAGTGTCCTCTAGTAATTCTTGATCTAGAGAAATATTTTTATTTAGTGATTTTGCACCTATTTCATCTATATTTTCACGAATTGATAATTTATTGCTTATTGGTTTTGAATAGAAATAAAGGAAGTAAATTCCACCAATAATTAAAACTATTAATAGGAACAATATTATTTGCAATAAAGACTTAGTGGACATTAATTAATATTTGATCTTAAAATATCATGCATATGCAAAATTCCAATTGTCTTTTTTGTATTTTTTTTTTTGTGAATATATAAAGATGTAATCTTTTTTGAATTCATAATTGATAATGCTGTAGCTGCCAAGGTATTTTCGTCGACACTAATAGGATTTTTTTTCATAACTTTTTTTAATTCTAAATCTTCAAAATTTTCATATTTTTGTGCTATACGCTTTATATCTCCGTCAGTAATTATACCGCTTGTTTGACCATTTTTTTTTATAACAATTAAAACTCCTAATTTTTTTTTATTTATGATTTTTAGAGCTTGTTTCATTTTTGAATTTTCTTGAATCAATGGCATTTTTTTCCCTGTTAACATTATATCTGCAGCTGTTTTTAATTTGACTGATAATGTTCCGCTGGGATGAAATTTCTTAAAATCTAGCTTATTAAAATTTTTATATCTCATACAAGAAATTGCAATTGCATCACCTAATGCTAACTGAGTAGTTGTCGAGGATGTTGGAACAATATTCTCTGGTCCAGCTTCTCTAGTAGTGGGGAAAAGAAAACCATGATCTGAATTTTTAAATAATATTGAATCTCTTTTAGAAGTTATACCTATGAGTTTGATATTTTTATTTCTTGAAGCATATTGAATAATATTTTTTAACTCGTCACTTTCACCACTGTTACTTATTAATATAACGACGTCATTTGATGTAATTTGACCCATATCTCCATGACTAGCATTGGAAGCATCTAGGAAGAAAGAAGGAGTCCCCGTAGATGAAAAAGTTGCAGCCCATTTTCTAGCTATTATCCCACTTTTTCCAACTCCAGATATTATAATTTTACCGTTTTTGCAATTAATAATTATTTTTATAATTTTTAAAAAAGATTTATTGATAAATTTTTTTAAATTTTTTAAAGCTTTGATCTCAGACTGTATAACTTCTTTTGCAATGTTTTGAATTTTGTTATTCTTCATACTAATGAGACCAAATATCAGAAGTAAATGAAGCTAGATCCAAATTAACCCTGCTATGAATAAATTGAATTGCCTCATCATATAATCTATCCCTTTTTTCCCTGACTAATATATTTCTAAGATTTTCATATATTTTATGAAGATATATTACATCCTTTGCACAATACTGTAACTGTTTGTCAGATAACTCACCACCAAAGTCTGACGATTGTAGGTTTTTATTAATATCTTCCCCAGTAAATTCTTTAATAAGGTCCTTAAGGCCATGTTTGTCACTATAGCTTCTAGCAAGTTTACTCATTATTTTAGTACAATTTACATTTTGAACATCTATAACCAGATATTTTTTTATGAATAACAGATCTGCTCTTGCATAATGAAAAATTTTGTTAATTTTTTTATCTTCTAAAATTTTTTTTAAGTTTGGCGCATCATATGTTTGTCTATTTAGTTTGATTATATGCGCATCTCTATTTCCAGTAGAAATTTGAACTAAGCAGAGTTTGTCTCTTTCAACATTTAGGCCCATAAATTCACAATCTACTGCAATATTGTCACTAAGTGTTAATTGATCTGGCAAATCATCTTTGTGTAATTTAATATCTATTTTCATTAAAGAGATATATATATGAAACAAAAAGAAATTCTACTTTTCGGTGCAACAGGGCAAATTGGTAGAAATCTTATTAGAAAGTTATCAAAAAGTAACTATAAAATTACTGCAGTAACAAGAAATATTCATAGAGCTGGTTATATATTAAAGACGCAAGCTAATCCTGGATACTTAGATTTAGTGGAATTAAAAAATTTCAAAATTGATAAGATTGATGAACTTTTCAAAAGATCTACAATTTGTGTAAATTTGATAGGAATATTACATGAAAGAAGGAAAAATGAATTTAAATTAATACACACAGATTTACCAGAACTTCTGTCAAAAAAATCAAGTCAATTCAAATTAGAAAAATTTGTTCACTTATCTGCTTTGGGGATCGAAACTGCAACTGATAGCAAATATGCATTAAGTAAAATAGAGGGAGAAAAAAAAATAAAAGAAAATTTCAAAAATTCTATAATTATCAAACCTTCAATAGTTTATTCTGTTGATGATAAATTTAGTACTAAATTTATGTCTTTACTAAGCATACTGCCTTTAATGCCTCTTTATTATAACGGAAATACTAAATTTAGCCCAATACATGTTACAGATTTAGTAGAAATAATTTTTGAATTAATCAGTGGAAAAGAACAACATTTAGTTTTAGAATGTATTGGGACTGAAGTGATTACCTTTAAAGAAATTATTCAAATATTACTCAGATCAATTAATAAAAAAAGAATTTTATTTCCAATGCCTTTACCTATTGCCAAGTTGACTGCAAAATTTTTTCAATTATTTCCAAATCCACTTTTAACCGAAGATCAATTAAGAATGTTAAAGTATGATAACTGTATAACAAAAAATTATAAGAATAATTTTGATCTAGGCTTTATACCAAAGAGAAAATTTGAAGAGGAAGTAAAAAAATATAGTTTTAATTGGAGAACAGGTGGACAGTTTTCAAATCAAGTTACAGATACTAAAGTAAAATGATGACATATCTTGTAATAGGACTGTGCATTATTTTGTTATTAGTTGTGATATTTATATCAGCGAAACCTATAAGTATGGGCATAGAAGCGAGGAGAAATATAAAAGATATCTCGGATAATGAACTTGAAGATAAAGATATAATTAATGATGATTATGATGATAACATAGAAAAAAATTCAATTTCACAAGAAATATCTAAATTAAATGATTTAAAAAACAAAGGTCTTTTAACTGAGGAAGAGTACAAGAGAGCTAAAGAAAAAGTATTGAGTTAAGCTGATTTAATTTTTTTTTCTATAAATTTCGGAACTTCATCATCTTTATCCATCACCTCTTCTTTTTTTCCCTTAGGTTGAAAAACAATCATCAAGTGTAATGGGCAGTAAGAAAACTTTTCTACAGTTTTTCTTCCACAGAATGTTGAGTCTTTTTCATCTGGATTAGCTTCCATATATTTGCATGTATTTTCATTTAATTCTTCTAAACTTAAATTTTTAGCTGGCTCAAAATTTTTATCTAACAATAATGTTTTTAATTTACCTCTTTTACCTTTTAATTTAATCTGTGTTTTATCATCCTTCTCAAAAGATTTTTGACTCTGAAATGTATTTCTAGTTTTTATTTTTGAAGACAGATTGAGTCTGTGAGCTTTGCCAATAACTGCATTTCTTGAAACACCACCAATAACCTCCGCTATTTGACTAGCAGTACTGCCTTTACCCCAAAGCTCTTTAAGCTTGTTAACTTTTTCTTCCGTCCAACTCATATTTTACTATATTTAGTGTTAATTATATCGTTGATAACATCATGTGGCATAAAAAAAATTAAAACAAGTTTTTTTTAGTATTTTTCAACAATTATTTAAATAACTTGAGGTTGTAAATTAAACTGTCAAAAAAAATAAAAAAAATTATAAGTAAATATGAGCGCTTTAGCACCTAATTATAAAAGAAGAAATTTATCTTTCAAAAGAGGTAAGGGTAGCTTTCTAATTGCAACAGATGGAAAAAAATATTTAGATTTTGTGCAAGGGATTGCAGTCAATTCACTTGGACATGTAAATAAAAAATTAGTATCTGCAATAAATAAACAATCAAAGAAACTTTGGCACGTGTCAAATGCTTTTGTAATACCAGAGGGAGAAAAATTAGCCAAGAAATTAGTAAAAAGAACCTTTGCTGATGCAGTAATTTTTCAGAACAGTGGTGCCGAAGCCACAGAAGCAGCAATTAAAATTGCTAGAAGATATTTTTATTCAATAGGCAAAAAAAATAAGACAAAAATTATCTGTATAAAAAATTCATTTCATGGCAGAACGATTGCAGCAATTAATGCAAGTGGTTCAAAAAAAATGACACAAGGATTTGGGCCGAAAATGCCAGGTTTTGATCATTTTGAATTTGGTGATCACAAAAAATTAAAAAAACTAATTAAAAAAAATACAGCTGCTATTATGATTGAGACAATCATGGGAGAGGGTGGCATCAAAGTAATTCCAAATTGGTGTATTAAGGCAATAAGAAAATTATGTAATCAAAAGAAAATCCTTTTAATATTAGATGAGGTTCAATGTGGTATTGGAAGATCAGGAAAGTTTTTTGCTTTTGAATATGCAAGTGTTAAACCAGATATAGTTCCAATCGCAAAAGGTATTGGTGGTGGTTTTCCAATTGGAGCAGTATTAATGACAAAAAAAGTTTCAAAAGCAATGGTGCCAGGAACACATGGTTCAACCTTTGGAGGAAATCCGCTTGCTATGGCCGTAGGTAATGCTGTTTTGGATCAAATAAATAATAAACTGCTTATAAATGTTCAAAAAAAATCACATTATTTTATTTCAAAATTAAATGAATTGAAGATCAAATACCCGAAAATAATAAAAGAGGTAAGAGGTATGGGATTGTTAATAGGATTACAACTTTTTAATGATCAATCTGAATTCATAAAAAAATTAATGGAAAATAAATTATTAACAATAAGAGCAGCAGAAAATGTTATTAGAATACTTCCACCTCTAAATGTAAAAAAAAACGAAATAGATCTAGCTTTGAAAATTATAAGTAGAGTATGTAAGGAATTAAATTAATATGAAACATTTTTTAAATTTGAAAGATATACCCACTAAAGATCTTAAAAAAATTATTATAGATGCAAAAAAAAGAAAAAAATTAAGAAAAAACCTTAATACTTTAGAGGTAGATAAAGGAGCACCTCTTAAAGGAAAAATGCTTATACAAATGTTTGAGAAAGCTAGTTCAAGGACTAGAATAAGCTTTTATATGGCTATTAAACAACTTGGTGGAGGCACTTTAACTCTTCCTTCAAATGAACTACATTTTGGACAGGGAGGTGAAAGTATTGCAGATACTGCAAAGATTCTATCTACTTATGGAGATGGATTTATGCTTAGAACCGATAGTGATAAAAAGATTAATGAATTTAAAAAACATTTGTCTATACCAATCATAAATGGTTTGAGTCCGTCTTCTCATCCCACACAGGTACTATCTGATGTTTTTACAGTAGAGGAAATAAAAAAAAAATCTATATCAAAATTAAAAATTTGTTGGATAGGAGACTCAAACAATGTTCTATATAGCTTAATTACTGCTGCAGTAAAATTTTCATTTAGATTAAGTATAGGATGCCCAAAAAAATATGAGCCTAAAAAATCAATAAGAATTTGGCTAAAAAAAAATAATAAAAAAATCAAAATATTTAATGATCCAAAGAAAGCTATCTCTGGAGCTGATGTTATATTTTCTGACAAAGTTATTTCTTTGAATGATAAAGTTGATAAAAAAAAAAAATTATTGCACTTTAAAAAATTTAAAATTGATAAGAAATTAATAGGTAATGCGAAAAGAGATTGTATATTTTTGCATTGCTTACCAAGAGGAAACGAAGTAGATGATGAAGTTTTTTTAGGAAAAAATTCTCACGTATGGCAACAATCTTTAAATAGAGTACACGTCCAAAAAAGTATTTTATTATATTGTTTTGGAAAATTAAGGTAACGGTATTGGGTTATCTGAATTTTCATTAAGATATAGTATGACTGACGCTCTATCTTTATCTTTTCTTAAACCAGCAAATGCCATCTTTGTGCCTTTAATATAGCTTTGAGGTTTTCTCAAATATCCATTCATTTCCTCAAATGTCCAATTCTTATCATATGCTGCCATTGCCTTTGAGTATTTATAGTCCTCCTTGGATGCAACTTTTCTCCCAAGAACACCATAAAGAGCAGGTCCAATTTTGTTTTCGCCACCTTTATTTACTAAATGACATGCTGCACATTTTTTAAAAACCTTTTCTCCATGGGAGATATCTCCCATAGCAAGTAAAGCACTAATATCTATTTTCTCTTCTTTTTTTTCAGTATTTGAACTTGAAGCCAATTCCGTTTCAGGCATATCTACTTTGTAAGCTGATTTTTCTGGCTTATCTACGTAGAAAGCTAAGTCTGCAATTTTACCTATTCCAATAACAATAAGCGCAACCAGAAGAACAGCAGCAATAATTTTGTTTATTTCAAATGAATCCATGATTTTTTTTAAATATGGTCGTATAACATGATAAACAAAATTAAAACCAAATTTAAATTATAAATTTGCGTCTGAAAGACGCATAAAATATACATTTATGACTAAATCAATTATAATTATTCCATCTAGATTAGCAGCCACAAGATTACCAAATAAACCATTGATTAATATTAATAACAAATCTCTAATTATGCATGTCTATGACAAAGCTATTAAAAGCCAAGTAGGAGAAGTTTATGTTGCTACTTGCGATAAAGAAATTGCCAATGAGGTTAAAAAAAATGGAGGCAATGTTATAATGACAGATATTAAACATACAACTGGAACAGATAGAGTATTTGAGGCATCAGAAAAACTAGGCTTAGAGGATAATGACTTTATTATAAACTTACAAGGTGACGAGCCAATGATTAATCCATTGGATATTAAAAAATTAAATGATTTATCGAAAAAAGAAGATTTAGATATTTCAACACTTGCATATAAAATTAATAACCAAGATGATTATAAGAATGAAAATATAGTTAAAGTAATTACAAAAAGCAAATTATCAGATAGATCAAGCAAGCAAGCTTTGAATTTCTCAAGATTGATTTATAATGTTGATAAGAACATTTACCATCATTTTGGTGTATATTTATACAAGTTATCATCATTAAAAAAGTTCATTAGACTTAAAAAAAGTAAAAATGAGATCAAAAATAGATTGGAGCAGCTTAGAGCAATAGATAATAATATGAAAATGGATGTAATATTAGCGAATTTTTTTTCTGGTGGAATTGATACAAAAAAAGATCTAGAAGAATATATGAAATTATTTAATAAGTAGACAAATGAAAATTATTTATCAAGGTATAGCAGGAAGTTATAGCGAAAGTTGTGCAAAACAAATTTTTCCAAGCATTGAGACGATTCCTTGTAAAACATTCGATGAGTGTTTTGAAAGAGCTAGTTTGGATAACAACATTAGAGCTATAATTCCAGAGTCTAATAAAACTACTGGCAACATTGGAGTAGAATATTTAATTTTTAAATATAGGTTGAATATTTATCAGGAATATTTTTATCCTATTAACCATAACTTAATTGGTATTAAAGGTTCTAAATTAAACAATATTAAAAACGTTTATTCACATTCACAAGCACTGAGTCAGGCTTCAAATTTTATTAAAAATAATAATTTAATAGCAAACGTAAGAGCTGATACCGCAGGATCTGCAAAATATATTGCTGAAGAAAACGATAAATCAAAAGGAGCAATTGCATCAAGATTGAGTGCACAAATTTATAATCTTGAAATTTTAGAAGAGAATATCCAAGATGATAATGAAAATTTCACTAGGTTTCTTATTATGGGTAAAGAAATTATGCAGCCCGAATATAATAAAGATAAATATATAACTTCTTTTTTATTTAAATTAAGAGATAAACCCGCAGCATTATATTCAGCACTCTCTGGATTTGCAATTAACGGCGTAAACATGACCAAACTTCAGAGTTTTCCGGAAAAAAATTCATTTTCGTCTTTCTTTTTTTTATGTGATATTGACGGACATCTCGATGAAAAAAAAATAAAAAATTCATTAGAAGAATTAGCTTTTCATTGTGAAGATATGCACGTATTAGGTGTCTACAAGGCTCACGAATTTAGAGAAAAAAAATAATTAATTAACTTTATTGTAGATTAGAAAAAATTATTGTTATAATACATGTGGAGGCCTTCCAGGTGGAATTGCCATGAACTCCCCCAGACTTGAAAAAGAGCAAGGGTAGTGAGCTTTTTCCAGGTTGGTTGGTCTCCTAATATGACTAATAGTTCTAAAGTTCTTGCATTAAAATATAGACCTCAAACTTTTAAAGATTTAATTGGCCATGAAGAAATAGCCACTACAATTTACAATTCTATTAAAAATAATAGCACAACTAATGCTTTTTTATTTACTGGCATAAGGGGAATTGGAAAGACCACATTTGCTAGAATTGTTGCCAAGGCATTGAATTGTGAACAAGCAATTGAGAGCAATTGTGAAAATAAATGTAATCATTGCGATTCTATTACAAATTCTAACCATATTGATGTACTTGAGATGGATGCAGCAAGTAAAACTGGGGTTGATGATGTAAGAGAACTTATTGAATTTTCTAGATACCCACCATCAATAGCAAAGTTTAAAATTTTTATAATTGATGAAGTACACATGTTAAGTAAGCAAGCATTTAATGCATTACTTAAGACATTAGAGGAACCTCCAAAATATTTAAAGTTTATTTTTGCCACTACTGAGGTAAAAAAAATTCCTATTACTGTAATTTCAAGATGTCAAAGGTATGATTTATCAAGAATTAACTCTGAAGAACTATTTAATTATTTAAAAAAAATAATAATAAAAGAAAAAAAAATTGTAGAGGATAATGCAATTAAATTGATAGTTAAAATATCAGAAGGATCTGTTAGAGATGCGCTATCTTTACTTGATAGAGCAACTATTTCTAATAATGAAAATTCTTTAACATTGAAAGATGCTCAAAATATTTTTGGATATTTAAATAGAAGTTCATATATAGATTTATTAGAAATAGTTCTTTTAGGTGATGAAGGGAAAATAGTAAGTCATTATAGAAATTTGTACAATTCAGGTATTGAGGCTAACCAATTTTTAAACGATTTTTTAGAAATACTTTATTATTTAAAGAATATATCTAATATAAAAGGTGAAGGAAATAATTTTTTATTAAATGACAGTGATTTTAAAAAAATAATTTCTTTATCAAATAAATTAAAATCAAAAGATGTATTATTATTTTGGGAGTTTACCTTAAAAACTTTAAAAGAAATAAATTTAGTTGCTAATCCAAATTTATTAATTGAAATGTTTCTTATACAGTTAACTTATATAAAAAAAAAAAATATAACAAATAATAATCAGTTAAATAGCTTGAAAAGTAGTTCAATAAAAAATGCAGATATTAAAAACATTATAAATAAAGATACAGTTAGTCAGATCAAAAATATTAAACAAGAAGATGACAAAATTGAAAAAAAAAAAACTATAGAAATCAAAAATTTAGAAGATTTGATTGAAATTTGTGTGGAAAAAAAAGAAATGCAATTAAAATATGATCTAGAAAATAATGTAAATTTAGTGTCCTTTTCAAACATGAATATCGAAATTTCTTTTAACGATAAACTAAATAAAAATTTTGTAAAAGATCTATCTGAAAAATTATATAACTGGACTAAAAATCGATGGCTTATTTCTTTTTCAAAAAATAAAGGTGCAATGAGTGAAAAAGAGAGGAAAAATAGTAAAAAAGATAAAATTATAAAAGAATTTAAAAACTCAATTGATTATAAAAATTTATTAAAAGTAATTCCTGATATTGAATTAATGGATATAGAAAAAAAAGATGACTGATTTTAATAAAATCCTAGAAAAAGCTAAAGAGATAGAAAAAAAAATGAAAGAAAGCCAGGAAAATCTAAAAAAAATCGAGGTTAATGGAGTTTCTGGGGGAGATGTGGTTAAAATTACGCTTAACGGAGATGGGGAGATGACTAAAATTTTATTGAGTGATAGATTGCTTAAAGAAGATAAAGAGATAATTCAGGATTTAATCACTGCCGCACATAATGATGCTAAAAATAAATTAAAATCAAAAACT
>MDSZ01269653.1_pt1 | contig 11788 bp, 21 predicted proteins | sample 811201 | NCBI WGS metagenome assembly MDSZ01 (sample SAMN05326647, study PRJNA326480) | marine metagenome | isolation source: seawater | place: Indian Ocean: North | collected 2010 | reverse complement strand
TGTCAATTGGTCGCTCTTTTATGATTACATTGCGACAGAGTTTGATTCTGAGTGTTTTGAGTTTTTATTCGAAGGAGGTGAGTAATGAGATTTAGTAAAAAAACAAAGAGCCTCATAGAGGAGTATGAATCTATGGGGTATGAGATTATAATAGGCAACAATCCGAGGTTGCCTGAAGCGAAGAAGTGGTCCGATTATGAATGTGTGAGATTGTGTCTTACAAATTCGAAGCATCATGGGTATTCTGTTCACACGGTTTGGGCTGTGCGTAGATGGTACGTTTTCAACCTAGAGCGTGTGGATGACCAAGTCATTAATTATTGGGAGCAATGGGCGTATAATCTATTGTATGAGGTTGATGGTGATAATATCCGTTGGTGTGATGGTCATATCGTTACAACCAACGAAAAATTGGCTGAGGAGTATCAAAGTCAGCCTTATATATCTGACGGGAATGGCAATGATTTTTGTAGGTTGGTGCGTAAGGTCAATGTTCAATTGAATTGGTCAGCGTCCCGCTTTGGTTGTCAAACAATGATGATAAAGGGAGGTGAGTAATGTTTGCAAAGAATCTAACTATCATTGTGAAGGAGCAGCAGTGGGTCAGTCAGCATGTGTTATCACGTAGATTGTATGGCACGCACGATGAAACACAGAGAAGGCGGATACGTAGGCTAATGAATGAGCGTATACGTCCTACATTGGATGTGGTTATAATGTATGCAAGAGCATTGGATGTTCATGCGTCCGATTTGGCATTTAAAGAGTTGCACAAGGGTTTCAATGCCTTTGTTGAGGTTGAAGACCGTTTTGCTGCAAATTTGGCTCTTTATGAAAAAGATTACAGTACATTCCAAATGGCTATAATGTTATACCCTAACAAGCGTGTAATCGATAAAAATGACGAAAGGAAACTTCGTAGGCTTGTGCAGGGAGTTACAAAACCTCGATTAGATGATATCGTAAATCTGGCTAATGGATTGGGTGTTCACCCTGGTGTGTTGTGTTTTGGGGTGTGTCCATGATATCTGCTGAGGAGTATGCCAAAAGAGTTTCAAGAGCGAAGAAGTTACTTCCTCATTTGAGGGAGTATTTAGAGGAGTTGTTGGGGATTTATGTTAAAATGAAACCTTGGCAACGTAAATTTTTTATAACCGATAGGGGTTACAGTGACCCCTACTATATTACTTATGTCCGTGAAAAGGACAGAACAAAACTAATCAAACTATTAAGAGAGGTGATACAATGAGTGGAACAATATACAGTAGACTAAGGGTCTTCGATCCAGACAATGGGGGGAAAGAAGTGATATTTAAGAGCATCGAGGAGTTGAAAGAAATTCTCAAAGGTTGGTTGATCTCAGATCATATCATCGAGCTTGCATATGGAAGTGTGGAAGTGAAGTATGTGATGACTCGTGATCGAATTGCAGATCATTTGAGTGGTGGATCAATGGGTGAGGACTTTGTGCGGTATGGAGAGAAGCATAAGCGAGCAAAAATATTGCTTGACCATCTATCCAAAAGGGATTATAATCAAGATTGACTCCAAAGAGTTAAGGTTAATAAGGTTGGGACATGCTGTGGTAGCGTGTCCCTTTTTTTTATTTTGTGTGAAACTTACGATGACAAGGGCGGCAGAGAACAATTAAATCCTTGTGCTTTTCTTTGCCTATGTTGTCATAACTATTGTGGTGCACATCGAGTACCGAGTCTTTACAAGAGCACAACTGACACTGATATTCGGCACGTTCAAGGGCGGACTTACGAGTTTTTTTCCAGTGCTTGCTTTGCAAATATTTCTCGTAGTTTTTGGGGATACTTTTTCCCAAATATATGCTAAGGACCTTTGTGCGATTTTTTTGGTAAGCGTCGTGCTTACAGAAATTGCATGTTGTTTCGAGTTTTTGATTTTTGCTTTCAAGTTGTATAACAAAATTTTGTTGGCATGTGTCACAAGTTTGGATTGTGTAGGTGGGTCCGGCCAATTTCCAAATGCTTTTTATGTTTTGCCCAGTAAGATCTGCGACTTCTTTTGCGGACATATTTTGTTGCCAATATAGGTGATGAATTAATTGTTTGATTTGATTTTCATCTCCTTCTTCATTCAAATTAAGGAGAGCCGCTTGGATTTGGGGAACCATTTTTTCCAAACGACTCGTGTGCAATTCAACCAGTTGCTCGGACTCTTTGATGTCCGCTAACAATTTCAGTATTTCTTCCATACTGCATATTACATCTAGAAATCTTCCATGTCAAGGGGTGCTTTTTCCTCGACCAACATAGTATAATTACAAAGATTTTCAAGGTATTCTGCATTGGGCCTGTAGGTTACAATCTTTGAACCACCTGACATTCTACTACCATACACGTCACAACCAAGATGTTTGATTGCATCTTGTATTCTGCGTTTTTCTCGCATACTCAATCGTTCCAAGTCAAGACCAAACTCCTCTACAATATCCTGGGTCGTGAAGGTGATTTGCTCGTCTGCTTTCCGTATGATTTCGGGGGTTTCAACGATCTTCTCTCGATGAATTTGAACCCAAAGATGTGCTCTAGCAGAGATAATAGAATCGATTCTTTCCTCCCAAATATCAATCTGTCGAAATCGTTTATTGAGTCTATCCCTAGCAGCGGCTTCTTTTCCGTCGAACCACCATTTTTCACCCTTATTCGCATAGTAAAACACTGCCTCTGCCCATAGTTGAGCAACGTATTCAGGATCATACAATGTTGCTTTATCAATTCGCCCTACTCGGAATGCAACGAAACGTCTAGAGCCAGTTGTGTCGTTCAAAAGCTCTAATTCTGAATAGTTTGTTGTTCCCCAGTACACACACGTTCTTGGTATGTCTTTAGAATAGATTGCATAATTGAGTTGCACACGGTCAGTTGCACTACTAAAAAATTGTTTCACTGCTGAATGTCCATATTTGGACAGTGTTTCACACTCTGGATATTCACAAATCCATTTGCCCATTGAGTTTGTAATAGCGTCTTTTTTACGCACATCGAAGTTGACATTTGCAAACCAAGAGGGATTGAATGAAATTGCTTTGATCGACTCGGATTTTCCAAATCCTTGTGTTGAAGAAATCAAAATAGGCATCCAGTCTACTTTACAACCTGGGTCACTTGCTCTTGCCACCGCTGATATAAAGGCACGTATGATTGCAATTTGTGGTAGGGTAGCCATTCCTTCTATGCCAAACTTTTTGTACTCTCCCACATCACCAACAAGATTCATTGTAGAGGCGTCCTTAGACTTGAATACCTCTCTTGCCAATCGATGAAGTCTGTGTTCCCCGTCCCATCTTAAACCGTCCAACCACTCTTGTACTGGATGAATTTTATTATCTTGGGCAATGAAGTTTAACCACTTATTGATTTTTTTCTCATCTTTGTATTCAACTCCGTATGCTTTGGCTATGTTTGATTGAATACGAGTGAGAAGTAAATCATCTACCAATTCTCCATCGATCATTGCTTGTTGGTGAAGGAGTGACCAACTTATTCTACCGGACCACTTTGGGTCTGTTCGGAAAATGGTTTCCAGGTTCAACCAAGTATTCTTTACACCTACCTCAATTGTTTCTCCACCAATCACAGCTGTCTTTTTGTCTAACTTTTTCCAAGTATATTCATTGGGTTTTTCTCCCCATTGTCCACCTTTAATAGAGTTGAGAATTTTTCTACGTCTGTCGTCTGCCTTTATCAATCTACATTCCTTGCGTACAGTACGTTTGAAAATATCTGTTGCTTTGGGCAAACCTTGAATGGATCGAAGTCGAAGAAACTCAACGTCCATTTCATCCTCGTATTCCAAATATGCTTTGGCCAGATCTCCTACCATAGTAGAATGACTAGATATGTAGTGGATACAATCATCTGTATTTTCTTGGTGTGTCAAACAGTATTGTACAATCTGTCTGAGTTTTAACCATCCATCTCGCGTTGTTGGCTCAACATGTTCCTCATTTTCAACCATACGCATAGGTTTTGCTTTGCCCAGTGCAAGTTTGAGAAAGTCGCCACGTAAGTGCATTTTTGCGTCATTAAGATCTTTTATTTTTTTAGTCGTCATGTCCAAACCTCACTCGCATTGGGTTGGCATTACCAACCAGTTTGGCTATTTTTTCTGCGTATTGATCCCCTTTTTCATCATTATCAGTACATATGTATACTGTTGTACCTTGTGTCCAGGGTAACTTCTTACAGACATCAATACTTCCACTTCTTATACCAATTACAATCCCTTGCCAATCTTGACAGGCGGTTGCGTAATCGATTTCACCTTCGCATATAATTACTTCTCTCACGAAGTTTTTCTCCCTCATCCACTGTCTAGCCTCGTGGTTTGCAAGCAACAAACCTTGTGTGGTATATGATATTGGTACAGTTGTTTTTCTCGATCTACTATACCATGTTCTACCCAAAAAACTTCTTATATTTCCAAGGTGATCGACCAAGGGAAAAATCAAACCATATTCTCGTGTCCACTGACGTGGGAACCAATAAGAGTTTCGCCCATTACTCGTCTTCACTTTGGTCAAATCATCCCATACCCCCGCATATGGATTTGCTAACCCACAAGGGATACGATTTTGATCGAGTCCTCTAGATTTCAAAAAATCAGACAACTTCGAAGAAATATTTACATCACGTAAAAATTTGACTCCTCTTTTCAAGGCCTTGTCCACTTCTTCCAATGGAGGATATTCTGGCGGTGCAATAACTTCTATCTTTTTTGTTGGCTCATAGTCTGTCTTTGTGGCATCGATGAATGGACGTAACTGTTTGAAGTCAGCAAGTCCACTTACTGGTACATTATGAAGGTAGTAACTGATAATATCAAACTTTCCTCCCTCAGCATGACACGCATTACAATGCCATCGTCTTTTTGTTCCGTTCCCAAACACTCCAACCGGAGGTCTGCGATCCTTTGTTGTTCTACTTGCACCGCAAGCAGGACAGTTGCGAAAGCGTTTTTTTATCAGTTCGTGTCCACAATCAGACAGTATCTGTTCCAGACTTAATGCCTGAATTTTTTCATACCAATTCATTTTTTACTCCAATATAATAAGGTTGCTCTCTCAATATATTTTTTTTTATTTGCAATGTCAAATGTTTTTCGTTATTATAACAATGTACCTTAAACCTATGGAGCATGTAATGAGTAGTACAACAGTTGTAACATGTCGAGTTGCTGAACAAGTCCTCGATTATCTAGACACCTCTTCCGAAGATATGTGGGGACAGAGAAAACGTTCTTTTCTCCTCGATCAAATTCTTAGAAAGTATAAACTTCGTTTGGTCTTTGAAGAGATAAACGGAGAAGAGGACTTTGTAGAAGAAGTCATAAAAAAACCAGCAAAGAAGATGATGTCATTTTCTCTTACCGAAGAGTCTAAGAAGAACCTTATCGGTATTTCAAATCAAACTGGTTTGAGTCAAGCCCAGGTTATTGAAATCATTATCAATTATCTTGGAACAATGTCGGTAGGAGAAGAGTAATGGCTATTTGGCAAAAATGCGAGCCACGAAAGTGGCAAGCAGAAGCCCTACCCATTATAGTTGAACAGTTACGGCAGGGCAAACGTCCTGTCGTTTCTGCAATTATGGGTTCAGGGAAGTCTGTTCTGATTGCTGAGTTATGTAATCTGGCTCTTCAAAAACTCAAACCAAATGCACATATTGTTGTTTGTGCTCCTCGTCAATCATTGGTTCGTCAACTTTCACAAACGATATCTTGGATTTGTGGAGAAGAAAATGTTGGTCAGTTTTATGCGTATCGTAAGGACAAGGATAAGCCTATTGTTGTTTGTTGTAATGCAAGTGCTGTTGGCTTTGCAGATCAAAAACTTCGCCCAAGGATAGGAATGCTTGTTGGTGATGAAGTACACTCTACAGAGAGTGAGATGTTCAAAATGGCATTTGAGCGATTAAGACCGGCCTGTGCAGTTGGTTTCACTGCTACTCCGTTCCGTTCCAACGAGAAGGAGTCGTTATCTCTGTGGGACAGCTGTGTATATAGATATACAGCCGGTGACGCCCTCAAGGATCAAGTTATTGTACCGTGGGAGTTGGTTCATTGGGATGGAGTAGGTGACAGCAATGTCAATGAATGCGTTTTACGGTGGATGCCATTAATGGAAGGACCAGGTATTATCAATGCGATTGACATCAAAGATGCTGAAGATTTTGCAGCTACATTACAATGCGAAGGTTACAAGGTCAAAGCCATTCATTCAAAGATTCCGCGTCACCGAAGAGAAAGTCTTATAAGACGATTAAAAGATGGAGATTTGGACGCACTAATACACGTATCTCTTTTGAGCGAAGGTGTTGACATGCCTTGGCTCCGTTGGATTGTTTTACGTAGACCAGTTGGTGCAAAGGTGCGTTTCATCCAGGAAGTGGGAAGGGTTCTTCGTTGTCACCCTGGTAAAGAGTTTGCTACAATATTTGATCCTCACGATTTGTTTACCAAGTTTGGGCTTTCATCGCCAGAAAAAATTGGAGAATTATTGGAGGAAGAACCCGAACCCGATGACGAGTTAGCAGAAATTGAAAAGGATAAGGAAGAGCGAAAGAAATTGAGGGAGTTACCTCCGGCCATAGCAAAGAACCAAGTAGAGTCTTGGTTATGCTCTCTTCACAATGTTTTGGTTGCACATCATATAGCCCAACCAATCAACGATCCTGAGATTGAATTTAAAGCCGAGGACAAAATTACATCTTGGCAATTTTCCAAAATTGAAAGAATGTTTTGGGCATCTAGATATTTGCCTAAGGACGAAAGAACCGAAATGAAAAAACTTTTGGAGAACAAAGGACGTATGAATTATTTAATGGCACATACTTGTATCTCTGTACTAATTGGATTGGCGTCTGCTTCAGATGATATGAGGAAACAGCATTATCATTGGACTATGCCAAAAGAGGTTCGTTTACCAGCCTTGCCTAAACATCGGTTGGTTTCTCTGCTATTTCGCAGTACAGCGAAAAATCATCTGATGTCAAGCCCTGAATAAATATATCATATTGAGTCTGTTTTACTGACAATCTCACACCAGATATTTCAACTCCCAAATAATCACAAGTATCGTTTCCTACATCAATATTTGCAGGAAGCGACTTGTGATTTAACTTGATTACAAGTTTAAGGGCAACTTCAAAAAATTGTACATTCGTACGTAGATTGTCAGTGTTGTGTGGTACTATTACTTTATTTGTCATGCTTGACACTACATAAATAAACATTACTGGATCTTGTCATTTAATCGTTCTATTTTGAGTGTCAATTCCTTGATTGAGTCCGTAAGAGTATTTATGGTGCGTTGATTTTCCTTCTGTGCTTCATCGCGTTCTTTTTCAACTTTCTGTACAACGCTTAGCCAACGTTCTCTCACTTGTTCGTTTCTGGATTCATATTTATCCTCCAAGACTTCTCTGTTTCCCTCGTGTCGAGCATTAATCTCTTCGAGTTTCATGAAAAAAGACTTATACATTTCAGCCAATTTTTCATCTTGTTTGCTGTTGTTGTATGCCAACCAAGCAGCAAAAGCGGCTATTGGTCCACCAGAAACAATAGCCTCAAAAATCATGCTTTCCATCTTAACCTCCGATGACGCTTAGAATAATATCCTTTATTTTATCATTAAGTGGAGGCATCGAGAACTGAGATATTCCACCTTGGGAATAGTGAGGTTTCTTTTTTATTTCAACTTTGTCTTTGCATTCGCATTTATCCATAGACTCTGTTTCCTCTTCATCGGAATCCTCATCGTCATCAATCAAGAAGATCATAACAATATCATCTTCGTACACTTTGGGTAATCCCATTTCGTTTTCATACTGATCCATTTTACACCTCAAATTATTTTTTCTTTTTCTTTTTGGCAGTGGTTTTCTTATTCTTCAGTTTTACTCCACGCCCTTTCAGTATATCAGCACGAGTAATTTTCCCATCCTTGTTCAAGTCAGGGAATGATTTTTTTTTGGTCATTTTCTTTTTATTAGGCATTTTCTTTTTCCTGTAAAAGTTGAGGTATAGATCGAGAAGCAATTTGTTTTGTGATTTGTTTCACAGCAAAATATTTATTCAGAAGGGCATTTATTTTTTCATCATCAAACCATTTGCAGCTGTAACAATCAAATGAGAAATAGTTGTATTCTGGAAACGTATGTATCGTTATGTGTGATTCTGCGATCATAACAAAAGTGGAATACCCATAAAACTGATTGTTCCTTGCGAACAAATCTTTTTTTATTTGTATTGCTGTTTGGCAATCTCCAAGACCCTCCGATTCTAAATTTTGAAGAGTTCGATGGAGTTCAGAGATTGCATGAGGAAATTTTACCGTGATTGGAGGAAGTATTTGAGTCATATCTATAGTTTGAACAATATCCTCCAAAAAACTTACACCAATCTCTGGAATGGTTAGACTTTTTTTATCTTCGACAACAACATCAAGCATTATATGTCTTCCGTTATACATCGTGTGCTCCTACGTAAACAGTTTCATTTGCTTTGAAAAATGGTGTTCTATTATTTTTTTTATTACTTTTTCTGCGTGATAAAAATGATTTTTTATAAGGTAATCTAAAACCTTTTGATCATTGAATGCTTGTTCAACTAATTCATCTAAATTCTTATTCATCGTGTTCTCCAGGTTTTCCATTGGGTGGAGGTTCGCAATTGATCTCGTACCCTTGTTTTATGCACAGTGCCATTGCCATTTGCTTGTTGACATACGCATAAAACCATTTTCCAGATGGAAGTTGTAATCTGCACCATAGTTTCATTTTTTTCTCCTTTTTTTCTTTCTTCCCATGACTTGGCCAACTGTTTTGCCCTTTTCCCAAGTTTTACATGACCAGTATCGAGCAGAAGTGTTTGGTCCTGGATTATCACAATTGTGTCTGGCTCTGAAACTTTTTCTCCTTGCATCGATGTTACGTTTGATTTTTAGATTGGGATCACCGAATTTGACAGTTTTATTATTTCCAGTCTTTGGATTTTTCACCACAACCACAAACTTTTTCTTACCGTAACCGGCCTCACCCTTTTTAATCCTTCTCGGTCCACTAACTACTTTTCCCATTAGAAATCTCCTACTTGTATCTGAAATCAGAATCTTTAAGTTGATATGGTTTCATTCGTTCTTCTTTAAGTTTCTTTTCAAACTCTGCTTTCTGTTCTGGAGTTGCTTGTTTCATCATTTTTTCAATTTGGTTTTGAGCATTGACATAATCTTGATAGGCACTGTACATCATATCTGCTCCACCAACGAAGGGAATAGTAGCTGCTGCTAGTTCTCCGTAGCCCCGATGAATATTTTTTTGTGTTTTTAAAGCGTTTTCATAATCAAGTAGACGCTGTTGTCTTAGTTTTTCGTTTGCCTCTTTAATCGTCAATTCTCTTTGTTTCAATATATCTTGACCCGTATATCCAGAACCTGAATATTCATCTAACAACCCATTACGAGGAAAAAACTTTTTATTCAAGTCTTGATATTCCTCCACGGACATATTTTTTTCAGATGCGAGTTTTCTGTCTAAATCAAGTTCGTCTTGTAGCCTTTTATACACAGCTGGATTTTTTTTCTGTACAAGTTTTGCTATCTCTTGATCCATACCTATGATTTTTACTGCCTCTCGAACTTTTGACGGCAGAAATCCAAAAAAGTTTTCATTCTTAGTATTTAAAATTATTTGATCTGCTATTTGATCACGTGACAAAATTCGGTCATCAATCAAACTCGTATTAAGAGGATTCATTGACAATTCATCGAAGGCATCCATCTTACTTCCAATTCTTCCCATTGTTCCTAATGCTTTTAAACCCGCAGCATCAAGACCAATAGTACCTGCACCAAGAATGCCCATCGCTTGAGCATCTTGTTTTTGTTTTTCCAAACGAATCATTTCATCAAGTATTGCTTTATCATCTGCATAATATTTAGGTTCAGCCATCACATTGCTCCTTCAACGGTGTAAGCCAATCATAGTTTGGTTGCCCATCGCATTTGTATTTCCATTGTAGCCCATATCGTCCGACACTTTCCAAATTCAGACTACCTCCATTGACCCATAATGGGCGTAACTTTTTCCAAGGAACCACCCAACGGGATCGATCTTTCATTCGAAGAAGGACGCAAGACACTCCACCATAATCTTCAAACTGATCAAAGTATTTCGCTTGATGCTCCTTAACGTTTCCAGTCCACCACACATCTCCTTTACAGTCTTTGTCATCACCAAGGATAAACATGTCATTAGTTATGGCACACCAATCGGGAGGTGCTTTCCCTTTCCATATTGCAAGGAATGATCCCTTCTTACTAGAAAGACCTTTGCCAACTTTTAAAACAGCAGGATGGAATGGCATCCACATAAGACAACCGTCTTGTTGTAATCTGGAGCGTGAGTTTTCACACACTCGCTCCCATTTCAAACCTCTCCCAGACATTATGATCTCACAAACAACAGAACGTCAGCACCACTAGAAAGGGTTACACTAGCATATGCAGTACCACCACTCGTATTTATTGCTATACGTATACCAGCAGTGAATTGATATTGATCCTCACCCATGAATGTAAAGTCAGTCGTACTGTTTGCCTCGCAAGGTAGTACAAAATCGGGATCATGATCCCAAGCACTTCCAGAAGTGTATGTCACCGTGGTTCTGTCCCAAATTTTTAAATATAATGTGTTTGTTGCCAAAGGATTCGTTATAATCACTTGAAATAGTTTTTGACTCGTAGGTGAATCAAAACCTGGGTCTATTATTTCAGTGGTATCTGTAATACCAGTTATTTCGCTAACTTGAGATCCTACTTCTGTACTTATATTTGTTTGTGTTATTGTAGCCATTTTACTTCCTATGTTCCGGTGATGTAAACGTCAATATTTCCAGCTGGTACAGCACCACCACTGCCTGTACCAGCCTTTGCACTTCCACAAACGGAAACACCTGAGGAGAACAAAATTCCCTTTTGACTAACAACACTACAACCATAAGATGTTCCCTTAACTGGAACCACAAATATTGGAATATCTGTTCCATGTGTCACAGAGCCTTTCTTGTCATACATTTTGAAATATCCAACTGTTGCATTATCATACTCCAAAAACATCGTGAATACCCGTCCACTCTGTCCTTTCAACAAATTTTCTGAAGCAGTTGTATCACAATCCTCTACTGCTGCGTATGACTTTTGGTTGCTATGATTTGTAATATGTGTCTTAACCGTAGGCATCTACTACCCCCTAAGTTCTTGGTTTTCTTTTTCCAAATATTGTATTTTGACTTTCATCCGTGCTAATTCATTGGACAACTCAAGTATACGCTCGTTCATTGAATTAAGTTCTTCTTCTCTCTGCTTATATATTTTGCTAAGTTTCTCTTTCAATTCATCTACTTCTTTTGCCAGTTTGTCCTGATATTGATTCTTCTCTTTTTTTTCCTCACGCTCCAATTCGAGCAATGCTTGTATTCGTTTTTGGTAGTACTGCCATGCGTTAGCAGAAGTCAAGCCACAAACCAAAGCAATCAGTATGGATTCTAAATTACTCATTGCGTGCCTCCTGTAAGAGTTTCGGTATATCTAATCCGGCACAATCTATTTTAGATCGTTTGAGATGAAAGTGATTTACGAATCCGTTGAATTCCCCCATACTTGCAATTGAATGTCTAGTTGGCCACATAAAACCTGCTCCATCTAATGGAGTTTGCCAACGTATCTGTGTACAAGTGTGTACGGCTTTCCACAGTTTTT
>MDSZ01193724.1_pt1 | contig 11789 bp, 16 predicted proteins | sample 811201 | NCBI WGS metagenome assembly MDSZ01 (sample SAMN05326647, study PRJNA326480) | marine metagenome | isolation source: seawater | place: Indian Ocean: North | collected 2010 | reverse complement strand
TGGAGATATTAAATCTTGGGACAAAAAAAAGAGAATAATATCAATAAAATCAAACTTTTCCAAACTTATTTCAGGTGAATCTATTTCTTGTTCAGGAGTTTGTTTAACCGTCACGGAATTTGAAAAGGATGTCTTTCATTCTAATTTATCATCAGAGACAATTTCTAAAACAAATTTAAAATATAAAAAGATCGGAGACAAATTGAATTTAGAAAAATCTCTTAAAGTTGGAGATGATCTAAGTGGCCATCTAGTTTTTGGTCATATTGATGGTTTGTCAAAATTAGAAAAAATAAAAAATGATAAAGATTGTTGGATTTTGAGGTTTTCTTTATCAAAAGAATTAATTAAATTTTTAACAGAGAAATGCTCCATTTCGATTGATGGAATTTCATTAACAGTTAATAATTTATATAAAAATACTTTTGAAGTTAGTATTGTTCCGCATACATGGGAGAACACAATTTTGAAATTTTCCAAAGAAGGAGATTTTTTTAATATTGAAATTGATATGCTTTCAAGATACGTTTTTAAGGCTCTAAATAAATGAAAACAAATTTATCACCTATTCCTGAAATTATAAAAGATTTATCTTTAGGAAAAATGGTAGTAATAGTTGATGATGAGAAAAGAGAAAATGAAGGTGACTTAATTTTTTCAGCATCACATGTTTCTGCACAAAAAATCAATTTCATGGCTAAGCACGCTCGAGGGCTTATTTGTTTGGCATTAGATAAAAAGAGGTTTCAGAGATTAGATTTAAAACTTATGACTGATAATAACCTCAGCAGACACAGAACTGCATTTACAGTTTCTATCGAAGCAAAAAAGGGAGTTTCTACAGGGATAAGTGCCAAGGATAGAGCCCATACGGTTAAAGTTGCTGTTTCGCCAAGAACTAAAGCGACTGACCTTGTAAGTCCAGGTCATATTTTCCCACTTCTTGCAAAAGATGGTGGCGTTTTAGAAAGAGCTGGTCACACAGAGGCTGCTGTGGATTTGTCAAGGCTAGCTAATGGAGAATCAAGTCCTTATGGAGTGATATGTGAGATAATGAATGACGACGGATCGATGGCTCGTTTTAATGATCTTGTAAAGTTTTGTAGGAAACATAAGTTGAAAATGTCTTCGATTAAAGATTTGATAGAGTATAAATTAAAGAAAGATAAATTCGTGAAGTGCATTAAAACTGATGAATTAATTTTATCGAAACTAGTTAAATTCAAAATGTTTGTTTATAAAAATCGCATCGATGGAAATGAGCACCTAGCGTTGGTAAAAGGGAATATATTGAAAAATAGAAATATTTTAGTGAGAATGCACCGATTAAATATTATTTCAGATATCCTTGACTTTAAAAATAAAGATTTAGAGAAGTCAATTGATATAATTTCAAAAAATGATACTGGAGTTATTGTAATAATTAGAAATCCTGAAAAAGAAATGAAAAAGCTTAATTTGGCAAAATTTAATTCCAAGGGTAAGATTTTAAAAGAATATGGAATTGGTGCTCAAATCTTAATTGATCTTGGTGTAAAAAAAATAACACTTTTAACAAAGTCAACAAAAAATATTATTGGAATTGATGGGTTTGGTTTAGAGATTAATGGTACAAAAAAAATATAGAGAAATTTTAATAATTTATTCGGACTATTATCCTTTAGTATCTGAAAATCTATTGAAAGGTGCGGAAACCTTTTTAAAGAAAAATAAGTTAAACTACGAAAAGAAAAGAGTTGATGGATCGCTTGAATTGCCGATTGTATTTTCTAAATTTAAGGATAATTATTCAGGGTTTATAATTATTGGCTGTATAATTAAAGGTGAAACTGATCATTACCAAGTAGTTAAGGACATTTGCCTTGGAGAATTATATTCCATAGCATGTAAAAACTCGATTCCAATGGCAACAGCTGTTCTTACAGTCAATAACTATGACCAGGCACTAGAAAGATCAGATATCAAAAAAAAAAATTTGGGTAACAGAGCGGCAGAGGTATGTTGTAATTTAATTAAAACTCTTAGAACCTAAAATCTGAATCTTTCAAAAATAGTCAAATTAATTTCTAGTCGATTTAGCAAAGCCTGTGTATTATGAAGGTTGAATATGAATCTATTAAAAAAATCACAAATTTATAAAAAAATTTGATTTAATGAAAAAAAAAAAATCTAAATCACTTTCTAGATACATAGCGGTCCAAGCAGCTTTTAGTCAAGGTTTTGGATTTGAAAAAAGCTCAATTGAGAAGGAATTTATTAATGAGAATGATTTTAATTTTCATATTGATTTTGAAAACATTAATGTAAAAGAAAAAGGTCAATTTGATAAAGCCTTTTTAAAAAAGATTTTCAATAATGTTTTTGAAAAGGAGGACAAAATTTTGACTCTTATAAGCCAAAATCTTCAGAGTAATTGGACTGTTTCTAGATTACCGAGAATTCTTCAGGCAATATTAAAGGTTGCTATTTCTGAAATGATTTCATATCCAAAAACATCAATGGGCATTATTGTAAGTGAATATTTAAAATTAGCAGAATCGTTTAGTATAGAGAAAGAAAATAATTTTATAAATGCGATTTTAGATAAAATTCATAAAAAGTTAGAAACAGATGGATAAAGAAAAGTATATTATAGACAAATATTTTAAACCTTTATCTAAAAATAAAGAGTCACTAAATTTAGAAAATGATGCTGCATACCTAAAAAATAAAAAATTAATAATATCAACAGATATGATGATTGAGGGACAGCATTTTAAAAAAGATTTTAGTCCAGTGCTAATAGCCAGAAAGTTGTTAAGGATCAATTTATCTGATGTTGCTGCTATGGGAGCAGAACCCTACGGATTCTTTTTAAATATTGCAATACCAAAAAATCTAACTGATAAATGGCTTGTTGATTTTACAAAAGGCTTAAAGAGAGATATGTCATTATTTAATCTGAAACTTTTCGGAGGGGATCTAAGTCATGCACCCAGAATTTTTTTGAGTGCTACAATTCTAGGTAAAACAAAAAATCATTGTCATGAGAGAAATTTTTCCAAAGAAAATTCAGATATATTTATTTCTGGTAATTTAGGTGATGCAACATTGGGTTTTATGCTTAAAAATAATTTATTATCATTAAACTGTTCAAATTTAGAAAAAAATTATTTAGTAGAAAAATTTATGTTGCCTCAACCTAGATTAGAAATTGGCAAAAAACTAAATGGTCATGTTGATTTTTGTACAGATATCTCTGATGGATTAGTAAGGGAACTATCAATTATAGCTGACCAATCTAATCTTCAAGCTAATATTTTTTTAAATAAAATACCAATTTCTAATGTTTTTTATAATGTAGTTAACAATAATAAATTAAAGAAAAGAAAAGTGCAGGAATTAATTTTATCTAGTGGTGAGGACTATGAATTACTTTTTGGTATGAGTAATAAAAAAGTAAGATTAATCGAAAAAAAAACAAAAATTTCTAAGATAGGGTTTTTTTCAAAAGGAAGAGGATTAAATATTTTCGATGGAAAGGGAAAAAAAATTAATATAAAAAAAAGGGGATTTAGTCATTTTTAATAATTTATTATTGAACAAGAAATCTAATGTGATATAAGGTGATTCTTACTATTTATATTTAACAAATATGTATCTTGAATTTTCCATAGTTTTATTTTGCTCTCTGTTATCAATTGTTTTCGGAGCATATACAACAAAAAAAATTCTGCAGGAGCCTCAAGGATCAGATAAAATGGTCGAGATTGCTTCTGCTATACAGGAGGGCGCTCAGGCTTACTTGAATAGACAGTATATAACAATATCGTTAGTTGGTCTTTTAATTACTGTGCTCCTTTATTTTCTAATCCATAATCCTTATGTGGCAATTGGTTTTGTTATTGGAGCTTTTTTATCCGGTTTAGCTGGTTATGTTGGAATGTTTGTTGCTGTCAGAGCAAATGTAAGAACCACTCAAGCAGCTACCGAAAGTCTTGATAAAGCGCTCGATATATCATTTAAATCCGGGGCTATAACAGGATTTTTTGTTGTTGGTTTTGGCTTGCTAGGACTAGTTGGATACTACTGGTTCCTAAATCAACAGTTTAGCGAATCTCAAGGAAGGGAAATAGTTGAGGCCATGATAGCACTAAGTTTTGGTGCTTCTTTAATATCTATATTTGCAAGACTTGGCGGAGGAATTTTTACTAAAGGTGCTGATGTTGGTGCCGATCTTGTGGGGAAAATTGAAGCTGGTATCCCTGAAGATGACCCTAGAAACCCAGCTGTTATTGCTGATAATGTGGGTGATAATGTCGGGGATTGTGCAGGCATGGCAGCAGATCTTTTTGAAACCTACGCTGTTACAATTGTAGGGACGATGGTGCTCGGTTTAATTTTATTTGATACCGCTGATCAACAAATGTTTATGATGTTCCCATTACTTATTGCCGGTGTTTGTATTATTTCCTCGTTAATAGGAGCTTACTATGTAAAGCTTGGAGAAGGCTCTCAAAATATAATGGGCGCGCTTTACAAAGGATTAATAATTACTGCTTTGGTTTCAATTTTGTTGATTTTCTTTATTACAGATTTTTTTATCGGAACAGATAAGTTGATTATTAATAGTGATTTATTTATAGAATCTTTTTTAGGAATTGATTTATTTTATTGTTCAATCATTGGGCTGGCGGTTACTGGTTTAATTGTTTGGATAACAGAATACTATACTAGTACGGAATTTAACCCAGTAAAATCTGTGGCAAAATCTTCTCAATCAGGACATGCTACAAACATAATTCAAGGACTTGCTGTGTCAATGCAGTCCACAGCTTTGCCAACTATAGTTATTATTTTGGGAATACTATTTTCCTATAAATTTGCAGGTTTATACGGTATTTCTATAGCTGCTACAACAATGTTAGCTTTAGCTGGAATGATCGTAGCACTTGATGCTTACGGACCTGTTACTGATAATGCTGGTGGGATTGCTGAGATGTCAAATTTGTCAGATAATGTTCGAAAAACTACTGACGCACTTGACGCTGTTGGTAACACAACAAAAGCAGTAACCAAAGGTTATGCAATAGGTTCCGCAGGACTTGCCTCTTTGGTTTTATTTGGTGCTTATACCCAAGATTTAAAATATTATTTTCCTAACCTTGATATTAAATTTTCATTAGACGACCCTTATGTTGTGGTTGGGCTTCTTATTGGAGGCATGCTTCCTTTCTTATTTGGATCAATGGGTATGACTGCTGTAGGAAAAACTGCAGAAAAGATTGTAAATGAAGTAAGAAGACAATTTGCCGAGAATAAAGGCATAATGACGGGAAAATCAAAACCAGAATATGGTAAAGCTGTTGACATATTAACTAAAGAAGCAATTATTGCTATGATTTTGCCTTCAATGCTTCCTGTTCTAGCTCCTTTCATAACATATTATTTAATCTTTATAATTGCAGGTGAAGCAGCACCTGCATTTACAACACTTGGCGCTATGCTGCTTGGAACAATTGTAACTGGGTTGTTTGTTGCCATTTCAATGACCTCTGGGGGAGGTGCATGGGATAATGCAAAAAAGTATATAGAAGATGGAAATTTTGGCGGAAAAAATTCAGATGCTCATAAAGCCGCAGTTACAGGTGATACAGTCGGAGATCCATATAAAGATACAGCAGGTCCGGCAATTAATCCAATGATTAAGATCATTAATATAGTATCTATTCTTCTATTATCTATGTTAACTTAAAGTTATTTATAACTTCATAATTTCAAAATTTAAAGTGGATAATCTAACGAATTTTTTATCTATTTTAATATTATTTTAATCATCAGCTTTACCACTACCCAAGATAGGTCCACCACGTTTCATGCCTGGAACACCAAAATTTCCTAAAATTTGTTGGAAAAACCCTTGCTTTACACCACTACTTTTTGTTTCTAAAGGTGACATAGCCACGTCAGTTGACTGCGATTTATCATAAAAGAAAATATTTTTTAATTTATTTTTTTTATTAAACTTTAATTCTAAAATATATTGCTCTTCAATCTTTGATCTTAGGAAGGCAATTTTTGAACGAAGCGTTCCAACATAATAAAAAGAATTATCGCCTAATGTTCCAATAAATGTTGGTTCACCAAGTATTTGAGCAACTGAGCTTTTATCATCTTTTCCAATTTTTAGAAGAGAAATTGTTTCTGAATTAGGTAAATTTCCATTTACAATTTTTTTTGAAGCACAAGATGATAATAATGTAATTATAATAGTTAAAATAAATGTTTTCATAATGATTTTTTTAAATTCAAAACATAAAAAATTAGATAATATCTATATTAAAATTGGTGAGCAATCAAAACAATCTTTTTATTTTAACAAAAATATCACATCTGACATTAATTTTTTTGTAGAGTTATTCCAAACAAATTTTATTTTGATTCTTTGGTATATGAAACATAAAAATGTTAAAAAGAAATTTATTGATTATTTGATAAAAAAATTTGTAAAAGATCTAGAGAGCTCTGTAATTGAATCAGGGGGGTCAGAAACTAGTCTAAAAAAAAAAATAAGAACAATTATTGAAAATTTTTATGGAAGACTTTATTCATATTCTCTTGAGTTTGATACATTGATAAATGAAGATAAAAAATCTAATTTAAAAAAAATTATAAAAAAAAATTTTAAATACCCTGTTGATGTTAATTTATTAGAAAATTATTTAAAACAAAATGTTTTATATTTCAAAGAACTTAAGGTTGATGACTTCTGGAGATTAGAATTTTTTAATAAAAACGGTAACTAAATATTTAAAAAAATTATTGTTATTTATTAATTTTTTATGTACAAGTCAAGATTACAATAAATAGGATAATATATGGCAGTCCCTAAAAGAAAAACTACTCCAACTCGCAGAGGATGGAGACGTTCTCATCACAGTTTACTTAGAACCAACTCGGTTGAATGTCCTAATTGTGGAGAATTTAAGCTTCCACATCATATATGTGGGTCCTGTGGTTACTATAATCAAAAAGAGATAATTAATAAAACTAGTCCTGAAGAGGATGATAAAGAGTTAGATTCTCAAAGTTAAAATTAGGATAAATTTTGAAACAAACAGTATTGGCCATTGACATTATGGGAGGAGATCAGGGCCCGCAGGCAACGTTAGAAGGTGTTGCTATGGCCTCAAAGATTTATCCAAATGTAAAATTTAAACTTTTTGGTGACTTGAATAAATCAAAATCTGAGCTGAAAACAAATACCTTTGAAAATTATGAATTTATTCATACCGAAGAAAGTATAAAATCAGATGATGAGCCAGTTAATGCCTTAAGAAAGTTAAAAAGATCAAGTATGAGGCTTGGCATTAATCAAGTTTCATCTAATGAAGCAGATGGATTTGTATCTGCCGGAAACACTGGGGCTTTGATGGCCATTTCAAAGTTTGTTTTAAAAACATTGAATGGAATTAGTCGCCCTGCAATCGCTGGCCTAATGCCAACTTTAAAAGGGCAAACTGTCATATTAGATCTTGGTGCTAACGTTGATTGTTCGAACGATAATTTAGTTCAATTTGCTCTAATGGGAGATATTTTTTCACAAACTGTTCTGGGTATCCAAAATCCAAGAATTGGTTTGCTTAACGTTGGTTCCGAACTTATTAAAGGAAATAATATTGTTAAACAAACGCATTCAGATTTAAGTAAAATTTCAAAAAAGATAAATTTTTATGGTTTTGTAGAAGGAAATGATATTAACAAAGGTGTGGTGGATGTAGTTGTTACAGATGGTTTTTCTGGAAATATTGCATTAAAAACAGCCGAAGGAGTTGCAGAGTTAATTTTTACGTTTTTAAAGAATTCATATAAAAGTTCAATTATATCTAAAGTTGGTTATTTATTGTCACAACCAGCTTTAAATAGATTTAAGACAAGGATTGATCCGAGAAAATACAATGGGGCGGTATTACTTGGTCTGAATGGTATTGTGGTGAAAAGTCATGGTGGAACAGATGCTTTTGGTTTTTGTAATGCAATTGGCGTTGCAGTATCTCTTATCGAAAATGCATATATAAACCATATTGAAAAAAAATTAAAATTAGATTGATTAAATGTCTTTAAATTCCAAAATTTTAGGTCACGGCTATTTCCTCCCAAAAAAAATTCTAAAAAATAATGACTTTATAAAGTTTGTCGATACTTCTGATGAATGGATATTCACTAGAACGGGAATAAAACAAAGACATATTGCAGAAAAAAATGAATTAACTTCTGATTTAGCTGTCAAAGCTTCTATTAAGGCTCTTGAGTCTGCAAAACTAAGTGGCAACGAAATCGATTGTGTTATTTTAGCTACAACAACCCCTGACAATACTTTCCCGTCAACAGCAACAAAAGTTCAAACAAAACTAAAAATGAGAAATATAGGAGCATTTGATGTTCAAGCCGTTTGTTCTGGTTTTATATATTCAATACAAATTGCGGACTCACTAATTAAATGTCAAAAGGCAAGAAATATCCTAGTTATTGGAGCGGAAACTTTATCTAAGATTGTAGATTGGAAAGATAGAAGAACATGTGTTCTATTTGGTGATGGGGCTGGTGCGATAATATTAGGACCAACAAAAGAAAAAAAGGGTATTTTGTCTACAAAATTGTATTCTGATGGTTCATGGCATGAAAGTTTATACAGCGATGGTGGGCCCTCGAAAAATCAGATGGTAGGAAAAATTAGAATGAATGGTAAAGATATTTTTAAACAAGCAGTAAATAAGTTATCAGAGGCAACATTGGAAGCCCTTGAAGAATGTAATTTGACTATCGATGATATAAATTGGTTTGTACCCCATCAAGCCAATCAGAGAATAATAACTAGCACAGCAAAAAAAATTGGTATTAGCGAAAAAAAAACTATAAGTACAGTGAAATATCATGCAAACACATCAGCCGCCTCCATTCCATTAGCACTCTCAAGTTCAATTAGTAGCGGCATAATTAAAAAGAATGATTTTTTAGCATTATGTGCAATTGGTGGCGGACTAACTTGGGGAAGTTGTATTTTAAAAATTTGAGATATATAATTGAAAAATGTCAAAAAAAGTAGTTACCAAAGCTAATGTAGTTAATCACTTAAACGAAAACATAGGACTTTCAAAAAGAGAATGCCAGTTTTTTTTTGAATCATTTCTAGATGTTATTTTTTCAGAATTAAAAAAACACAACGATGTTAAAATTGTTAATTTTGGAATTTTTAAAATTAAAAATAAAAAACCTAGAATTGGAAGAAACCCAAAGACAAAAGAAGAGGTAATGATATCAGAGAGAAATGTAGTGAAGTTTAAATCTTCAGACTTTTTAATTAATTTTATAAATTCAAACATAGTTGAGAAAGATGAAACCAAATAATGCCTTAAGAAAAATTGGTGAAGTTTCAAAAGAATTAAATATACCAATTCATGTATTAAGGTTTTGGGAAAAAAAATTTACTATAATAAGTCCTATTAAAAAGCCAAATGGTATTAGATACTATAATCAAAATCAACTAAAGCTATTAGAAAAAATTAAGTCACTTCTTTATGATCAAAGATTTTCTATCGAAGGGGCAAAAATTTTTTTAAAAAAAGAATTTAATAAAGAAAAAGTAGAAGAGAAACTAATTTTTGAAATTCAAGAATTAATTGATGAGATTAAAAAAAGAATATAAATCGGGGCGTAGCGCAGCCTGGTTTAGCGCGTCCGTCTGGGGGGCGGGAGGTCGCTGGTTCAAATCCAGTCGCCCCGACCATGAGCTTATAAATGAAAATTAATTTATTTTATACAACTTGTAGTAAATCAAAATCATCCAAAGAGTTAGCCATTAAATTACTTAAGGAAAAAAAAGTAATTTGTGTTAATATCATTAGTAACGTAAAGAGTTATTATAAAGAAAATGAATCAATCAAATCAACTGATGAAACAATTTTGATTATAAAGACTTTCTTGACTAGACTTAAGCTAGAGAAGTTAGTAAAAAAAATTCATATTTATGATATTCCATTCATTGCAAAGATTCAGATTGATGAAGTTAATGCTGAATACTTAAAATGGGCTAAAAAAAACTTATAAATCTTTGTTTTTGATGTTGACAGCAGGGTATATTAAGTTATTTTGCTAACATTATGTTAACCTATAGTCTTAAACAAAGTGAAATCAAAAAAAAATGGTATTTGATTGATGCCTCTGGTCTTGTTCTAGGGAGGCTTGCAGCAAAGATAGCTTCAATACTAAGAGGGAAACACAAAACTCTTTTTACACCTCACCTAGACTGTGGTGATAATGTTATCGTTATTAACGCAAATAAAGTCATGTTAACAGGAAATAAAAGTAAAGAAAAAAAATATTACAAACATACTGGTTACCCTGGAGGTCTTAAAGAGCTCTATTTTAAAAATATTATTAAGGGAAATAACCCGGAATTTATTTTAAAAAAAGCAGTTGAGAGAATGATGTCTTCAAATGCATTATCAAAAAAGCAATTGTCAAACTTGAGAGTATTTAAAGATGAAAATCATAATTTACAAGCCCAAAAACCAGAAACCCTAGACTTTGCAAGTCTTAACAGGAAAAATAAAGTAAGTTAATGAGTGAAATAGAAAATAAAACACAATCTGAACCACTTGCAGACGACATTGACAAAAACAAAGTTGCTCCGAAGATTGATGAATTTGGAAGAGCTTACGCAACAGGAAGAAGAAAAAGATCTGTCTCGAGAGTTTGGATTAAATATGGGCAAAATAAGATCACTGTCAATGGAAAAGACAGCAAAGAATACTTTAAAAGAAAAATTTATAGTACAATTCTTGAAGAACCTCTTTTCAAGACAGATAATTTGGAAAAGTTAGAAATTTTTTCTACTGTCTCTGGAGGAGGTCTATCAGGACAAGCAGGTGCTATTAGGCACGGTATCAGTCGAGCATTGGTGAATCTTGAACCCTCACTCAGAAAGAGACTAAAAAAAGCCGGTTTTTTAACTAGAGATGCTAGAAAAGTGGAAAGAAAAAAATTTGGCAAACATAAGGCAAGAAGAAGTCCTCAATTTTCTAAAAGATAGTATATGTCCATAAATGTATGTATTTTTGGTGTATCTGGTTATACTGGATCCAAACTTCTTGAATTTCTTGATAAGCATAGAAAAGTTAATGTTTCAGGAGTTTTTGGACATTCAACAATTGGAAAAGAGTTAGGAGAAATTAATAATAATCTTCAAAATATTTCTAAAATAAAAATTACTAATTTCGAAGATTTTAATTTTGACCAAGTAGACTTAATATTTAGTTGTCTTCCTCATAAAAAACTTCAGAGTGATATAATCAAAAATCTTAGTAAAGATTTATCAATTATTGATTTATCTGGAGACTTTAGATTAAAATCCATTGAAGAATACAAAAAGTTTTATAAATGTGAGCATCATGCAAAAGAATTAAATAAAAAATTTTCTTATGGTCTTTCTGAGATTTATAAAAAAAAAAATAAAAGATTCAAAATATATTTCAAATCCAGGATGCTATCCAACATCAATTTTACTTCCATTAATCCCCCTTTTAAGAGAGTCTAAGTATAAGATCAGAGATATTATTGCAGACTCAAAATCTGGTATAAGTGGTGCTGGAAAAAGACCTAAGATTCAGAATCTTTTTTCAGAAATAAGTGAGAATTTTTTCTCCTATGGTTTAACTGAACACCAGCACTATCCTGAAATGAAGCAAGAGATTAATAAAATTAATAAGAATATTTCTTTCACTTTTATTCCTCACGTTTTGCCAATTATT
>MDSZ01094025.1_pt1 | contig 11789 bp, 12 predicted proteins | sample 811201 | NCBI WGS metagenome assembly MDSZ01 (sample SAMN05326647, study PRJNA326480) | marine metagenome | isolation source: seawater | place: Indian Ocean: North | collected 2010 | reverse complement strand
TTGTACATTTATGTTCTATAAAAGTTCTTTTTGAATTACAACTTCAAATAAGTGGCTAATTTATTGAGTTATTTGAATTAATTTTTTCATTAATTCCTCGGGTTTGTCAGATTTTAGAAGTGATTCTCCAATTAGAAAATTTTTAATTCCTGTTTTTTCATAGATATATTTTGCATCATTTGCAGTTTTAATTCCACTTTCAGAAATAAGAGGACCTTCGTGCGTTTTAATTACTTCAAAAATTGAAATAGTATTATTTAGAGAAACTTCAAGCGTTTTTAGGTTCCTATTATTTATACCAATTAACGCTTGATCAAATTTTAAGGCTATTTCAGCTTCTTTTTGGTCATGTACTTCTACTATAACAGATAGATTATGTTTTAACGCTTCAGAATAAATTTCATCAGCTTGACCTCCATCAAGAGCTGCAATTATTATTAGAACACAATCGCAACCGTAACTTTTAGATAAAGCGATTTGATAAGGATCTATAAAAAAATCCTTAGCTAAAATTGGTATTTGAAATTGTTTTTTTATATCTTTGATATAATCTAACTTTCCTAAAAAATACTTTTCTTCTGTTAGAACAGAAAGGCAAGTAGCGCCATTATCCACGTACATCTTTGCTATATCTAGATGATTAAAATTATTTACAAAAACTCCAGCAGACGGACTAGCTTTTTTAATTTCTGCAATTAAAGAAATACTCTTATTTTTTTTTATTGTTTCTTTAAAATCTAATAAACTTTGTCTTTTAATATTTTTTTCTAAAGTGTCTAAAGATATCTCTTTTTTAAGAAGCGCTAAAGATTTTTTCTTTTCCTCTATAATTTTTTCTAATATATTCATAATTAATCTGATTGAATTTTTACTAAGTGTTGAAAAACATTTCCTGAATTTAAGTGTCTTGTGGCTTTTTCGAATGCTAATTTAAAATCAGTTTCTTTTCCTGAAACAATCAATCCAGCTGCAACATTAAGGGCAACAGACTGAGAAAATTCACTTTCTTGTCCTTTAAATATTTCGATAATTTTTTCAGAATTATATTTTGCGTTTTTTCCTTTAATATTTTCTTTATTTACAGAAACTATTCCTAAAGTCTTTGGATCAATTATATATTCTTTAATCTGTGAATCTTTAAGTTCTACTACATTCGTTTTTGCAAATGGTGATATCTCATCCATTCCATCCTCGCTATGAACGATTAACGCGTGATTAACATTATTTTCTTTAAGCGCCTCAGCAAAAGGTTTCATCCATTTTTTATCGAATACACCAACTACTTGTCTTTTTACTTGAGCAGGATTACTTAAAGGGCCAATTAAATTAAAGATTGTTTTCTTTCCAATTTTTTTTCTAGCGGGACCTACGTGCTTCATTGCTGAATGATAATTAGGAGCAAACATAAAGGCAAAATTAAATTTTTTTATACTTGCTTCTACCTCTTCAGGTTTCAAATTAATATTTATTTTTAGAGCTTCTAATACATCTGCAGATCCGCAGTTAGAGGAAACAGCTTTATTACCGTGTTTAGCAACTTTAACGCCCATACTTGCTAAAACTATAGCTGCTGCAGTGGAAATATTTAATGAGTTTTGACCATCTCCTCCTGTTCCACATGTATCTATGGTGTTTTGATCAGTTCTGACTTTAGCAGCCTTTTCTCTTAAAACGAAAATTCCCCCAGCTAACTCATCTTTAGTTTCACCTTTTTTTATAAAAGAGTCTAAAATTTCAATGATAGAATTTTCATCGTACTTACCTTCCATTAGTTCATTAAAAAGAGATTTACTCTCCTCAAATGAAAGGTTTTGACCTTTTTTTAAATTTTCCACTATATTAAACATTTTAATTATTTATAAAGTTTTTTATTAATTTCATTCCTACCTTAGTTCTTATACTTTCAGGATGAAATTGAAATCCATGAATATTATAATCTTTATGCATTAATCCCATAATAGTTTTATTCTTTGTTTCAGCTGTAATTAATAGTTTTTTAGGAAATTTTTTTCGATCAACTATTAAGCTGTGATATCTAGTTGCCTCAAAGTTATTTTCTATATTTTTAAATAATCCTTTCTTATGATGTTTTATTTTACTAGTTTTTCCATGCATTAAAATTTTTGCATTAATGATTTTACCTCCAAATACTTGGCCAATTATTTGATGACCTAGGCAAACTCCAAGGATTGGGATTTTTTTATATACATCCTTTACAATTTTAAGACAATTACCAGCCTGATCAGGATTTCCCGGTCCAGGCGATATGACAATTTTGTCATATTTTTTTTTAAAATAGTTTTACTGTTTATTTTGTCATTTCTGAAAACTTCAACGTTTTTCTTAATTTTGGAAATATAATGAAACAAATTATAAGTAAAACTGTCATAATTATCTATCAATAAAATTTTCATCTAATCTACTGCTTTCATTAAAGCTTTTGCTTTGTTAATCGTCTCTCTGTATTCTCTTTCTGGTTTACTATCTGCTACGATTCCTGCACCTGCTTGAACATAAAATTTATCATTTTTAATAAGCGCTGTTCTTAATGCAATGCAGGTGTCAAATTCTCCATTTGGAGTAAAGTAACCTATTCCACCGGCATATAATTTTCTTTTATTTTTTTCAAGCTCATCAATTATTTCCATTGCCCTTATTTTCGGTGCACCACTTACTGTTCCAGCAGGAAAACCTGATAATAGCGTTTCAAAAATTGAAGTTTTATAATTAAACTTTCCGGTTACATTCGATACAATATGCATTACGTGAGAATATTTTTCTACTTTGAATCTTTCGGTTACTTTAATAGTATTGACTCTTGCAACCTTTCCGACATCATTTCTCCCAAGATCTAGAAGCATTAGATGTTCTGCCAATTCCTTCTTATCTTTGAGAAGATCCGATACATATTTTTTATCTTCTTTTTTTGTTCTTCCTCTTGGTCTAGTTCCTGCGATTGGTCTAATAGTAACCTCACCCTTTCGTAGTCTAACTAATATTTCTGGACTACTTCCAAGCACTTTGAAATCACTGTAATTAAAATAAAACATAAAAGGTGATGGATTTGACTTCCTCAAGTAATTATAAATTTCAATTGGTTTTTTATAAATCTTTCTCTCAAATCTTTGACTTAAAACGACTTGAAAAATATCACCTTTTTTAATGTAAGATTTAGCTTTCTTAACAAGTGACTTAAATTGATTTTTAGAAGTATTAGATTTAATGATATTTTTATTAGACTTATAAGTGAACTGATCGGGGAGTTTTATATTTTCAAAATTTTCATATAATTCAAATTTTTTAATTATATCATCGTATACTTTGACATAATTTTTAATTTTCGTATCAGCATAAATATTTTCGATATAATGTATTTTTTTCTTAAAATTATCGTAAATGACCAAGTTTCTGGGTCGTGAAATTCTTACATCAGGTATCTTTAAATCATCTTTACATTTATTAGGAATTTTTTCGATATACCTAACTATATCATACGAAAAATAGCCAACTAACATCGAAGCCATTGATGGTAATTGGTTAGGTGTTTTTATTTTAAATCCTGTTATGAGTTTGTTTAAATATCTTAAAGGATTAGTTTTAATTTTCGTTTTTGTATTATTGGAAATTAAAGTAACTACATTATTATTGATATCCCAAATTTTATCTGGATTAAGACCTATAATTGTATATCTGCCTCTCAGTGTCCCTTTTTCAACAGATTCAAATATAAAACTATTTTTTTCTGCTAAAATAAACTTATAAAGATTTTCAATTTTATAATAATTTTTACAATTCAAAGACCTAAATAAAATTTGATTTTTTTTTCTTAAGTGATTTTTTCTAAAATCGTTAAAACTTATATTTAATTGCATTAAAATGAATTTTTTACACGTTCGATTGTTCTTTGATTTAACTCAACTTTATACTTTTTGTTAAGATTATTATCATGCGATTGATATATTTTGTTGATTAAATTTAACTTAGCTTTTGCCTCGTATTGCTCGTATTCTTTGCTATCCTTTTTTAAATCTTTATATTCGGTTGAAACTGCTAATATTAAGAAATTTTTAGTTAAAGTATTATTTGTGACAAGGTCAATTTCATTATCGTTGATCATGAAAACTCTTTTAATAATAGCTTCAGAGAACATTTCATTTTGCTTTAAGCTTTTAATTTTATAATTTTTAATATTCAATTTATTTTTTAATGCGAATTGAATAAATTTTTCTTTATCTAAGGCGCCCATACTAATATCTTTTATTATAGAAGTGTTATTTTCAATTTTATTTTTAAAATTTAATTGAGCTTCCAAAGCTTTTTGTACTTCTGGATCATTAAAAGACTTATTTTTTTTTTCAATTTCATAAATTTCAGCCAAAAAATATTTATTACCTAAATTTAAAATTTCGGGTGTTTTTGGAGAATTTAAATTATAAATTTTTTGAAATAATTCTTCTGGGATATTAATTTTATTTTTCTTTTCATCTTCTTTTTTGGCATTTATTTTTTTTATCGAAACGACATCTATATTTGAATTTTTTGAAGTCTCATCAAAAGATTGACCATCTAAAACATTGTTCTCAATTATATCTAATTGCTTGAAGAAAGCTTCATTATATTCTTTATCTCCAATAATTTTTTCAGGAGTTATTTCAGCGTAACGAATATTTTTGAACTCTGTAAAAAAAACTTCTTTATTTTTCTCATACAATTCTTTTTTACTTTCCTCTGAGGGTTTTATATTGGAATGATATTTTTCTAGGTCAATATAGCGAATAGTTTTGATTTGATTTTCTTTTCTAAATTCTTTTCTTACAACCGCCTCTGGAATAGTTATACCTCCGGACAATGAACTCAAAAATTGTCTCCTCTTTTCCTGTTCTACAATATTTGCTTCAAATACGGGAGCGTTTAGGCCTCCCTTTAAAAGAAATTTTTCGTATTCAGTTCTTGAAAATTTATTATCCTTAAAAAACAATTTATCACTTTTTATCATTTTTCTCAGCGAATTGTCATTTACTACAATACCAAGTTTTTTAATTTCCTTTTCCATAACTCTTTTACCGATATATTCAGAAAGTATTTTTTCTAATAAATCTGTTTTTGGCAAATCTTTAATTTGTTTCTCGTTCAGGTTAAGCTTTTTTAAGTAATCAACAAAATCTTGAGTATTTATTTTTTCTGATTCTATTGTAGCAATTACATTTTGATTTCCCCCTCTAAATACATCTCCCATACCCCAAAAGACAAAAGGAAGAATTATTATCCCAACAAAAAGTTTTAAAATAAAAGACTTTGAGAATTTTCCTATTGCAGTAAACATTATAATAATTTATTAAGTTTTAAAATTATACACCTATAAATTAAATTTAATAGTAAGGCAAATAGTGAGATACTTTATTGGAAATTGGAAAATGTTTGGAGTTCCAAAATCTATAAATATACTTGATAAAATTAACAGTTTTCATGCAAAAGATAAAAATCGTAAAAAATATAGAGTTATCATTACTCCCCCATATACTCTTATTCAAAGTTTTGCCAAGCATTTTAGAAATAAATTAATTTCTATTGGGTCTCAAAATAGTTATCAAAAAGAAAAATTTTCTTCTAACACAGCTGCGATAAGTTCATACATGATTAAAAGTGTGGGAGCAAAATATACATTAATAGGACATTCAGATAATCGAGGCGAAGGTGATACAAATGAGATATTAAAAAATAAAATAAATTTTGCCTTGAAAAATAATTTAAAGGTAGTTTTTTGCATTGGGGAAAATAAAGTAGACAAAAGGAGCAAAAGTACCTTTGCGGTTTTAAAAAAACAGATTTCAAAAGTTTTAGAAAAAAAATTTAACAACAAAAATATAATAGTTGCTTATGAACCTATTTGGTCAATTGGAACAGGTAAAATTCCTTCCAATATTGAATTAAAAGAGACAATTATTTATATAAAAACAGTATTAAGAAATATATTTAAAAAGAAGAGTCCCCCAGTGCTTTATGGCGGGTCAGTAGATAGTGGAAATGTTAAAATGATTAGAGAAATAAAAGAAATAGACGGGTTTTTGATTGGCGGAGCTTCAAAATCCTCTAAAAAATTTATTGATATAATAAAGAATTACTATAGATAAGCATCATGGAGAGTTTACTAATCTTAGTTAATGTAATCTTAGCTATAATTTTAATAATTATAGTTTTACTACAAAGGTCTGAAGGAGGAGCTTTAGGTTTAGGGGTTTCACAAGATAATTTCACGTCTGCAAGATCTGTAGGAAATTTTTTAACCAAATTTACATCTATTATAGCGGCATTATTTATTATTTGCAGTATTGCAATAGTAGCAATTTCTAGGGACGAGCTGCGTGAAACTCAATCAGTTTTAGAGAAAGAAGAAGAAGAAAATACAAACCTCCCACAAATTCCTCAATCTAAGTAATTTTGACTTTGTATTTATCGATTTATGAAGTATAACATACTTCCATGGCGCGATATATATTCGTTACTGGCGGCGTGGTTTCATCACTAGGCAAAGGCTTGTCATCTGCATCACTAGCATATTTATTACAGTCAAGAGGTTTTAAAGTAAGAATTAGAAAACTTGATCCTTATTTAAATGTTGATCCTGGAACAATGAGTCCGTTTCAGCATGGTGAAGTTTTTGTAACAAATGATGGTGCTGAAACTGATCTTGACTTAGGACATTATGAGAGATTTTCAGGTATATCAGCAAAAAAATCAGACAACATTACTACAGGAAAAATTTATAGCGATGTTTTGAAAAGAGAACGCCAAGGCAAGTATTTAGGTAAGACAGTTCAAGTTATTCCGCATATTACTAATAGAATAAAAGAATTTATAAAGAATGATGTAGTAAAAGAGGACTTTGTTATTTGTGAAATTGGAGGGACCGTCGGGGACATTGAGAGCCTCCCTTTTTTAGAGGCTATTAGGCAATTTTCGAATGAAATTGAAAAAAAAAATACATTATTTATTCATCTAACTCTTGTTCCTTATATGAAAGCCTCTGATGAAATTAAAACTAAACCAACTCAGCACTCAGTTAAAGAATTAAGAAGTATTGGTATTCAACCTGATATTATTATTTGTAGATCAGAAAGAACTATTTCTCTAGACCAAAGAAAGAAAATTTCTTTGTTTTGTAACGTTTCAATTGAAGATGTTATTGAGACAGTTGATGTTAAAACAATTTATGAGGCTCCAATTAGTTTTCATAAAGAAAAATTGGATGAAAGAGTATTAAGATTCTTTAAAATAAAATCTAGAAAAAAAGTAAATCTTTTACCTTGGAGAAAGATTACACACTTAGTTTTGAACACAAAAAATAAAGTAAATATTGCAATAATAGGAAAATATGTTGAACTTAAAGATGCATACAAATCTTTAGATGAAGCTTTGACTCATGGCGGAATTGCAAATAATTTAAAGGTAAATTTGTTAAGAATTGAGTCTGAATTTTTAAAACCCAAAGATGTTAAAAATAAACTTAAGGGAATTTCAGCAATTCTAATTCCAGGAGGATTTGGCAAAAGGGGGACAGAGGGAAAAATCGCTGCTATTAATTATGCGAGAAAAAATAATATTCCTTTCCTAGGTATTTGTTTCGGTATGCAAATGGCCGTAATAGAATTTGCAAGAAATAAACTTAAAATAAAGAAAGCAACATCTAGTGAATTTGGACCATCTAAAGCATCAGTAGTAGGCTTAATGAGTGAATGGACAAAAAATGGTAAATTAATGAAAGGGACTGACAAAAATTTAGGCGGAACAATGCGTTTGGGGAGTTATGGAGCTAGACTTAAAAAGGACACAAAAATAAGTAAAATTTACAATGCATTAAATATACAAGAAAGACATCGCCACAGGTATGAAGTTAATATTAATTTTAAAAAGGAATTTGAAAATAAAGGAATGATTTTTTCAGGTTTGTCACCAGATAATAAATTACCAGAAATTATAGAATTAAAAGACCACCCTTGGTTTATAGGGGTTCAATTTCATCCTGAATTTAAATCTAGACCTTTAGCACCGCATCCTTTATTCTCTTCTTTCATAAAGGCAGCAAAAATCAAATCAAAAAAATGATCAATCACAAAGTAAAATGCTCTGATTTTGAGATCGCTAATGATAAACCATTTACTTTAATAGCCGGACCGTGCCAACTTGAAAATGAAGATCATGCCATTAAAATTTCAGCAGAACTTAAAAAAATTACAAGTGAACTTGGTATAAACTTTATCTATAAAACATCATTTGATAAAGCTAATAGAACTAGCCTAAAAGGCAAAAGAGGATTAGGTTTAGATAGCTCTCTTCCTATTTTTGATAAAATAAGAAATAAGATAGGAGTACCAGTTTTAACTGACATACACACAGCAGAACAATGTGCCATTGTTGCTAAACACGTTGATGTTTTGCAAATTCCAGCATTTTTGTGTAGGCAAACTGATTTATTAATTGCTGCAGCTAAGACAGGTAAAATAATAAATGTAAAAAAAGGACAATTTTTAGCTCCTTGGGATATGGCCAATGTTATAAAAAAAATTGAGGATACGGGAAATAAAAATATCTTAATTACGGAAAGAGGAGCTAGTTTTGGTTACAACACACTCGTATCAGATATGAGAGCTTTGCCAATAATGTCGAAATTTGGCTTTCCAATCGTTTTTGATGCAACTCATTCAGTTCAGCAACCAGGAGGTATGGGAGAAAAAAGCGGTGGACAAAGGGAGTTCGTTCCTTATTTAGCTAGAGCGGCTATAGCCGTTGGTATTGGAGCAATTTTTATTGAAACGCACGAAGATCCAGATAATGCTCCATCGGATGGTCCAAATATGGTTCCATTAAATGAAGTGAAATCCTTGTTAAAAAAACTTACAGAGATTGACAATTTAATAAAATAATAATGGCAAAAATTAAAAGCATAAAAGGCAGACAAGTCTTTGATAGCAGAGGAAATCCTACAGTAGAGGCAGAGGTATTTTTAGAGAATAATATTTCTGCTACTGCAATTTCTCCCTCTGGTGCATCAACTGGTGCATTTGAGGCACATGAATTACGAGATCAAGATAAAAATAAATTTTTAGGGAAGAGCGTAAATATTGCTGTAGAAAATATAAATAATAAGATTTTTAATAAACTTAAAGGGCTAGAGTCAGATGATCAAAAAAATATCGATAAAGTGTTAATAGATTTAGATAACAGTGAAAATAAAATTAATTTAGGAGCCAACGCAACTCTAGCAGTTTCATTAGCTAATTCAAAATGCTCAGCTGTATCAAATAAAAAATCTTTGTTCAAATTTTTAGGAGACTCTTTTTCGTTGCCTATACCATTAATGAACATTATTAATGGAGGTGCACATGCTGATAATGATTTAAATATTCAAGAATTTATGATTAGACCTGACTCTGCTAAAAATTTTATGGACGCTATAGAAAAATGTTATTTAGTAATTCAAAATTTGAAAAAACTATTAAAATACAAAAATATGCTTACTAATGTGGGCGATGAAGGTGGATTTGCTCCGTCAATTAATACAAATGAACAAGCTTTAGAATTAATTGTTGATGCGATTGAAAAATCAAATTTAAAACCAGGTGCAGATTTAGTTATTTGTTTAGATGTGGCTGCTAATGAATTAGTAAACGAAAAAGGTGAATACGCAATTCAATCAAGTAATTACACATCAATTGAAGACAATATTAGCTATTTCAAAAAATTGGTTTCTAATTATCCAATTAAATCAATTGAAGATCCTTTTGCTGAGGAAGATTGGAATTCCTGGAACAAAATTACAAAAGAAATAGGTAAGAATGTTCAAATTGTGGGCGACGATTTATTTGTGACTAACTCAAAAAGGCTGAGCAAAGGCATAAAAGAAAATTCAGCAAATTGTATTTTAATAAAACCAAATCAAATAGGTACTCTTACAGAGACTTTACAAGTAATCTCAATGGCTAAAGTTGCCAATTTTAACACCATAATTTCACATAGATCAGGAGATACCGAAGATACATTTATCGCTGATTTGGCAGTAGCGACAAAGTCCTCTCAAATAAAGACAGGCTCACTAGCGAGATCTGAAAGAGTAGCTAAATACAACAGATTATTGCGTGTTGAAGAAGAACTTGGAAAACAAGCTAAAATGGCTAAAATCTAGCTAATGCGACTTATTGAAAGTTTAAAGAGAAAAAAATTTATATTATTTAATATTTTTTTCACCCTTTATATTGGGATTAACTTAATTGGTGGCGAAAGAGGATTAATTTCTTATTTTGATAAAAAAAAGATTTATCAGGAGTTGAAAAATAAGGATAAAATATTAACTAGTAAATTAGAGGACTTAGAACATAAAATATTTTTGATCAATAAAAATGATTTTGACTATTTAGATGTGCTTTATAGAGAAAAATTGAGGTATGGAATTAAAGATGAAATTATTATCAAACTGAAATGAGCGAAAAACCAAGACACCCAGAAAAAGTAAATAAACCATTTAATCCTATCAAAAGAAAACCAGAATGGATAAGGTCGAAAATGGTAGACTCGCAAATTTTTTTTCAAACTAAAAAAATTGTAAATCAAAATAACTTAGTGACAGTTTGCCAGGAAGCAAATTGTCCAAATATTACAGAATGCTGGAGTAAAAAACATGCAACATTTATGATTATGGGCGACACATGCACAAGAGCATGTGCGTTTTGTGATGTCAAAACAGGAAAGCCCACAAACTTAGATATTTTTGAACCTGCTAAAATTGCAAATGCAGTTAATAACTTAAATTTGAAACACGTTGTAATTACATCAGTTGATAGAGATGATCTTGATGATGGTGGTTCAGAACATTTTTATAAAGTTGTAAAAGCTACTAGAGAAAAAAATCCACAAACTTCTATAGAAGTTTTAACACCTGATTTTTTAAGAAAAGGTGAAGCTTATAAAAAAGTTTTAGAAGCTGATATTGATGTTTTTAATCATAATATAGAAACAGTGCCTAGACTTTACACTACAGTTAGACCAGGGGCACGTTATTTTGCTTCATTAGAACTTTTAAAGAATGCAAAAAAATCAAATAAAAAAATTTTTACAAAATCTGGAATAATGGTTGGTTTAGGCGAAAATAAAGAGGAAATAATTCAAGTTATGGATGATCTCAGATCTGCTGAGGTTGATTTTATTACTATAGGTCAATACTTGCAACCCTCCCCAAAACATCATCCATTGGATCGTTACTACCATCCTAATGAATTTAAAGAGTTCGATCAAATTGCAAAGACAAAAGGGTTTTTACTTGTTTCTTCATCACCTCTAACAAGATCTTCTTATCACGCAGATGAAGATTTTAGAAAATTACAAGATGAAAGAAACAAAAAGCTTGAATGTCTTCCGCATCAATAAAAAAAATTATTCCTTGTCAAAAAGAAGAATTAGTTGAAATGGTTCTTGATATCGAAAAATATCCAGAGTTTGTTCCATGGTGCATTGAGGGTAAAATTTATGATAAAAGCGAGAGTATAGATTTGATTACTTTTAATGGAGATTTAAAAGTAGGAAAGAGTATTTTGAATGAAACTTTTTCAAGTCACGTGTCTTACTATAAGGAAAAGGATACTATTATAGTAACTAATCTTGATGGTCCATTAAAACACCTTAAAAATGAGTGGAAATTTAAGCAAGTAAATAATTCAACACAGCTGGAATTTTTTATTGATTTTGAATTGAAAAATCCAATTTTGAATGGGATAATGAAAAAATCTTTTGAGCTTGGT
>MDSZ01205834.1_pt1 | contig 11790 bp, 1 predicted proteins | sample 811201 | NCBI WGS metagenome assembly MDSZ01 (sample SAMN05326647, study PRJNA326480) | marine metagenome | isolation source: seawater | place: Indian Ocean: North | collected 2010 | reverse complement strand
TATGCTTACTTCATGATCTATGATTCTGTATCCAAAAAAATATTGATCTGGTTTGGTGTTGAGGGAATGCTGGATCAAAAAGGAAAATTATATGCTTACGATACGATAGAGGATAAGTGGACCCTGCTTACAGAAAAAACTGAATTCACTCCACGAACAATGACCTATCATCCCGTTTCCAAAAAAGTCGTCTTTTGGAACGACTATGGAGGTAGAGGGGAAAACAATCGTAGCCTGCAAGGTATATATACCTACGACACATCAACGGATACATGGGATTCCAAGAACGGGCACCAGATCACAATTGACAATTATGGCGTTCAAACCATTGAAAACCATATTTCATTTAATAGCCTCTATCAAGATACGTACATACCAATTAATAATAAAATAGCCTTCTGGAACTCTCAGGGAATGGGTGAGTCTTGGGGCGGTCTTTATTTGTATGACCTTGAAAGGAATACTTGGGAGATCGTTGGATTTAAAGATGATATTTGGAATAATCTTAACGGAGGAAGCGTTTCAAACGCTGTTCTTTATTATGACCCAAATTCATTCTCTTTGGTGCTGTTCAATGTGAATTATTGGCCTTGGACAAAATGTGGAAACTACAGTCATGGCACAGCATGGATTACTACCAACGACGATTGCTTTGATGGGGCTGGTATATGGAAATACAATATCTTAAAAGACGAGTGGACCGGTCTTGGTTACTATGATTTTGTTCAGACCCCAAAACAGTCAAACAACTCATGGACTTTTTATCCCAGAACCGTTGTTTTCGATCCCAACATAAAAAAGACGGTTTTCTTCAACAGCACATACTTTGGATCTAGCAACGATGGTTGGAAGAAATACGGAATTTGGAATTATGAAATGGATTTTGATAGCTCAACTTTAAACCCTGCTAAGATATTCATTGCAGATCGTTATAAAGTGGCTACCTATGATATTGGCAGCAATGAATACACCATCATCAATAATCGGCCAAGTATTTTCAGTAATAATGGAAATAAATCAGCAGCGTATGATGCTGAGAGCAAGAAGGTCATTCTTTTGGACAAATTTGGGCGCTATGCAGCATACGATTACAACACGAACTCGTGGTCAAATATTAGCGAGAATGGGCCTTGGAATGGTAGTGACCCATCAATGACCTATGACCATAAGTTTGATAGAGTCATTGCTTTGAATACGTTTAACAATATGCAGGCTTACGACTATAATTCAGATACCTGGACATCTCTCACTGGGCCTGGAACACAAGAACATTGGGCTCTTGCTTATGACGTAGAAAATGAGCGAACAATCGCAGTTAGTAGGTCTGGAAGAGCGAGAAGTTATAATTTTGCTACAGATTCTTGGGAAAATTTGAACCCTCCAGAAAGTTCAGCTGGAGAAAGGTCATTGACTTACGATTTTCATGAACAAAAGATAATGATGATGGATTATAATAGCTTCATTCATGAATTCGATTATTTAACTAATTCTTGGACTAAGAGAGAATTTGGAATATATCCAGGAGGCGGTCATAGTTCTATCGTTTACGATATAAGTAATAAGGTTTCATTTAAGGTTCATTGGAGCGGCAAAACAAAAATCTACGATTCTCAAGATAGAAATTGGAGTGATAAGGCATTTTCAGATGTAAATGGTTCAGGAGTTACTACTACTTACATTGGAAGGGTGCCGCCCAAAAAACCTAAAAACATTACGGTCGTTCCATCGCACAAAAAACTTGAAGTGAGTTGGGATACTGACACCTCCGCATACATTTCTCAATATCTCGTTTGGAGAGAGGAAACCGGTAAATCGCCAATATATGCCCTTGATCCATCTACGAGTCATTTTGAATATGCTGGTCTTGATAACGCACGCAGCTATGAATTTAAAGTTTCAACAACGGACAAGTTCGGATTAGAAAGCCAAAAAGAAATTGTTAAAGGTGTTCCCAGAACAAAAGTTATCGGTATTAAAGCCACAAATGCGAACGGACCTTACTTTACTGGTGATAAGATCGAGATTGTGGTTGACTTTGATGGTGGGGTTAATTCAGGAAATGCAGCTATAAAGCTTGATCTTGGCTACAGTGGAGAATCTAGAGCATTTGAGGTTAATGAAGGACCTACAACAAAATCAACAGGTTCAAAAAAAGTGTTCGTTTATCAAATAGATAGCAATGATTTTGGTGGGGTAGAATTAAAATATGAAAGTAAAAATGCAATCCTTCAAGATCCTTTTGGAAATGGATATCCAGCTATCAGATTGCAAAATACAAATTCTGAAAAAGACGAGCCCTTGCTTACTTTACCAAATCCAGGATACCCTGGTTCGATTAGCCATGCTAAAGATATCTTTATTGTTGGAGCAAAGCAAACTTCTACAAAAAAATATGTTTCTAGCGCAGGTAATAATAACTGGGATGGAAGGGAAGAGTTTCCATTTAGAACAATTAGTCATGCCATAAGTGTTGCTTCATCTGGAGATACTATTTTTGTTTTGCCTGGTGAATATAGTTCAGAAATTTCAATAACAGATTTAAATCTCACCCTTATGTCAAGAGGTGGAAGAGATAGTACAATAATTAGTAATAATATTTTAGTTACACGATCGCATTTAAATCTATCTGGCTTTACAATTCAAGAAGCCAGAGGTGGTTATGCTGCCATAAAATGTGAGCAAGAAAGCAATCTTCAAGCTTCTGATATTAAAGTTTTAAAAAGTGAAAGCCATGGTATTCAGATTGCTGAGAAGTCATATGCGACAATAAATAATGCTATTATATCTGATAACAAGCTTCAAGGAATAGTAATTAATAGCCCATCAATGAATGAAGGCTCAACTCTCAATATTAATAATTCTATTATTAGCAATAATCAACAGACCAATAGTAGTACCCCTAATAATGGTGGAGGTATATACATTAATTCCCCCCCTACAGAAGTTGTTGTTTCTAATTCGATTATAAGAGACAATATTGGTGAGAATGGGGGTGGTATTTATGTACACGAGGGATCTATTGTAATTAATAGTACATCCATTTTTAATAATACTGCTCGAAGCAATGGAGGGGGAGTTTATTTTTCAAAAAGCTTAACTCCTTCTAAAATAAGAAATAGTTATTTTTATAATAATAAAGCAATGGATAATTATGGTGGTGGCGTTGGAACGATAGACATGCGCTCTGACTTAGAAATTCTAAATTGCACATTTAGCAATAATTATTCTCATGGAGATGCTGGAGGGGTATATTGGGTAGATACCGATGATGCAACTAGTGCACAACTTACCTTAAAAAATTCAATATTATGGAATAATTCTGCGGGACAAGGCACTGGTTGGGATGGAGATGATGGTGGCAACATAAATCGTCAATTCTCAGATCAAATTACTGGGGATAAAATTCAATATAATATAATTCAGAACCTGAGCTATCTTCCTAATGACCCCCTCTTTATAGGAAACTTTGAGAGCGACCCGCTCTTCAAAGATGTATCTAGTAATGATTTTTCATTAAAAAAGGAATCTCCTGCGATTGATAGGGGCGATCCAGATCTTGATGGCGATGGTACGGATTGGACAACCGATAAAGATGATCAAGACCCTGATAACAGTAGAATGGACCTTGGTCCAACCTACTACAATACTCCTCCTGAGATTCCTAGCGCCATACGACTTTTCCCTTCAAATGAAGCGATCACCATCCGTTGGGACCCTAACGCTGAGAATGACCTCAAGTCCTATAATATATATTACGGTACTACTTCTTCAGATCATTTGCTCTTAAAAACCGTTGATAAGAACGTTAAAGAATACGTTCACACCGGAATTGAGAATGGCAAAAAATATTATTATGCGTTGGAGGCAATCGATGATTCAGATAATTCAAGTGGCAAGAGCGCAGAGTACGCAGCCGTTCCCTGGAATTATACCAAAAATTATTCTCTTAGCATGGGTGGCAGGGATCGTTTTGAACTGCCAAATGACCTGTCGTTCGAGACCGATCAGATAACGTTCATGGTTTGGGTAAAATCCTTATGGCAAACGGAAAATGAATATCTATTTGATCTCATGGATTGGAATGACTATCGGTTAGAGGTCTATAAAATGTTCCAGATTGCAAAAAAGAGCAACAATCTTAAGCTCTATATAGGCGGATCTCAGGCAAGTTGGGGGCCTGAGGTCATTACAGATTTTTCATTAGCATCTGATTCATGGTCTCAGGTCGTTGTAACCATAGGAAGATTATCTGGATGGAAAAGAATTTATGTGAACGGTGTGCTTGTAGTTCAAAAAAAATACGATTCAATGGTTCCAAAATTGAGTCAAAGCGTTGCAGGAAATAAATTTCTAGGAAATACTGGTCCTGAAGAAATGAAAAATAGCAATTATGGCCTAAAGGGCAATTTGGATGAATTTGCTATTTGGACTGAAGAGCTGGACTCGAATGCGGTTAAGCTTCTTTACAATGACGGTGAACCCCTGGATGCTCGGGTGGATACGGCTGCATACGTCCATTCACGTAGTTTGATCCAATACTATCAGTTCAATGAAGGAGACTCAACCGTAAGTTACAATCTTGGATTTTCTGAGGCTTTAAATAATGATGGCCAGCTTAAAGAGCAGACCACTTGGAGCCTAGAGGTTCCATCGGAAGACAGCGAACCTCCTTTAAGACCGATCAACCTTACGATCACCCCTAACAATGGAAACATTAGGCTTGATTGGGATCAAAACGTAGAGGAAGATCTTGCAGGGTACAAGGTGTATATGTCAACCGATTCCTCCAATTTAGAATTGATCGAGACCCTTGGCGCAAACACAAACACGTTTTTAAAAGATGGTCTAACCAACGACCAGGTTTATTGGTTTGCTGTAACAGCGTTTGACAAGAAAGGCAATCAGAGTCCTAGAACCGATATTCAATATGCAATCCCCTATGAACTAATAGCAATTGAACCAAAGGGTCAAGGTACGCCTTCAGACCCATTTCAGATCACATCGATTTATAATCTACATTGGTTAAGCTCGACACCAAGCTATTGGACCAAAAATAAAACTGGGTCTACGCAAGCTGTCTTTTATGTTCAAATGAATGATATTGATGCCATCAATTCTCGATTCTGGGATAGCGGAAAAGGATTTAAGCCCATTGGAAATTATCCCAATCATTTTTCAGGCCATTACAATGGAAATGGATATTCGATTAAAAATCTTACAATTGATAGACCATCTGAGAATTATGTCGGCTTCTTTGGTTATTTAGCAAGCGATCAATGTTGCGCTACATCGGCAAATATTAAGAGTATTCAGCTTATCAACATCTCTGTTAAAGGTAACAATTACGTTGGCGGGGTTGCGGGAAGTGTTAATTCCTATACCGGTCGCAGAGCAACGCTTGAAAAGATCAAGGTGGATGGCTCGATAGTTGGTTCTGGTTTTGTAGGTTCGATCGCAGGTGAATTGAATGATGCAATTGTTAGAAACTCATATTCAACGGCAAAAGTTGAGGGCCAAGACAAAGTAGGCGGGATCATTGGAAGTTCTGCCGGATCAAATGTTGATTTCATTTATGCTGGAGGTGAGGTAAAGGGAGGTTCAACTGCCACAGGAGGGTTCTTTGGGCAAGCAAGGTCCACATCTCAACATGCAACTTATTTTGATATTCAAAGAACACAACAGAGCGAAGACAAAGGTTATGCCATTGGTAAGACCTCGAACGAGCTTAGGTCTCTAGCTACAATGATCAACGATGGGTGGGACTTTGTCGTAGAAACACAAAATGGGGATTCAAACTACTGGGACATGGATCTATCTGGAAAAGTCAAGGAAGGTTACCCTTTTTTATCTTTTGAAAGACCGGACTCTATCTTCGTTAACCAGATTTACTGGCCAAAGATTTCCTCGATATCATCCAGCAATGAAAACGGTTACTACAAATTAGGAGACTCTATTACTGTTTCAATTGATTTTTCTGAGGAGGTAACTCTAACTGAGAATGGAAACTTAATAGTAAACCTCGGGCTAGGTCCAAGTAATCGCAGTATTCAAATTCCTTCATTTGTTAATTCATCTAAAGCTTCAGGAACCTATGTCGTTCAAAGCGGCGATCTATCAAACGAACTCAATGTTAGTTCTTTAAACGTTTTAGATGGATCGATTCGCAATCAGGGCAACTTTGAAATGTATGATTTCAGTATCCCGGTGGGCAAAAACCTTGCAGATGCTAGCGCCTTAATAGTGGATGGAGTTCCCCCAACAATCTCACAGACGAGTGTAAGTGATGATTTTTCATCTATCAATCTTAAGGTCAGTGAAACCGTTTACTCAACTAATACGGGAACGGACACCCTTAAAACAAGTGACTTTAAGCTCGTATTATCAGGAGGCATAGGTAGTCTTTCATCCAGTACTCCAAATTCAATCTCTTTCAAAGATTCCATCTATGTGTTAGGTCTTCCGATCACTGGGTCAACCAATGGTAATGAAAGAATTACAGTCATACCTGCTGAAAACAGCATATTTGATATTGCAGGTAATGTTATGGATACACTGCAATCAAACAATACCCTTTCGCCAAACGATAAAGAGCCACCGAATGCTCCAAAGGACATCTTTATTTTGCCCGGTAGACTTTCACTGACCTTGACCTGGAGTCCAAATCCAGAGACAGACCTTTCTTCATACAATATTTATCGAGGAACCAGCTCTTCACAGTTAGCATTGATAAAAAACATCTCAAAACAAAACACGTACTACAACGATAGTGGATTGAATACCTCAAGTACATATTATTATCAAATAACGGCGTTAGACAGCTCTGGAAATGAAAGCCTCAAAACCGATGTTATCAGCGGTATTCCCGGGGCAAGCCAAAAGAATTACGTTGTTAAACAAGAGGGAGGTGGCGACTTCACTACGATTCAAGCTGCGATTAGCGCTGCTCAGGATGGTGATTCAATTTCAATCCATGAGGGCACCTATTATGAAGAATTGATCATCAATCAAAAGATATTGACCATTATTGGTGTCTCTGGAAAAACTAAGACGATACTTGATGGTCTAGAGAATTTTGGAATCTTAAAAATGTCCAATGGCACCTCAAGTGATCTAAGCTATTTGAAAGTGTCTGGTATTACCTTCAAAAAAGGGTTCAAGCGCAACGATTATGGTAATGCATTGTACATCAGGGACGTTGATGAGGTCTCCATTGTTGATTGCAATTTTGAAAGTAAGCTTGGCGTCCCGATCTACATTGATAAAGCCCGGTTGAAATTTCAAAACGTGTCTATCGTTAGCCCGCAAGGCAATATGGTTCTTCATAACTCCCGAGGTTTTAATGTTGAAAACAGCTCCTTTGCATCTGCCGATCAAGAAAGAGTCGTTGCGATAGGGGCTAGCGATGTTCAAGGCGATAACTTTATTGGATCATCCTCCTTTGAGAACGCTTTTATGAATGTTAATCGGCATAGCGGCAATGGTGGCTCTCTGGTTATTCAAAGTAGCGCATTTAAAAATTTCACTGGCTCAGCATTGGAAATTGTTTCAGGTATCTCTGTAGACATAATTAATTCTACCTTTACTAACATTACATCAAGTTCATCCGTTATCGCTTCGGACACGTTAAAGATAGAGGGGTCAATTTTTTCAAATCTCTCCCTTACGGAGTTGGGAAGATTTGCTAATACCTATGGGCCAGTTACTGTTGATGGTTCAACGTTTATTAATTTTACCTTACCGTATCAAAATGGAGCCTTGTTTAAATCCGTCTCATCAGGTGATAAGATTAGAATCTCGAATACCATCCTTTTCTCTGATCAATTCAAATGGAATGAATATGATTTTGAGAACGTGTTGTATTATTCTGGAGATGGAGATATTGATATTGAATACTCAAACCTAAACTTTGAGGTGGTTCCTGGATATGGTCTGCTGGGAAATATTTCTGAACCGAATTACTTCGCCGATTCATCATTTACTTTTGTGTCCAGCAACTCATCAAACCTTGGTTCAGGTAAGAATGGCTATAATATAGGAGCGGTTCGATCAAACAACCGTACGGCCTATCAAGGCCCCGTATGGTTTGTAAGTTCTGATACGACCATTGCTACCTATGATGGATCAAAGTCAAATCCATTTCCAAGGATACATCAGGCAATCTTCTTTGCAAATGAGAAAGACACTGTAGTGCTCAATGAAGGCAATTATTACGATGATGTTGCTATTAAATTCAACAATATAACCCTTGGATCACAGTTTCTTATCGATGGCGATAGAAGTCATATTTCAATGACGAACCTCTTCAATCAGCTCAAAATTGAAGGCGATCTTACGAACTCAACTAAAATATCAGGTATCACATTGCGAAACATTCGTAATAGCGCTGTTGTCATTAATGAGGCTGCTCCAATATTGGATCGATTGGTCATCATGGATAACTACAATCCTTCTGATAACGGCGGTGGTATTTTCATTAATGCAAGCTCACAGGATACCGTTAGAATTTTCAAGGTGATCCTTTATGACAATAAGACAAATAGATCGCTTGGTGATGCAATCTATGCTACAGGATCAAACGTGGTTATTGATGGTATAACTTCTATGAATAATTCCCCAAATGAATATACCAGTACCTCCGCTCAACTGTACTTTAACTCTAGCAAGGTAAGAATCCTTAACTCCATAATACGCTCCAAAAATAATCGTAGAAGCATAAATACCTCAGGTATGACCCTAAATGATGATCTGAACGTTTTTTATTCAAATATCGACTCCTTAACGCTGTCTTCGTTTAACCATGCGTCTAACTCCTATAAAGACCCAAGGTTTGTGGATGAAGACAATAACGATTTCAATCTAAAATATGGAAGCCCAGCAATTGACACTGGAGATCCAAGCGCATCGCTTGATCCGGATGGTACTCGTAGAGATATGGGGGCGCTTTACTTTACCCTTGAAGATAATATACCCCCAACCGTTGCTATTACCAGTCCAAATATTTCAACGTCCATTGGAACAAACGACTCATTGGAGATCATCTGGAATGCGAACGATAATTTTCTCATTCAATCATCTGTGCTCTACTTCAGTCCAAATGGTGAAAATTTTATTTTTGTTGATAGTATAAAAGGTGATGTTCGTGCCTACAGATGGGATGTAGATGATTACAGCGTAAGTGATACAAATAAGGTTGCGATAGAAGTCATTGATATCGGTGGCAATTCAACAAGAGATACGTCCTATGCATTTACAATCACAGATAATACGCCTCCAAAGGCTCAAATTATCAGCGACTTTTCATCATTTTCTATTCAAGAAAGAGAGAGCTTTTCTGTTGAGTGGAAGGTAAGCGATAATACGATCGTAGACTCAACACAAATTTTCTTTCAAACAAACAATCAAAACAGCACCTATGTCTCAACGGTTTCGTTTCCATCTACACGCACTGATGTTGTTGCACCAGCTGTTTTAACGTCGAGCGCTAGATTGCTCTTAAGGTCCTATGATAGGTATATGAATAGCAGCGAGGTCCTTACCGATAATTTTGAGATCAAAGACAGCACACCGCCATCAGTAGAGATCATTCTTCCTAGCTTGCAAGCTACACTGCTTGTGGGGGATGTTGATACTTTGACTTGGTCTGCAAGCGATAACGACAAGGTTCAAACGATCGATCTATCATACAGCAGCGACAAAGGCGCAAGGTGGAACCCCATAACCCAAATAACTGAAGCCGATCAAATTTTCAAATATGTATGGCAAATTCCAAATATTACAACTGATGATCTTTGGGTCTTGATCGTAGCCACAGATAGAAGCGGTTTTAAAGCGCAGAGTATCGTTAAGGAATTAAAAACGAAAGTATCCTATCCAACGATCCTCACGTACTCAAAAGATGCATTTTTAAGACAGTCAGGGAATTTGTTGGAATTCGAATTTTCTCAGAATATGAGCTTAGATCCCGTTCCTGAAGGTGCGGTTGCGATCACATCTGTAGTTGATCAAGAGCTTAGTTTTGAAACGTCTTATTCTGGAAGAACTTTGACAGTGGATATCAAAGATGAGCTCTACAGCTTGGATACACTAAATGTTGTTCTTGATCCTGCGTTTTTAACCAACCTTTATGGATACCAACTTGATACGGATGGAGATCAAGATGGGGCCAACACCATTGAAAATTTCAACTTGGTATTTTCCACTCCACTATGGAGCGATTTTAATATTTCTGGTGGAATCGATATCAGCGATATGGCAGATTTCTACAATGGCTGGAAAACTAAAAACTATCTTTATGAACTAGGTCCTTTTGAGGGAAATATTCCTCATGTAAAACTTCAACCTGACAACACTTTCAACATTGAAGATTTAATGGGTTTTATTATGATGGGAAATTATTATTTGTCTAACACACCAAGTACTATTGGAAAGATTGTGCCTTTGGGTAAACCTCTTAATATTGATCAAGTGGCAAACACTCTTCATGTGCCACTGCCAAAAGAGATTGCCTTTACAGAGTTACAAATAAATTATAATCCTATTATTCTTGAATTTGAAAATATAGCACTATCAGAAGACTTTAAATTAATTGATTTGGACCCTGAGCTTGGTTACATCAAAATCATGTCTAAAGTGGATAAAATCAACGAATTTAATCTGCCGTTTAAATTTAAACAGCGCAACGATCTAGAGGTTATAGATATATCATATACAAATTTAGATAACAATGGCGTGATGCTTTCTCGATCCATGGACAAAGTTACTTTGCAAAACATACCAACCGAATTTTCATTATCGCAAAACTATCCTAACCCGTTCAACCCAACTACAACTATTGAGTATGATGTTCCCATGAAGGCTTTTGTAGAGTTGGTTGTATACGATCTTATGGGCAGAGAGGTTGTTAAATTAATTAATGAAGAGCAAATACCTGGATTTAAAAGTATTATTTGGAATGGCTTAAACAAGAGAGATCAAAAAGTAAGCAATGGTATCTATTTGTATCAATTGCGTAGCAAAGACTACATTCAGACACGTAAAATGCTCTTCTTAAAATAGATGAAAACAATCTACAAAAATTCAATTTTGGTATTACTTATAGCGACTTCAGGTTGTTTCAATGCCAATATTATGAATCCACCCAACTGGTTTATAAAGCCAAATTGCGCACCAAAACATTCCTGTGGAGTTGGAACGAGCGAAGAGTCAGAGATCATTGCAATCAGTAATGCGTTAGTAGCTTTTGCGCATAATGTCGATACTGAAATTAAGGGCCTTTATAGAACCAAAGTTGAAAATGAAGATATAGAGGATGAAAAAAGAGCGTTTGAAATGTATCAAGAATCAATTTCTTCAATTACTATTCCAGGTATTGAAATTACTTCTCTATTAAGATTAGATCAAGATAGTCAAACTAATAAGTTTGTATCTGTGAACCGAATTTCCTCGTTAGATAATGATTTTATTATCGAATGGCATTATGATGAAGAAGATGACCGTTCAACGCTTTCTACAAATAAGATCAATGGAATAAATGCCGAGCAATTAACGGTTAAACTTCAAAAGCTTGGAGGAACTGTTATTGTCGAAAAGCGAGGAAAAGTTTACTATTGTTCAGTTAGTCTTCCATCTGAAATTCTCAAAAAATAAATATAAAATCAACAAATAACGTGCTACTTATAGATTTGACTTGAGAAGGCTTTTCTCGTCAAGAAAAGATAGTAGCGGAGGAGGGACTTGAACCCCCGACACGTGGATTATGATTCCACTGCTCTAACCAGCTGAGCTACTCCG
>MDSZ01240902.1_pt1 | contig 11792 bp, 12 predicted proteins | sample 811201 | NCBI WGS metagenome assembly MDSZ01 (sample SAMN05326647, study PRJNA326480) | marine metagenome | isolation source: seawater | place: Indian Ocean: North | collected 2010 | reverse complement strand
TTAGAAAAAAGTGATTATTCACAATCATACCTTAATTGGTTCTCAGATCCTGATGTTGTAAGGTTTTCAGAAAATCGTAAAAAAGTCTTTTCTAAAGAAGGGCAAATTGAATATATAAAATCATTTGAAAATGATAAAACAAAATTCTTATATGGAATATTTTACAATAACATCCACATTGGCAATATTGAAATCAACCCCTCTTAGTGAAGTATTGCATAAACCTATTGCAACAGAGTTGGCGGAAAATTTATTTACTCCCACTTTTGAAAGAGATTTTTGTGTAAATGAAAATAGTTTTTTATAAGATATCTTTTTTATTTTTTAATTAATAGTAAAAAATCTTCTAATATAAGCCTCATCCCATTCGTCAAAATATTCTTACCTTCAAAATTTTTGAAAGTCCACGAATTTACTTGAGGTTGTTTTTTGTTTCTCTTTAATGATACGTTCATTGGTACTCTTATAAACTTAAAATGTTTACATTTATTTTTTAAAAATTTAGAAACTGAATATTGTGAATGAAAATTGTAATCGGATCTCCATACATTTCTTGTGTTTTTATTAGAATAATCACAAAAATCAATCTTCATATCTACATCATAGGGATTAAAATAACTGGTTATAAGGATATAACCATTGTCCTCAGTCAAGTTTAGCAATTTATTTAACCAAGGTTTAAAATCCTTTTGCGTTTGAAGAGATCCATGCATAAACACAATATCCCACCTTTTATTTGATCTCATAAAGTTACTGTTTAAAAACTTAATATCTTTAAGTCCGTTATGTTTTGAAGCAACATCTATATATTCTTTACAAATATCTATTCCAGAAAAATTCCAGTGTTTGAATTTTTTTTTTAAAAAAAATAGAAACTCTCCATTAGCACAACAAATATCTACAAGATTAATATTTTTTTTTAATTTCAATTTTTCTAGGATACTAACTGAAAATTTAAATATTTCTTTTGGTTTATCAATTCTTTTTGTGTCCAAGTAGGGTGACAGAGATTTTATAGGTAATACTTTGTATTTAGCCATTATTAAGTTTTTTTTTATTTTTTTTTATTATAAAAATTAAGATGCACATTATGTTAGTCCAATTAAATAAACGAGTAAAGTCACAAAATTTTATTCATCATATTTTATTTATTAATTCCCAGTTATTTTTCTCTTTATGCCAAATTTCACTATTACGATGTAAATCAACAATTTTATAAAATTCATCTTCAGTAAGTTCCAAATAGTCAAGGCATTCTCTGAAATATCTCGAAGGAAATTCTCCATCATATTTTTTTACGAGTTTTATTGCTTCGTCTCTTGATATATATTTATTTTGAATATGTCTAGAAGCATCTCTTACACACCTACCAAAACCAAATTTTATAAATTGCATGTAATAATATAAGTCGTCAATTTTATCATCCAAGCTGTCAAAATTAGTGAAGGTTCCTAATGTTCTATTTTGCTCAGCTAATTTAAATTTTATTTTAGTTTTTATAAATTCATAATTTTTTACTACATCCCAATAAAAAAAATAACTAAAATATAACGCAGTTATTTTTGATTGCAGGAGCATCTCATTATTCGGATATAAATATGGTTGAAGATCTTTAAGACTTATTTTATCAGAAATCCAATTGGAAGGATCATCTCCAATACAATTTTCTAATACTTCGGTTAAATCTCTAATTTTTTTACTATCTTCAGATAATACTCTTCCTCCGTACTCGCTATCACCATGTTCAGCATAAAAAATTAAATTTATTTTATAATTTAAAGCAACTTGCATTGGTGCACACGATACAGCAGCATCCCAATGCATTTTTGGATTTCCTCTTTCCTTAAAAAATCTTTGAGATAGAGAACGTGAAATAATTTCATTTGGTTTTACATATAAATGATCGAAACCTAGATTAAGAATTTCATTCCTATTGTGAATCCCAGTCTCTGTTGGGATTAATGGGGCGACTGTAACAAGTAGCGGATTTAATCCAAACTCATATTTTAATCTATATGCTATATAACTTGAATCTTTGCCACCTGACCATGGAACTATACAATCATAGCCACTTGGATTACTCTTAAATGGCTTAATAGTTTCTTGAAATAATTTTCTTCTGCTTTCCCAATCAACTTTTTTTTTTTCTAATGCATTAACACAAGCGTTGCATATTCCATTAGAGTTAAAAACCGTTCTTGGTCTAGAATTTGGTGTTAAACAAGTTTTACAGTAATCAACCGTGTTTCTTAACATAAAAAAAATATATAATAATTATTTTTTATTAACAATCTCTTATATGAATTTTCTTGTTTTTAAGGAATTCTTTTGCACTCTTAATACTTTGCTCTGTAAAATGAAATATATTTTGTGTTGCAACTGCATCTACATTACTTAACGTAAAAGCATCATACATATGTTGCCAATTACCACATCCTCCAAGTGCAATTATAGGAATTGTAGATTTTGCTTTTAGTTGTTTTAATAAATTCAAATCATACCCCTGTAACCATCCGTCTTTCTCAATCGAATTAACTATAATTTCTCCTGCCCCTTTATCCTGAACAATCTTAGACCATTCAAAAATTGTCATATCCGTGATTTTTTTTCCTTGGTCTATACATACATAATAATTATTATCAACAAACTTAGTATCGATGGAGATTATTATTGCTTGGCTACCAAACTGATCAGAGATCTGACTTATAATTTCTGGGTTTTTAAATGCTTGAGAATTTATAATAACTTTATCTGCCCCTAACCTCATCAATTTTTTGACCGTTCTCATGTTTTCTATCCAACCACCAACTGATAATGGAACGAAACAATTATCGGTAAAAGATTCAACAAAATCAAAGAATTTAAATCTATTCTTTTTTTCTGAATATCTAGTTATATCTAGCATAGAAATTTCATCTATGGACCATGAGTCAACAAAACTTGCTGTATATCTGTAATCAGGCTGAAACATCTTAGTTCTAAAGAGCACTCCATCATTAACTGTTAAAACTGAAATAATTCTTTTTGCAATCACAATCAAATCTTACAAAAGTTTTCTAAAATTTTTAAACCATACAGTTGACTTTTTTCAGGATGAGCTTGAAAGCCATAGATATGATCTTCACCTGAAATAACACTTGTAATTTCAATTCCATAATCAGTAGTTGCCAATAAATTTTTTTTATTTTTTAAATGTACACAATAATTGTGAACGTAGTACATAAAAACGTTATCTGGTATTAATTTAAAAATTTTATTATTTTTTAATATTTTTGTATTATTCCAACCAACATGTGGTAATGACAATCCTTTATTTTTTATTTTTTTTACTTTCCCTGAAATCAGTCCAAGTCCTTTTGAAATAATATTCTCTTCGCTTTCGTCCATCAATAGTTGCATCCCTAAACAAATACCCATTATTTTTTTTTTTATTTAAAATAACTTGTTTTTTAATTTCTTCATCTAGACCAATTTTTTGCAGATTAGTCATTGCTTGGTTAAATGCACCAACACCTGGTAGAATTAAACCAGAAAAATTATTAAGTGATTTTTTTTTTTCAACAACTTCAAACCTTACATCTAATTTTTTTAATGCAGAACATACAGATTTTATATTGCTTAATCCATAATCAATTACACATATCATTTTTATTTTATTATAATTTATATACCATAGTTAGAAGTTTTTGGAATTTGTAGATTTATAATCAAATAATCCATTTGATAGTTTTGAAATTTTCCCTGAAATTTGATATTCTTTAATGATAATTGCATTTTCTCCGCATACAACAATCAAACCAAGATCTGAATGACGAAAAAATCTTCCCACTGTCCCACAAAAATTTAAAGAAGTTAATTCAGCCTCAAAGATTTTGATTTTTATGTTCTGATAAAAAGTGAAGGCACCATTATAAGGTCTAGTTAGTGCTCTAATAAAATTTAATATCTCTTCGGCTTTTTTGTGCCAATCAATTTGGCTATCAACTTCTGAGCGTTGATGCCAATATAAAGATTTTTTATTTTGTCTTCGACCCTTATCTCCAAGTACAATTCTTTGAATAACATCATCAATTTTTTCTGCAAAAAGGTCATTAGCTTTCACATGTGCGTGTTTTATATTTTCATTTCTAGACAAATTGAAATAATAAATCTTATATATATTTCCGGAATCTATATTTTTATCTAAATTCAGAAAAGAAATTCCAATTTTCTTTTCACCATTAATTATTTGCCAATTTAATGGTGATCCTCCTCTATATTTCGGAACAGGACCTGCATGTAAATTAAGCATTCCAAAGCGAGTTGAATTTATCATTGGTTCCTTAAAAATAATTGGAAATCCCGCCACAATAAGTAATTCAATTTTCAGGTTCTTGATAACAGAGATAATTTCTTCTTCGATGGTTTTAGAAAAAAATATGGTCTTCAATTTTAGTTTTTTAAGTTTATCTTGATAAGAAAGTGACAATGATTTTAATAAGAATACACATTCAGGCTTTTTATTATTTTTAACGAGAGACTTTATAACTCTTATGCCCCTTTCTCCGTTTATAAATATTCCTATTCGCACATTAAATCCTAATGAAATTGATCCAGAAATAATTTAGAAGAAATAAAAGCAAAATAGAATTTGCTATCTTTATTAGAAACAGTATGTTTTTTAATTTTGGACATTTTTTTTTTCATTTCATCATATCTTACAATATTATAAATACTTGAATGTTTATCGAAAATAAAATCTTTCATTTCGTCTCCTTCGAAATCTACTATACTTTCAATTGAGCAATTAAAACCTTTTTTAACCCTATCTATTCTCACTTTCTCATTTAAAATATTTTTCATTGATTGTCTTAATAGATATTTATTATAGCCATTTTTTATATGAAAATGTGATGGACAAGAATACGCAAATTCAAATAACTTTCGATCTAAAAAAGGACTTCTATTTTCCATTGAATGCATCATTGAATTCATATCATCTTCATGCAAAATTACTGGAATAATCTCAAAAAATAATTCATTCAACATCCTATTTTTCAAATTATTTGTTGAAAAATATTCTTCCTCAAAAGAATCATCATCATTATTGTTTAAAAAGATTTTATTTTTATCATCGACGCTATCAAAAATGTGATCTGTTGGTGGTTTATTTTTTAAAAAAATAGAAAAATCTTTTAGTTTTGGATTTCTAATATTTTTAGAAATATACCTTTTCCATTCATCGAAATTTTTATTAAAGTATTCACTATTTTTTATTTCTCTCAGTTGAAAAAGATAGTGATCATAATATCCTGTGAAAAGTTCATCTGCTCCCGTTCCTGAAACTATTACCTTATAGCCCTGCTTCGATGCAATTTCAGAAATAAGAGAATGAATAAAATAAGAAATAGTTGAAACTGGGCTATCATGATAGTTAATTAACTTTTTAAGTCTTTTAAAAAAATCAATTTTTGTAATTTTTATGAGTTCATTTTCGCAATTAAGATCTGACACAATATTTTTTATATTTTTCAACTCGTTGTATCTTGGATCTTCATCAATAATAGAAAAACCCTTTACTTTATAATTAAAATATTTTCTTGCAACTGATACAAGTGAAGACGAATCTATCCCCCCACTCAGACAAAAGGCCAGAGGAACATCAGACCTGAGACGTATTTTTAAACTATTTATTATGAGATTTTTACAATCTTCAATGGCTTCAGTTAATTGTAATTTTTTATTTTCTATAAAATGAGGTTTCCAATATTTAAATTTCTTTTTAATTTCTCCATTTTTAATTATAATTGCAGTTGCATTTTCAACTCTGATAATATTTTTAAAAAATGTTTCATTTCTTTTAAAAATTGTTTTGTATCCATTTCTTAAAAATTTTTCTACAAGCCGAAAATTTATTGGTAATGCTTCATTTTTTAGTGAGCTAATAAATTTTATTTCTGATCCAAAATAAAGATTTGATTTGTCGAAATGTAAATACAGAGGTTTCTCACCAAATCGATCTCTTGAAATAAAAAGTTGATTCTCTAAATTGTCATAAATTGCAAAACTCCACATACCCTCAAAATAATCTAAGCATTTCTCTCCGTAAAGTTTATAATACTCTAGGATAACCTCAGTATCTGAATTCGTAAGAAATTTACATTTATGTTTTACTCTTTCTTTTAATTCTAAATAATTATAAACTTCCCCATTAAAAATAATTGTCAATCTGTCTTTTGTGAATGGCTGATTTGATCTTTCTTTTAAGTCAATAATACTTAATCTTGAATGTAAAAGTAAAATATTTTTGGAATCTATCTCAAAATGTTTATATCTTTGAACATCGGGACCCCTTGACTTCATTAATTCTAAAGTCCTTATTATAGTAGTGTCACTTATAAATTTTTTTCCCCAATATCCTGCAATTCCACACATATTAAATTCTTAATATCCTCTTTTAGACAACATTAATCCGTTTCAAATCAAATGGGCTGGTTGTTTTATCAATTAAGTCCATGGATAGCTTAATGAAGAAAATATGATGGGGAGTTTCAGTGGTAAGTAGTAATATTCTCATTCTAAAATTATTTTCTTATATCTTTTAAATAAATTTTTTCTCCATGCTTTAGATCTTTAATCAAACTTTTCCCTAAAATTTTTTTTTTCTCTATTAACCCATCAGCAGGTCTCAACCAAATCAGATCCTTTTCTAAAATTTTTGAATTTTTAAGACATTTTTTATTCACTGCAATAGATCTTCTCAATTGTTTTAGATTCTTTTTCTCAGATTCAGATACTTCTAACTTTCCTCCACCAATAAGAATTTCTGTATTTCTCACCATATTTACTAATTTTTTCATTTCCATTGGATCTGCAGAAATCTTATGATCCCTAAAATTTGAAAAATTCTTATCATCAGTAAAATGTTTTTCTACAACTTTTGCACCAAGTGCAACAGACAAAATTGAAGCCTGTATTCCCTCGCAGTGATCTGAGTATCCAACTATCACATCTTTAAACATATCTTTAAGTGAAGTAATTGCATTCAAATTTGCCTCACTTGGAATAACAGGATACGAAGCAATACAATGTAAGAAAACAAGAAATTTTGAATTATTTGTTTTTTTCCATTTTTTTTTTACTCTTTTATATATTGATTTAATGTGTGTTTCATCAGTTAAACCCGTAGATATAAAAAGTGGTTTATTAAAACTCATAACTTTATCTATGAGTTCAAAAAAATTATTATCTCCCGATGAAATTTTAAAGATTGGTTGAATAGAATTTAAAAAACTTGCACTTTCTATGTCAAGAGGAGTTGAGAAGAAAACCACATTCTTTTTATCACAATATCTTTTTATCTTGATAAAATCTTCTTTTTGAATTTGAAATTTCTTAAGCTGATTTATACGATCTTTTTGATTCACTGAATAAAAAAGAGTTGGCTCAAATGTTTGAAACTTTACTGCATCAACTCCACACTCAACCGCCTTATCAATCAAGCTAAAACATCTTTCGAGATCACCCTCGTGATTATTTCCAATCTCAGCTACAATAAATACTTTTTTCTTAAGAAAATCTTTTGTAATCATTTAAAACTTTTTGAATACCAATTAATATATTTCTCAATACCTTTTTCTAGATTGTGTTTTGGATTGTATGATAAAAGTTTTTTAGCTTTTGATATGTCTAAAGTACCTCTTTCTGGCATTAGTTTATCCTTTTTTTCGTAAGTAATTTTTACATTGGGAAAATAATTTTTAATAATTTTTGCTAAAAAATTTATTTTACTTGCTTTGCCGTATGTCAAATTAAAAGTTTGATTTGTTGAGGCTTTGTTTTTTATAATTAACTCAACACCATTTAAAAGATCGTTTATATACGTAAAATCTAAACTGTCCTCACCAGTACCATTAATACAAAAAGCATTATTTTTAATTGAATTCTCAATAAAAACTTGGGAAACTCTTCTACTAACACATCTCTCACCATACAGTGCTGATGGTCTTATAATTGTATATTTCAGATCAAATACTTGATTATAGGCAATCACTAATTTTTCACCTGAAAATTTTAGAGCCCCATAAATTCCTAAAGGTTTACACGGCGATTCCTCTGAAACTGATTCATTTTCAAACTGACCATAAACCATTGATGAGGAAAAATAAATGAAATGTATATTTTTATCTCTGCAAACATCCAAAGTATTTTCTAAAGTTCTTGTACTATGATCGAAAGTGGAATACGGATCTTTATTAGCTTTTTGAGCATGTGCTACTGCAGCTAGATGAATTAAAACATTCGGTTTTAACAAATTAATTTGTTTACATAATATACTATAATCACGAGCATCAATAACATGAAGAGGAATTTCTTGTTTTCTTAATAAATCAAGTCTTTCATAAAGAAAATTTAAATAAAGTGTTGAATTATTATATTTGTTAAGTGAAATTTCTCCTAGATGATTTACTTGTAAATTGTCAATAATTGAAACATCTGCTCCTCTTTTCTTCAAATGAATGGCTAGATTATGTCCAATAAAACCAGCCCCACCAACGAGAACAATCCTTTTATTTTTAAAAATTTTTTTATTCATTCATTACTTCCTTTACACTTTTGATGATGAATTTCATATGATTAATTTTTAAATGTGGTCCTACTGGAAGTGCAATAGATAAATTACTTATTATTGATGCATTTTTAAACTCTGATGGATTGACATTATATTTTTTTTTATAGTATTTAAGATTAGGTATTGGTCCTGGGTAATATATACTTGATGTTATTCCTCTTTTTTTTAGTTGATCCATAACGTATTTCCTTTTTTTTATAGTCCCGTTAGATAAAAAAATAGAAACACAATAATTACTATTTATAAAGTTTCTTCTATACCCATTAATTAATGAAATTCCTTTTATTGATTTTAGTCCTTGTCTCAAAAAGTTTGAATTATTTTTTCTGATCTTTAATATTTTATTTATCTTTTTCAACTGTTCAATACCAATTCCAGCCTCAACTTCATTCATGCGATAATTAAGTCCAAGCAGGTCAACATCATAAAACTTGCCACTTTTTATCAAAGTCTGATTTTTTTCATAACCAAATGCTCTAGCTTTTTTCAAAAAATTTGCTACTGATTTTTTTTGAGTTGTAATCATGCCACCCTCAATTGTTGTAATATGTTTTACAGGATAAAATGAAAATGAGCCTATATCCCCAAATGTACCTACATGTTTTTTACCAATCTTTGCCCCAACTGCTAAGGCACAATCTTCAATCAAAAATAAATTATATTTTTTTGTAATTTTTTTTAAATGAATCATATCAACAGGCATTCCTAAAAAATGAACAATACTAATAGCTTTAGTTTTGTTTGTAATTTTTGATTCAATTAAATTAATATCAATGTTACCAAATTTCAAATCACAATCTACAAAAATTGGTTTAGCTCCAACATATTCAATAGCGTGAGCTGTTGCTACATGTGATTGAGATGTTACGATCACCTCATCACCTTCCCTTATTCCTAATGCTAAGTAACCCATGTGAAGACCTGCAGTACATGAAGAAACACTCACTGCATATTTTGATTTAGTAAAAGAACAAAAATTTCTTTCAAAGTTTTCTGTGTATCTTCCATGAACAAGTATTGGTTGTTTTAAAATTTTATTAACTAGATTTCTCTCTTTTTGATCAATAAAGGGTTTGCCAAATTCAATTTTCATTTTAATTTTTATTATTTAAAGATTTATTTATTTTAAAACACACATCAAGCGCTTCAAACATTTCATTGGTATCTAAAATAAGTTTCTTACCATAAATTATGTTATCAATAAAATTATCAATCATACCTCCCTTTGATACACCCGGATAATCACTTTTTATACTCGAGCTAGAGAAGGAGCTTTTCTTTTTTAACATTGTAAACTCATTATTAAAACTTTGCTCAAGTGAACCTTTATTACCATAAACCATGATTCTGTGATAGTGTGGATAAACACACCCAAAATTACATGATAATTTAACTATTACATTACTCTCAAATTTTATCAGTGAGACTACCTGATCGTGTAAATTTAGTTTATTCTTTTTTGTACAAATATTATTTGAAAACGATTTGATTATTTTTGGTTTTGATTTTAAGTACCAAAGCACAAGATCTACCATATGTATACCTCCACTCAAGACAACTGAAAAGTTATCAATTTTTCCTCTCCAACCTTTAATTATCTTTTGAACTCTTCCATAATTATAATCAACTTCAATATAATAGATATCACCAAAATAGTTTTTATCTATTTTTGATTTTATTTCTTTAAACCTTGGTGACATTCTTAAAATTGTATTTGTTGAAATAGATAACTTAGTCCTTAAATAACACTTCTTAATCTGTTTTAATTCAGTTTCATTCAAACATAATGGTTTCTCACAAAAAACATGTTTGTTTTGTCTTAAAGAGTCACAAACTTGCTTACAGTGGAATTGATCATAACTTGCTATAGAGACAATATTAATAATTTTATTTTGGAAAATTTCCTCTTCATCAGAACAAACTAAAACTTGAGGATATTTTTTTTTAATATACTCCATTTTTTTTTTTCTGTTTATCAAAAATAAAAATTTTGTTTACGTACTTATTTTTTTTGTAAGCTAAAAGATGTTGTTCGCCAACACCAAGACCTATTATCGCTACATTTAAAAATTTATTCATAGTAAATATTTAAAAACAAATCTTCCTACAAAAGAAAACCTTTTTTCATTTTACACTCCTTTTATAAAATCTACTAAATTCAATCGGCCATGACTTGCCAATACTTAAGTATTTTGGATACAGGCAAAGAGATCACTTTATTACCAAAGTGTTTGTTTAATGAAACAAATTTTTTAAAATCATCTTCTTTGTCAATGCTTATATCAATATTTTCATGAAAATATTCGCAACTAAAGTTAAATATTCTAAAAGTCTGAGAGTTATTATAAAAAAATTTAGTAACATGTTCTCGTTCGTGTCTATCTTTACTCTTTTTTTTTATTTTTTTCAAAACATCAACACTTATAATCTCAATTGATTGACCACTTGGGAAAGTCTTTGGAAAAATATTTGTTACTATGTCGTATTTTCCATTTTTAAAAAATTTCATCATTCTAAGAAGTAGATTAGGATCAATAAATGGGCTGTCCGCACATAACCTAACTATACCATCACAATTTATCATTTGTGAAAAATTTAAATATCTATCATAAACATTTTCCAAAGAACCACGAAAAATATTTATTTTAAACTTATTACAATATTTTTCTATTACATCATCAGAAGCTTTTTTTGAAGTTAAAATAAAAATATCCTTTTTCGGCACAACTGCTGAAATTCTTTTATACAAAATAGATAGAATTGAATTTCCAGATGCTTTTGCCAAAACCTTTCCAGGAAATCTTTTTGAACTCATTCTAGCTTGAATGCCAATTATTATTTTCATAAACCAATTTTTATACTCAAATAATTCGATTTAAAATTAGAATAGCTACCGCAGTCAAAGTTTTTTCAACCTTTGACCAACATTAGGGTTTAAGAAATACTAAACCTCTAACAAGTTGTTTTGAACAAATGTCTTTACCTCTCTGTTCAAAAATTTAGTAAGTATCAATGATCTATTTAAATCAATAGATTCTTGAAAAATTCCCTCAAGAAAAAAATTGTCGCCTTTTTTTATTTTTACGTTATCACCTTTTTTTTTGTATGGCGCAGCCTTTGCTTTTACATAACCTTTGGAGATAGCTTTTTTTAAAATAGCATTAGCCATGCCAAGCGAAAT
>MDSZ01154504.1_pt1 | contig 11792 bp, 13 predicted proteins | sample 811201 | NCBI WGS metagenome assembly MDSZ01 (sample SAMN05326647, study PRJNA326480) | marine metagenome | isolation source: seawater | place: Indian Ocean: North | collected 2010 | reverse complement strand
TGATCCCATTTGCCATTTTCATTTGCATCTTCAAACTCTTCAGCAGAATCCCATTTACCATTATCATTTTTATCTTTAAATGATTCAGCTGAATCCCATTTGCCATTTTCATTTGCATCTTCAAACTCTTCAGCTTGACTCCATGTTTTATCACCTATATCTTCAAAATTCTCACCTGAATCATATTCTTCATTGCCCAATCTGTCAACTCCATGGAAGAAGAAGCCAGCAAAAACCATTAAAATAAACCCCGTAATTAATATTATACTGTAAGGATAGTCTTCTTTATTTCTAAAAACTTTAGAAAAGTGGATTTTAAGGAGATTAAAAGCTCCAAGAATTATTGCAAATGCAGCTATTATTCCAAACCATAGCAAAGAATCGTCCTTAACCCATCCAGAAACAGACTTAACTTCTATAAAGTTTGCAAATAGGGTTAAAATCCCTATTGTCATCATAATTATCACAGGAAGCTGTCTTTTAAAAAACATTTAACTGAGGCCTGATGTTAATAAGAATGAATAAAACGCACATCCAATAATTCCTATTGCAATTAATATTTTAACAATATCTTGCCCTCTAATACTACCAAGCAAGTCTTGTTTATCAGATAAAATTGCACTTGCTGTTAAAAACTCTTCACCTATTAAAGTGTAATCGCAAGCTGTAATGAAAAATGGGATCTGAGAAGAAGAGCCTGTTCCTGCTATTTGAATAGCTCCAATTGAATTACCTGTTTCTGCTAATAATAAAGATTCAGCATAAAATTGCCCTTGATAGAAACAAGCTGCAGGCTTCTCTCTTAACATAATACCATTAATACCCGCAGCATAAGCAAATTGACTTTCAGCAATATAATGAACCATATCATTATGATACAAATCGGGCCTGCCAACTTGAAGATATGAGTCTTTGCATATTTCTCTTGCAGCTTCCATTACAATTGACTTTGAAACAGGTACATTAAGTTCTGTTTCGTATTCTGCTGTTAATTTAGATACATGGCCTAGAATATTAATACCAGCAATCGTTTGAACTTCATTAAAATCAGATATACCTGGTACAAAAAGAGTAGGCTTTCCCATTTCTGTAGCTCTTCCAATTGCCTCTTCCATAGCTTGAATACCAGGGATTGTCCGAATAAACACTTTATTACCTGCTTCAGCCCAATAAACAGAAGCCATTATAGATGTAGAAATAGCCACTAAAACAAAAAACATAATAACATTTTGATCATGAAAAATTAATTTTAAAACAAAAATATCGAGTATATAAAAAAGGCATAAATGCCCAGCAATTATAATAGTAAAAAAAACTTTATCATTAATGTTATTAAGCTTTTTCACTTTACAATATCCTTATTAGATTCTATTTGACAAATAAAATATTCCACATTATTTCTATTTGATATTATATCAGAAAATTGATAGTATTTTTTTTGATTAATAAAAAGAGTTAAGAGTGGGCCAAACACAATCATAGACTGACTAAACAAAAAGGATAAGTATTTGAACATTTCAAGAAAAAAAATTGCAGGGACAGATAAACCTCTATCAGTAACTTTGCTGGCATACTTTTGAAGTATTTTTTTTTCGCTTTTATTCATCACTCTAAAATTATCTCTAGATTAGCTCTTGGAACAAGCTTTCTTTCTCCATTATCAAACTCTACCTCTGCAACTCTAGCTTTTGTTTCAGACTCAATAACAACAGGATTTGTAGGCAGCTCCTTAATAATGCCTATATTTCCAAAATACGGCTGCCTTATCACTCTTACTTTAGAGCCTTTTTGAATAATCAAATCATTTTCATTAAAATCTTTACAATTATCAGCCTTAGCATCAGAAGATATAATAAGCTCAGGCCTAATAACTCCGGCACGAATTTGGGTAGCACCATTAATTGAAGCAATCTGCCCTTCATGTTTTTTTAGGATATTATAAGTTTTATCAGACATAGAGACTTCACCAAAACCTTCAGTAACAATTAATGTTGTTTTAATACTTTCAGTACCTGTGATTGCGACCCCAAGTTTATACCCCAATATTTCACTTAAAGATTCATAGTGAAACCCACCAGAAACAATTCCAATAGCTCCTTTTGCTAAATATTTATCATAAATATTTTTATCAATAGACTCTTTTACAATCACTATCTTATCTAAATAGTCAGCGTCTTGATTAATATTATCAGCAAAAATAATCTCTCCAATTTTCTCTCCACCAACTCCAATAATTCCTTGAATTAAAGAACCATGAGATTCCACTAACACCCCTTCATTTTCAATAACATCAATAATTTTACCATCGATGTGGGCATTTATTTCAATCGGCAAATCAGGCTCAGATATCATAATTTGCCCTGTTGCTTTTGAAATATTTGATATTTTTCCACTTAATTTTGAAGATATTTGACTTTTAAAAAAACCAAATATGCCATTATTTTCTGCTAAAATATCACCTCTACTTACTTCCTGATTTATTTTAACCGTTAAAAAGTCTTCAATAGTATTTGGCTCTATGTTTAATTGGTTTGCAATATTGACCATATGTATATTCCCAGGTAAAAAAGTTGAAGCAACAATATCTGCGCTTTTAACATTATCACCCACTGAGCATTTAATCTCCCCCTTTAAAGGAAGCTTTCTCTCTTTTACAATCCTAGTGTTTTCTAATATCTTAAGACCTGGAGTATACGATTTTGACATTATAAATTATAAACCTTAATTTTATTATACCAATCAACCAGCATATTTTTGTCTGCTATATCAATATTGCCTAAAGAATCCTTAAGTCTCCCATCTAACATAATACCAACTTCACCACCAAAGATATCCTTTGTCACTTTTTCTCCAAGACCATTACCTAAATCAATATATCCCTTAGGCTCTAATGTTATTTCTATTTTCTCATACGGAATAGTAAACAGTTCTACTTCATTTGATTTTATTGTGCCCTTATATTCTTTTTCTTTATACATAAAAGAATAATTAAATAAATCAGTATTATTGATTTTTCTACTAAATATAGGATTAATACAAGTTCCTAATCTAATCAGGCAATCTTTATCAAATACCTCTAAAGCGGCCTCATCATGCACAGTTGATAAAACACCTAATTGAGGCATCATAAAAATAGAATCCACTGCAATTTGGGTAATTCCTTCAGGCTTAAAAGAATCAATCATCATCAGAAATGACTGATTTCTTCTAGGGGCATGCGACAAAACTCCTCCAGAGCCAACTATCAAATCCAGCTCTTTCATATTGACCAATGTTTTTCCAGAGGAAGACTGCTCAAATGCTTCAGATATAGTTCTTTCCTGCTGAACCCCCTTTAATGAAACTGCAAACTCTTTATGCTGCTCAAATGAAAGCCTTAATGCTTCTCTAGCTAATGATTGCTCTACTATAAGCTCTTCCATACTCTGAGGAATAGTTGTAGGCCTAATCATTTTATTTGAAATTCTATCTGTCAAATCTTCCTCATCAATATCAAATGGCAGCCATCTTGAAATAGATTCATATCCAGATTCTGCCAAAACATTACATATTGAATAACTCATGCCTAAATTAGCGCTAACCGTTCTATTAAACTTGCCGCTAAATACTGAAAAAACATCTGTTGTTGCACCACCTATATCCACGCCAACTACTGAAATACTTTCTTTTTCTGCAATTTTTTTAATAATCTCACCAACAGCGCCAGGTGTTGGCATAATTGGAGTATCTGTCCAAGTCATAAGCTTCTGATAACCTGGAGCTTGAGCCATAACATGCTCCATAAATAAATCATGAATTTTATCTCGACTTGGCTGTAAATTTTCAGTTTCTAGTGTGGGACGAATATTATCAACTATTTGAAGATCTGTTATATCGCCTAACTTTTCAGAAACTTGATCTTGAACTTTTTTATTACCTGCATATATTACTGGCAATTTAAAGTTCACGCCTAATCGAGGCTTGGGATTTGCAGCCTCTAAGACTTCTGCAATTTTGATAACATGAGATTCTGTCCCCCCATCAATTCCTCCTGAAAAAAGAATCATATCTGGTCTTAAATCTCTAATTCTTTTAACTTTTTGATGAAATAATCTCTTATCATTAGAAGCTAATATATCCATAACGATAGACCCTGCTCCTAAAGCTGCTCTTTGAGCGCTTTCTCCAGTCATTGACTTGACAACTCCTGCAACCATCATTTGCAAACCACCACCCGCAGAACTAGTGGATATATATATATCAACACCTTCACCTAAATTTGATGGTGATATTATTTTATCTTCTTTTAAAATTTTTCTACCAGACAGCTCTTCTATCTCTATTATAGAATTCAATACTCCTCTAGTAACGTCCTCAAATGGAGCTTCAACAGTTGTAGGCGCTTCACCTCTAAAAGTCAGTCTATATTCACCCTCTTTTTTTTCAATTAAAATAGCTTTTGTTGTTGTTGAACCGCAATCAGTTGCTAAAATTGTTTTTATATTATTTTTATCAATCGTCATTAAATTAAATTTCTAATGTGAAGTATTATGCAAAACATAGGAGAAGCAAAACTTAGAGAATCAAATCGATCCAAAACACCTCCATGACCTTTTAATATATTGCTTGTATCTTTGATATTGGCTTGTCTTTTTAATATAGATATAGATAAATCTCCAATTTGGCCTATAACTCCAAAAATAAAGGCAAATATCATATAATCTAAAATAACAAACCCTTCGATAGGATAATAGAAGTAAATCAAAAAAGGTAGTATAAAACTACCTAAAAAGCCAAAAAATGTGCCTAACCATGTTTTATTAGGGCTGATGGATGGAGCCATTTTCTTTGTACCATAACTGCTACCAAATACGAATGCAAAAGTATCACAGATCCATATAGAAAGAATCATCATCAAAGTCAATACTATACCATCTGGCAAATTTCTAATAAATATTAAACTGCCAATAAAGACCCCTACCCATATAACTCCTAAAATAGATGTAGAAATATCACCTAAAGGATTAGAATAAGATTTAAATATTTCAAAAATAACTGATAAAAATGTATGTATTAGAATTATTAGTAAGATATAATCATAAGAGCAATTCATATGTAGACTATAAATAATTAATAATACTGATATAAAATTCAATATTTTAATACCAGTATTTTTAGTATCTACCAGATTATTCCATTCATATACGGATAGCATAGTAACAATCAATATAAATAAGGAAAATAAAGGAAAATTAATTATATCATTACCAAAATATATTATGCTTAAAATAGATGGAATTCCAATAACGTTAACTAAAACTCGAGATTTATTTGAAAAGTAGCTCATAATATTATTTTATATGTTGCATATATTTATTATCTCCCCACTCAATAACTTCAATTTTTACATTAGTTGTTCCCTGCTCTAAAAAATCTAATTTTTTAGCCGCACCATAAGAACAGTCTAGTATTCGCCCATCAATATAAGGACCTCTATCATTAATTCTTAAAATTAAAGACTTACCATTTTCTAAATTGGTTACCCTAGCGACTGTGTTTAAGGGAAGCTCTTTATGTGCAGCTGTTATCCCATACATATCATAAACCTCTCCATTAGCAGTTAATTTTCCATGAAATTTAGGTCCGTAGTAAGAAGAAATACCTGTATACACCTTTTTATTTTTAAAATTATTTTTTTTACTATTTATTTTCTTAGGAGAATAAGAGCTAGTTTTTGTTTTAGAACTATATCTTGGCGCTGGAGAACATGCATAAAAGAAAATTAAACATAAACATAAAATTATATTAACCTTCATTATATGCTCCTAGCAATTCAGATAAATCTTTGATATTATTAGACTTAAAAAAACTTATTAACTCTCCATTAAATTTACTTAGAATAGACGGATCCCTATAATTTAAAGTGCCAATTTGAACCATGCTTGCCCCTACTCTAATAAATTCAATAACATCTTTAAAACAAGAGATACCCCCCATACCAATAATTGGAATTTTTACTGAATTATAAATTTGATGAACCTTTGCCAAAGCCATAGGCTTTATTGCTGGACCAGACACGCCTCCAAACTTGTTACTCAATATAAAATTACCTGTTTTATAATCAATAGACAATCCAACAAATGTATTTACAGCACTAACTGCATCTGCTCCTCCAGATTCAGCTGATAATGCGATTTTTGCAATATTCGTAACATTTGGACTTAATTTTATGATTAAAATTTTATCTGTAATTTTTCTTAAAGAAGTAGTTAAATCATAAGTCATATCTTCATCAACTCCAAATTCCATTCCACCTTTCTTTGTATTAGGACAAGAAACATTAATCTCATAACCAACATGATTACTCTGAGTTTCTTCTATTTCTTTTATGACCTGACTATATTCTTCAGCATTTTCTCCTGCTATACTAACTATAAATTTCGTGTTGATAGAATTTAAGATAGGAATTTTTTCTTTACAGAATTTTTCAACACCGACATTAGCCAAGCCTATGGAATTAATCATACCTGAATCAGACTCATGAATCCTAGGGCTAGAATTACCCTCTCTAGGCTTTAAAGTTATAGATTTAGTAATTACACAGCCAATTTTACTAATATCAACAAAACTCTCAACCTCATATCCATAACCAAAAGTCCCGCTAGAAGCCATAATAGGATTGTCAAATTCAATATTTCTAATTTTCACTTTCAGCATTTTTAATTCTTTATATCTCTATCAATTTTTTGACACCATCCTAAATATCTCCAAAAATCTGCTATTAACTCAATAGGATGAAATATAGCATATCTCCAACCTGTTGGATAAGCTGTAGTTAAACGCCAATTAATATACTTTAAAGACCACTTTCGCATACCCCAGATTATTTCTATTTTACTCTTAATAACTTCTCCCTAAAAATAAACTATACGCCATTTTCAAATTCCAATAAAATATCATCTAATTTAATACTATCTAAACGTATTTCTTTAATATCTAAATTCTTAATAGGACTATCAGTTCTAATTACAGAAGTATCAATTAATAAGTAGTCTAAGCTATCAATTAAATATATTGGATTTGCATTAAAATTCCTATTCAGATTCCAAGCAGAGGCAGCCCACCATTTAGAATCAGGGAATTGATTTATTATTTGTTCAAATTTATTTTTAGGCTCAACATCATCATAAAAATAAAAATATTCAATTTCTGCCATTTTATAAATCAGAGAATCAGAAGATTTAATTATATAAGATGCCTTTAAATCATCATAGATATCTATTTGTTCAATCAATGTATTTATAGTTTTATAAAAAGGAGACTTTCTACTAATCGCAATATTTTCCAATATGGTCCTAGCTGAGTCTAACTGACTATTCTGAGCTAATTGTAAAGCATCATTAAAGCGAAGAGAAAAATTATTTTCCTTAATTAAATTTGCCACATCTGATTGAATAGCAGTCAACCGTTCATTTATATAATCAATATTGGGGTGATTTAAATAATCTTCTTTTATTTTACGATAAACTGAAACAGCTTCCTTTTTATTGTATAAATATAAATCTTCAATATATGCGATATTAAATAATGCTATAGAATCCTTATACTCATTATACATAGACTTATAATAATCTTTTTGCATGTTTAAGTCGCTCAAAGACCATGCTTCGTCTCTTTTGTATAATAAGGTATCCTTATCTAAGTATTTTATTTCATCAAATATCAAATTAGGGTTAAGATTGTATTCTAATATTTTAGAGACTTGATTATTATAAGAGCTATTTGGAAAATTATCTAAAATATACTGGTAACGAATCATGGCAGAATCAACTTGGTTAAAATCAAAATAAAGAATTTGGCCTATTTCAAAAATTAAAGAATCAATTTTTACTTCGCCTTTTATATCAGGCAAAGAAATGTCCATATTATCTAATTCTTGATCATTATAGGAACTATCAATTGAGGAGTTGTTTTTAAAGTACTCAAAATCAGCAATTAAATTTTCATATTCTTCAATCTTACCATTAAGAGCCTTAGCTTTTTTAGCATACTCAGAACGAGATCTTTCTTCAATTGATTTTTGATAGTATTCTTTAGTTTTTTCTAAATCGAAGTCTTTAAATAGTGAAAAACCTCCTAATATATAGTAAGCTTCAGAAGTTTCATCTTTTCTAGAGTACTCTAAAACAATTTCATTCAAAATATCTTTTGATGATTTTATTTTATTTAAATTTTTATATGCTTTTGACTTATGAATTAATAATTTTGCCTTAATTGATTTAAATTCATCTTGCTCTATAATATTATCAATTTCTTGAATAATTTCATCAAAATCATCAATACTTCTTTTAGCTTCAATCCAATCAATTTTCAGATTTCTTAACTCTGTTAAGTTATCAATATATGGCTCTAACAATTCTATGAATTTTGCTTTAGACTCGAGGTCTTTTGATAATTCAGATAAATAAATTAATTTTCTATATATATATATTTTACGAGATTCATCGCTAGTAACATTTGAAGCTAAAATATAATTTTCGTATGCTTCTTCCATATCACCCACACTCTCATCTATTTCCGCTTTAATATTATAATAAATATAGAGCTCTTCTTTATCCAAATCTTCGGTAGAAATTTTACTTAAATAAATATCTGAATCTTGCACATCTCCTCTTCTTAAAACTGAATAAGCACTCCACAGCAAAGCTTTATTGTAATAAATCGAAGAACTACTATCCAACAACCCCTTTAAATTGTCAATTGCTAAATCGTAGGATTTTTTATAAAAATAGGATATTCCTTTAATTAGATACGCTTTATCAACATATTTACTGTCAGGATACTTTTCAATAACAGTATCACAGTTATTAATTACTTCATTTAATAAAGTAATTGATTCTGAAGGTAATTTACCATTTTCTAATATTGGAGCATTTTGAATGACTTTTAATGCTTTCTCAAAAGACTGCTCTGCATTATAAAAAGTATTAAAATAAGCGCATTGATAAGAAAATATTACAATGCATATGTATACTCCATATACAGAGAAAAAATTTCGTATATAATAAACCAGCATTTGTACCGAGGGCCGGAATCGAACCGGCACGAACATTAATGTTCGAGGGATTTTAAGTCCCTTGTGTCTACCAGTTTCACCACCTCGGCAAATTAATGAGGCGTCGACCAGACTCGAACTGGTGAATGGCGGTTTTGCAAACCGCTGCCTTACCACTTGGCTACGACGCCAAAAACAAAGAAGACTGCGAGCGAAAGAAGGGATTCGAACCCTCGACCCTCACGTTGGCAACGTGATGCTCTACCAGCTGAGCTACTTTCGCATACATAACTAATTCTAACTAATAATTAGTGACATGTATATTAACTACTAGAATACTTTTTTCCAAGATTCTTTTAATTCAAAAAACTAATGATTATGACCATGGTGTGGATCTAATATGCTAGGACCACCCATTTCTAATATTTTAGCTTTTCCAGCATCTACAATTTTTAAAACATATGGTTCATCTGAAACCATTTTATTAAGAGTAATTGATTTAAATTGCAATGTGTTTTCTGCTTTTTCAATAATTGAATTACCAAGTTGAATTTTCTGCTTATAATCATTGATTCTATCAAGATTTTCAGAAGTATCTGATAAGCGAGACATTCTTTTTTGACTATTCACAATAGACTTCTCATAAAAAGCGACATCAATGAGAGGAGAATTTAAATCTTTATACTTAAAGTCAAATTGATAGAGAATTTTACCTCTATCTCCTGTAGAATATATAGGCACTACTCCTCCACCCCCATCTGTTGATTTTCTACGAGTATTAGCTCTAACAATAAAATCCACACCCAAGCTACTGGATAAAGTATTTAATTTTTTATAATCTATATCTGTTGCGCTAAATAATAAAACAACAAGATCACATTGCCCTCTTAAACTTAGTGACGTTTCTTTAATTGCATCAAAGGGGTCTCCTACAGATATATTCTCACCCTCTTTAATAAATTTAGAAGAAGCCCCAATCACACCTACAGATAAGTTATTAGCTTGTATTATCTTATATGGTTTAAATATAAGATTACCACTTAAATCTTTAACATTACAAGATATGTAATCAAAATTAGATTTAGATTCAAGTCTTTTTAAAAAGTCTAATCCCGCAGCAAAATCTTTAACTCCAGGAGAAAACGCATCACATGTGATATGATTAAAGGATTGCACAATCGTATTTGCATTCTCCTTTGAAACTTCCATAGGAATCCCTGGGTCAATATTCTCTTTTTTAAAGAATAAGTTTCCTGCATCTAAAACAATAGTTTTAAAACCAGCTTCCTTTGAATTATTTACAACTGTACATTTACGAGCAAGACCGCCCGCAGGCTTCTTTTTTCAGCCACAAGGCTCCGTCTCTCCCTTAACATCTGCTGTAATAAAGAACCTCAAATGAGAATCGTCAGATGATAAAAGAAATCCAGATGCAATTAAAATACAGCTTATTATTTTTATTAATCTATCTTGCATATAGTTTCCCAATAAATAATTTTCTAAATTTAATCAACAAACACATAAATAATAAAACTAAATCTCTAAGAATATCCATAGCTATAGTACTATCATTCAAACCACACCCACAATCTTCTAACTTCAAACCTCTCAGATACGCTTGAGATAGCATAACAATAAAAAACAACATTAATATTATAATAAAATTAATAGACTCATCAGTATAAAAACCTAATATAAGAAAAACACCCAAAATAAGCTCTAACCATGGCAGGGTTAAAGCTAAAATATTATCTAAGCTAGACAAACCTATTAAAGATGAAAACTCATATGCACTAATTGCCTTTGAAAATGCATATGGATCTGCAATCTTATCCAATGATGCATATATAAAAACACCTCCAATAATAAGTCTTAAGTAAGATATAAATATTGCGGAATTAAATTCTATTTTTTTAATAAATTTATTTATCATTTTACAGATACCTTGTTTTTCACCCAATCTTTCCATCCACCTGTATATTTCTTAACATTTTTAAAATCCATATACTCTACCATATATCCATATAAATCTTCACTTTTATCACAATCCTCAGACCCACAATAAACAATATATGGAATATCAAAATCTAGTCTCTTTAAATTATTAAGTGTCTTAATCTCATCGGGAAAATCAAGCTCGACAAGATCATTATCTTCAAAATCTATATTTAGCGCCTCTGAATAACCGCATCTATTATTAATACATTCGTCATTTTCATCTAAATCTCCATCAATAATTAATTTAATATCTTCAACTGGTATTATTAATGAATTAGGTATTTGTCCATCTTTATCAATTTCATCCTGGTTACGAGCATCAATAAAAACAGCCAAATTATTTTCATGATAAAAATGAGCTTGTTTATATGGAATTTCATAATTTTTAAGATTTTTAGAAACTACATCTATTATATCTAAATTAACTTTAATCTCTTTCTTATTCTTATCGACTAAAGAAAATAAATTAAAGTCATTGTTATCATATAAATAATAACGAGTTATGCCTAGTATAATTGATAGGCATACAATAAAAAAGTAGCGATCTAATTTTATCATTTTATTTATCATGTGCTATAAAATAATAATTAATTAATGACTTTTTGTTCCTTTTTTTCTTTCTTCAAAGAGTTTTTCAAAATAAATTAGCCTTTCACTTATTTAACAATAAGGGGATATAGCTCAGTTGGGAGAGCGCGTGAATGGCATTCACGAGGTCAGCGGTTCGATCCCGCTTATCTCCACTTTTTATATATAACAG
>MDSZ01204380.1_pt1 | contig 11793 bp, 14 predicted proteins | sample 811201 | NCBI WGS metagenome assembly MDSZ01 (sample SAMN05326647, study PRJNA326480) | marine metagenome | isolation source: seawater | place: Indian Ocean: North | collected 2010 | reverse complement strand
TAATTAAAATATATCAATGACAAAAACATATATAAAAAAACCTAAATTAAAATTTAAGAAAGGGGATGCTGTTTATTTTCGTTGTAAGATTACAGATAAACCTATTAAAGGAACGATTAATGCTTTATCAGTTATCGTAAGGCAAGAAAGGGAGGGATACGGAGCTATTGTTAATCAATTTCAGTATCATATATTGTATAATAATGAGAAAATAAATAAAGATTCAAATACTTCAGTTGACATAGATAAAGTGTTTGAATCTTTGCAAGAGCTTAAAAAATATTATGATGATTGTATTGAAATTGATTATGAGATAGGACAAGATCTATATGATAATCAATTAAACAAAAGACAAATAAAAGAAATGTTTATTTTTGTAGATACAGACCAAACAAAACCCTGTAGCGTAAGGGCTTCAACTGATAAGTGCGTAAATGAAGTTATATATAATAATGGCTTAAAACATTTATATTCTAAAAAAGATATTATATTAAATATTAAAGATAATTAAAATATATCAATGAATCACGATATAATAGAAAAACTATTAAATAATAAAGATGTAAGCAAAATAACTTTGCAAGCATCTTTTAAGAACTTTATAAAAGTAGTTTTCTTTTATATTAATGGGGTTGATTTTACTTTTACCCCTTCACACGACAAAATCATAAAAGCCCTTGAGGATATAGTTTTCGGTAAGAATGAGAAAAGAAATCTTGCAATATCTGTTGCAGTTGGTTTTGGTAAATCTATTCTTTGTCAGTATTTTATAGCATGGACTTATTGCATACATAAAAATCAAGCTTATGTCTACACTTCCCACTCAGACACAAATATAAAAAAGTTCTCAAAAGAAATAAAAGATATTCTTGAATCTTCTTTTATAAAAAAACTTTTTAACATAGAATTGCAAAACGATGAAAAGTCGAAAGATAGTTGGAGTATCAAGGGAGCGATTCCTAGAACAGGTTTAAAAGCTAAAACTATTAAGTCGGGTATTACTGGAGCCGACGCAGGTAACAGAGCAATAAAGGATGAAAATGGCAAATCTATATATTCAGGGGCTTTAATATCTGATGATTTGATAGATGTTGATAAGATGAATAATGAAATTGAAAAGCAGGGCGTAATTGATTTTTATCTTAAAAAAGGAGCAACAAGACGAAGAACAGAAATCACCCCCTCAATTATAATTATGCAACGATTAACTGTTGATGATTTTATGGCATATTTAAAAAACAATGAAGCTGAAGACTGGAACTTTATTGAAATTCCTGTTTTAGATGAAAATGACAATTCAATATGGGAAGAAGTATTCCCCAGAGAAAAGATGATAAAAATGAGAGATCATAGTGGAACAGCTATGAGAGAGCTTTTTTATTCTCAATATCAACAACAACCCATAGCATCTGCCTTTTATACTTTTAAAGAAGAATGGTTGCAGTTTTATGGTGGTTGGAATAAGTCAATGATTGGTAATGTTTATATTACAGTTGACCCAGCACATAGTAAAAAGAAAGATAGTGATTATACTGTGATTTGTGCCATTGCCCTTTGCGAAGACCAAAACTATTATCTAGTTGACATGGTAAGGGATAAGTTGAATATGAAAGAAAAAACAGAGATGCTTTTTCAGTTTGTTAAATTATATAATCCAATTAATATTGGCTATGAAAGATATGGGATGCAGTCTGATATTGAATTTATTAAGGACGAACAAGATAGACAAAATTTTAGATTTAGAATTACAGAGTTAGCAGGAAAAATATCTAAAAATGAAAGAATTAAAACTTTGCAACCGCAGTTTGAGCTTGGTAAGTGGTATTTGCCGAATCAAATTATTAGACAAAATTATGAAAATATGAATGTTAATGTAATTAAAGATTTTATTGAAGAAGAATATAAAACACACCCTTCAACTAAAAATCATGATGATGCTTTAGATTGTTTAGCAAGGATTAATGATGCAAACTTAAAGGCGGTATTTCCAACGCCTAATATTGACTTTTATCATAATGAAGATATTGAGCATGAGGAGTACGGTCAAAATTCAATTGGTTATTAAATGTTTTTAGAACAAAAACTAACTCAGAAACAAATTCACGAAGAAAACACAAATCTACTTAAATACTTTTTTGATTCTGAAAATAGGGAAACAAAAGACTACGAGATAATATTAAGCTATGTGCAAGATAATTATAAAGATGATAAAGATTCTTTAACTGATTATTTAGGAATTTTAGAAGATATTGAAAAAAAAGCATCTTTAACAGAAAGGGGGACAGTTTACCGTCCTGGACTAGGAGAGCATGGTGCTAATACTCAAGATACAGTTTTAGCAGAAGCTATATTATCTTTTTCTTCGACTGTAATGTCTCAAATTATACAGGGTGATAAAGTTGTTAGTCCATATATGCAGGGAAGAGATGAGCAACGAAAAGCTATTGAAGATGAAGAAAACGAGCAGTTACAAGAAATAGAAGAAGCTGATGGTTATAGTATAAAAGATGATTCCAAGCACCAAAGAGCAGTAAGGGCTATAAAATACATTAATTACTTATTACTTAAAAAAAATAACAAGTGGGCTACTGATCTTGATAAATTGGGTTTTTGTTTAGCCGCCTTTGGTAACGCATATAAAAAAATTAGCTACAATGAAGGATTAGGTAAAGTTGAAAATAATCTTATTTTGCCTAATAAACTAATTTTTAACTATGCCACTTCTGATTTTGAAGAGTGCATAAAAACAGAAGAGCAAGAAATCTTTAATAGAGATTATATCGGCTATGTAATGTCTGATTATTTTATAGATTTTAAGCAAAAACAATCAATAGAAAATCAAGAAAAAATAAAACTTTGTGATAAAAAAGATATTCTTGAGCAACACACTTATCTTGATTTAGACCAAGACGGCTATTATGAGCCATATATTGTATATTTTAGCGATAATAAATTGCTTAGAATTACACCAAGATACACGGAAAAAGATATAGTAAAGAGTAAAGACGATAAAAATATTTTAAGAATTGATGCTCAAAAAATATATATTCCTTTTTATTTTTTACCAAGCATTAAAAATACTGTTTTTTCTCAATCTTTTGGAACATTATTACATCACCATATTGAAGTATTGAATGCTTGCAAAAACCAGCTACTTGATGCAGGAAAGTTTTCAAATGCCGCCGCAACAACTGCCTTAATAGGTACTGATCCTATCTCAAGAGGTGGAAGAAATTTACAAAGCTCTAGTTTTAAATTTAAACTAGGGGAAATAAAAGAAATACCTATGTCTGGACAAGACCTCGCAAGAAATATCGTCCCAATGCCTTTTAGAGAGCCTTCACAGACGCTATATAACCTAATGCAAGATACCAAATTAGAAGCAAAAAGTTTAGTATCTTTGAGAGATGTTTTAACAGGAGATATTGGGAACAATGTTGCTGGGGTTACTGCCTTAGCAAGAATAGATCAAGGGCTAAAACAATATAAAAGTATCTATAAAAGAATCCACCAATCATTAAAAGAAGAATTTAAGCTAATCTATGATATAATATATAATAATTTTGAAAATCATAAAAAAGAATATTTAGAATTTCATGATTTAAAAGAAGAAGGTGGTTATAAAGCAAAAAATGATTTTGATAATACAGGTTTTGATATAACGCCAATAGCAACTGCTGATATTGTTATGAGTAGTCAAAAAATCGCAGAGATAGGGCTATTAAAAGAATTAGCGGCAAGTCCAGAAGTTGACCAAAGAAAAGTTGTAGAAAAAATATGTAATTTACACGGATTTGATGTAGATGATTTATTGATAGAAGAGAAAAACGAGTTAGATCCAATAACGGAATTAGAAATGCAATCTAAAGCAATAGATAATGAGCAGAAAAAAGCTAATCTTGATAAGACAGCCTTTGAAATAGAAAAAATAAAATCCGATATTACAAAAAATCATTTTGAAGCACAGATTAAAAATACCACAGAAGCAATAAAAGTAAAAGATGATGAACTAAAAAGAGAATCTGATAAAGAAAAAAACATTATAGCAAATAAAAAAGTAAATTTTGATATAGCTAAATTTAATTTTGAAAAACAAAATTCTCAAAGTGAGCAAAACAATAAAAATTAAGCCAATTTATGGGCTATTAACGGAAGATTATAATATAGGCAAAACTAAAGCCTCGTCGTGGACAAAAGATGAATGTTGCATTGCTTTTCAAAATGTATTACAGGAAATAATAGATAATTCTATTACAACTAATGCAATTTACCTTTCTGAAAGCGAAATAAAAGCGAGATATTATAGAATTTCCACCATAAAAGAGATATTAAATTTATTTAATTCTCAAGACATCACAATAGAAGATTAGTATTAATTTAATTAGTTTAGTATGGAAAATATTACCCAAGAAAACGCAACAGAAAATGGTGCACAACAAGAGGGAAGCACCCCTAATGAATCTCAACAAGACTTTCAACCTATTGATCGAGAAAGTTTCTTAAAACTACCCCAAGAAGAGCAAAAGCAATACAAAGAACAAAGATATAATAATCTTGCAGAAGATGAAAAAAAAGCAATGGAGCAAGGTTGGTCTCCTGCTGAATTACTCAATCATGTAGATAAAAACGGAAATCCAAAGAAAGGCATATCTGCTAAAGATTTTTTAGATAGAGGGGAGCAAATAAAAGAAATTACTATATCTAATTATAAAAAAACTAATGGTGAGCTAGAAGCCAAATTAGAAAGCTTTGCCGAGCAAAACCAACGTTTACAAGACCAAATAAAACAAATTCTTGATAATCAAAGCAATCAATTTCAATCTCAAAAAGAGTCTAGACTTCAAAGTTTAGAACAAGCCTTATCAAAGGCAAAAGAAGACTTAGAGGTTGATAAAGCTCTTGAGCTACAACAAGAAATTCTTAAGCTAAAGAGTAATCCAATAGAAGAAAAAGAAGAACATGTAATTTCGCCAAAGGAAAAAGAAGAAAAGCCTTTAACTAGAAATGATTATCCAGAATTAACAAATTTTTGGGACAAATACCCCTTTTTAGATCCTTTTAGCAGTCAAGCCAATAAACCTTTAATCTATGAAGCAGAAAAAATTGCAGAAAACTTAATCAATCAAGGTAAAAGATTAAATGATGCAACTGTTTTAGAAATAGAAGGCGACTTAAAAAATAAATATCCTGCTTTTTTTCCTCAAGAGAAAAAACAAAACATATCAGTTTTAAATAATAATCCTCAAGGTAGCTTTGTTAAGCCTAGTTCTCCCACTAAAGCTGATGAAAATAACTTAACTAAAGCTGAAAAATCTTATTTTGATAAAATGGTAGCTGTTTATAACAAAACTAACCCCCAAACAAGTAAGGCAAGAGCTTTAGGAGTTATAAGCAACAACAGAAAAGAAAAATTTAATAAAACTAAATAAATTAAGTTATGGAATTAGAAAATCAAAATATTACAACAACAAAAAAGAAAACTGTTGACAAAAATAGTAATTATATTAAAGACCCTATCTCAAAAGAGCAGGTATTTGTAGGTAATTCCCAATATGATGAAAATGTTCTTGAAAAATATCATATAAAATGGGTTTCGCCAAATAATGTAGGTAAAAATCTTGCCAAAGGATATGCTTATTGTGAAGACAAGAAATATGAAAATATTTTTTCTACTTACAAAAGAAAGGTTCTAAACGAAATAGACCCTTCAACGCAAAAACCTAAGCAACAAATACCGCTTTTTATAGATATAGAAAAATTTAATAGAATGCAAGATTTAGAGCATCGCCCTGTTAATAATAAAGGGCTACCAGAACAGGTAGATGATGTCAATAATTATGTATCTCAAAGAACAGTTGTAGAATTAAAATAATTCTATAATTAAATATATTATTTAGGTTAGTTTAAATTTTTAGTATTAGACGAGTAATCGTAAATTGTTATTTTTTTAAATCTTAACCTAAATAAATATGTCTAATTCACAAGTGCCTTTTGGCTTAAAGCCATCTGGAGAGGCAAAAAACACAGCTTTATATTACATTCCAAATTCGCTAGCAAAAATTGCTATTGGTACTCCTGTTAAATTAAGTGGTACATCAAACACAACTTCTCTAATCAAAGGTCAAAATCACGCTATTGGCTCTCTTCCAGCTATTGCAGTTGCAGGAAACAATGAGGCTTTTATTGGTGCTATTGTAGGTTTTGTTACTGATAGAAGTGATAGCAACGGTCAATCTGGTGTAAATCCAGCAAATACAGAAGGCATTGCTATTGTTTCTGATGATCCTGAACAATTATATGATATAGTTGACGATGGGACAGCTATTCCTGCCGCTTCAATCGGTTTAAACGCAAATATAGCTCCTGGTACTGTAAATGCTATTGGTATTGACGGAACTGCTTTAAAAACTTCTGAAATCGCTTCCACTGCTGGACATCAATTAAAAATAATTGCTGTAAAAAACAAAGTTGGAAATGAAGGAGCAGTAGCTAACGCAATAATTCAAGTAGCTATCAACAAGCATCAAAGAAAAGACTTTGATATTGCTGGCGTTTAATCTTATAAAAATTTAATTTAACATAAAATGAGTATAATAGTAAAAGCAAATTCTGGACATAGCTTAGTACAAAACGGAGTAAGCAGTTTTTTTGGAGCAGAATATAAAGAACCTGATTCTTTATATACTAGAATAGCAAATGGCTACGATTCTAGTTTTGCTTCTGAAAGAATGGTAGAGTCAGACACTTTTGGCAATTTTGGGGTAAAGCCTGAAGGTGCGGCAGGTCAAAAACAATCTTTACAAGATGGATATACAGTAGATTTTAACATCCAAACATATTCCAACTCTTATGAGATAAGTGATGAAGCCATAGGTGATAATCAAGAGGAAGGCAGTATTTTAAAAATTGAAAAAAATAATCTTAAACTTTCTAAAGCTATGGTTAGAACAAAAGATCTTTTAGTATCTAATGTTTATAACAACGCTTTTTCAACTGCTGTAGCAGGTGGAGATGGTGTTCCTTTACTTTCTTCTAGTCATCCAACACCAGTAGGAAATCAAGCTAACAGATTGGCAACTTCTGCTGAATTTTCACAAACAGCAATAGAGGAGTTATTTAATCTAATTAGTAAGGCAAAAGACCGCAGAGGTAACTTTGTTGATCTAAAAGTAAAAGCATTAATGGTTCCAACAGAACTTCGTTTTCAAGCAATGAAAATCTTGCAAACTGAAAAAGAAGTTGGTAGTGCCAACAACGATATTAACATTCTTTCTTCATCTTTTGATGGGAACAGTATGGATCTTGTCGTTAATCCTTATTTAACCTCAGCAACTAAGTATTACTTAATTACTGATAACGATCAAGGTGTTGTTTATTACAATAGAGACGCTGGTACTTTAAAAACATTTAACGATGATGAAAAAGACAGCTCTCACGTTAAACTAACCTTTAGATGTGCAACTGGTTTTGCAGATTGGAGAGGAGTTTATGGCTCTGGAGAGTAATTTTAACTTAACTGTGATCGTAGTTCGGTAAAAGGGGGTGCAATTCCCCCTATCACTTAATATAATAAAAATATGTCAGTAACAAATTTCCCAAATGGGGTAACAAATAATAAAGCTCAAAACTTATTAGGAGAATTAAAAGTAATTGATCCTACAAAATATAATCAATATTTTGATGATTTTAATATTTATAACGCTTCTGATTGGACAATAACAACTATTGAAGCTGGTTCTGGAACTGCCTCAGAAGAAATTATAAGTGGCGATGGGGGTATTTTAAAAATTACTAATGCTGCTGGAGATAATGATAGTGATTTTTTTCAAGGTAAAGAATCATTTAAGTTTATTAGTGGTAAGCCGTTATTTTTTAAAGCTAGGTTTAAAGTAAGTGATGCAACTCAAAGTGATTTTGTTATTGGTTTACAAATTACTGACACTAGCCCTTTAGACGTTACTGATGGTGTTTTTTTTCAAAAAGACGATGGAGATACTAACTTAGATTTTCATGTTGAAAAAGACAACACAGCAACCTCTGCTTCTGCTATAACAACCATAGCTGACGATACTTATATTACAGTAGGTTTTTATTATGATGGTGGAAGTAAAATTAAATATTATGCTGGTGCTGACAATTCTAATCCTCCAAAACTAGGAGAATCTGTAATTGACAATTTACCAAATGATGAAGAACTTGCTATTTCTTTCGGAATCCAGAATGGTGAAGCGGTTGCAAAATCTATGTCAATAGACTATATTTTTGTAGCAAAAGAAAGATAAACATAATCAACTACCGAGAAATACTCGGTAGTTGTATTAAATAATAAAAATATGAGATCTATACATATAACAACTAGTATTTCTAATCCTAGCGACACAGCTTTTGCTTCTGCTGTTACTGGCTCAAGCTTTACTTTAGTTAGTAATGAATTTACTTCTGAATATATAAAAAATGGCAATGAGGCTCAAAAATTAGCTCATAAAATTGTTATTACAAACAACAGTTCTACTAATCACTCTGCTAAAACAGCAGTAATAACAGGAATTGACCAAGACGGAAATGAGCAAACAGAAACAATAAATCTTCCTGGTAGCAGTGGAACAAGTGATAGTGCAAAATATTATAGAAAACTAAATTCTGTTGTACCCTCTGCTAGTATAGGCTCTGATACGATGAAGATAGGAGTTAAAGATGAAATATGCTCCCCAACTTTCCCTCAAGATTATGGAAATTACTTTGCTCAAAATGTTGCAGTTAATGTAAGGGTAGGTGGTACGATTAATTACACAGTACAACAAACTTTAGATCAAATTCAAACTAACAACAGGGATTCTATTAATTTTGAAAATTCTACAGAGTCGTCTGTGGTTAATGTTGCAAGTAACGGAACAGCAACTTATGCAACGCCACCTAAAGCAATTAGAGTTGTAATTAATAGCTACACTTATAGTTCTAATACGGATTTTGAATTTAATATAGTACCTTAAATGATAAAAAAGAGGCAATTTCCAAGAGGGCAGTTAGTGAGATGCGCTATAAGTGATCACATTTATCATATAAAAGATTGCAGAAAAAACTGGAAAGGTCAATGGGTTGGTAAAAAATATTATGATCCTAAGCCTTTGTATTTAACAACGCCTAATACTACTGAAAGAAGATTATATTACACTAACGGAGCTTTATCTTACAAAACATGATTGTAGAGAAGTTTAATATTCACTTAACAGAAGATTATTTAAAGTATTATCCTTTGTTAAAAAAATGGTGGATTGATTGGGGTTGGGAAAATCCTATTGAACCTGCTTTTTTGCCAACAAGGGGTTTTATAGTTAAGCAAAATAATAAATATATTTATGCAGGTTTTCTATATGCAACGGACAGTAAAATATGTATTATTGATTTTATTGTTTCATGTAAAGAAAAAGTTGACAATGTTGATAGACAGGAATGTTTAAAATTTTTGTTAAAAGAAATAGAAGCAGAAGCTTATAATTCATCTTTTAGTGCAATATTTACATATCTTCATAAAAATAAAGATTCTTCTAATTTAGAAAATATTTTTTTAGAAAAAGGTTTTAAAAAGTCTTTAAACAAAAATAACGATAGTGCAGATATGTTAAACTTTATTAAAAATATATAATTATGGGAAGTGCAATAGGAGGAGCTTTAGGAGCAAGACAAGAAAGAAAAGCGGCAAAAAGAGCAAGGCAAAGAATGGATGCACAAGCGGCTGAAACTAGAAGAATAAGAGATGAGTCAGTTGCAAGGCTTAATCCTTTTGCAAAAGCAGGAGAAACAGCAAGCGGTCGTCTTTCTGCTTTACTCACTGGTCAAAGGTATAATGCAGAAACTAAGCAAATGGAAGATGTAAGCGAACAAGAAAGAGCTGATCTCTTTTTTAAATCACCTGGATACCAATTTAAGGAAGATGAAATGTTAAAAGCAACAAGAAGAAGTCAAGCTGCTAGAGGTGAATTATTGGGATCAAGAGCCTTAGCAGAAGAGCAAGATAGACAAAGAGGAATGTTAAGTCAAGAATATGGTAGTTATTTGGATAGACTTACCCAGTTATCTGGTTCTGGTCAAAACGCTGCTACTAATCAAGGCTCTATGGCATTAAGTGGGCAAGGTCAAGTTAATACTATGGCTAATCAAGCGGCTAATTTCTTAATGGAACAAGGAAAGGCAAGAGCTTCAGAAATGACAAATTGGGGAAAAGCAGTAGATGTGGGCATAGATACAGGAGCTAGATTAATGAACCCTGTAAAACCTAAACCTAAACCTAAACCTACAGGAAATGCTAACGCCGCTGTATTTTAAATATTAATAATATGTCTTTTTTAAAAGGTTATTTTTCTGATAGACAGCTAGAGGCAAATTTAGCTCTTAAAGAAAGACAATTAGATCTTTCTGATAGAGACGCTCAATTAAAGCAAAGAAAGCTTGAATCAGAACAAGCCCAACAACAACTTGAAGAACAAGGTAGATATGTTGGAGCTTATATGTCTGCAAAAACTTTAGAACAAAAAAAAGCTTTATATCCACTGTTAATACAGTCAGGGCAACGAAAAGGATATTTTGAAGATTTGGATTCAAAATGGAGTCCAGAAATTCATCAAAGAATTGCTTTTATGCACAAGACCTTACCTCAAGATATTGAAAGGGCTAAGTTTGATTTTGACAAGCAGTACAAAATGGAAAAACTTGATCTTGAAAAAGAGCAATTTGAATTAAAAAGGCAAGAAAGTTTAACGCCTAAGGCTGATGAATTTATATATAGAAATACAGCAGATGGAATTGTTAAAATAAATAAAAATACAGGAGATTTTGAAACTTTAACAGACAAGCAGGGTCAACCCCTACGCCCACAAGATACAAGAACGGTTGTTAATGTTGGTAATAAGAAAATATCAGAAAGAGTAACGGAGGATATATTAAAAAAACAATTTGATAGTGCTACGGCTAGTGAAAGCCTAACACCATTGTTAAATGAAGCAACGCAAATTGTTAGTGAGATTCAAACAAGCCCCTTTGCAAGGGTGGTAGGCAAGGCTCAAACAATAGCAAATATTGTTTCGGCAGGAAATTACCAACCAGAAGCTTATACGAAATATCAAAGGTTAGAAACCATATCTAAAGAATTAGGGGCTAAAACACTAAGTTTATTTGGTGGTAATGATAGTAACAGGGAGTTATTGGTTGCTATTGCTACAAATCCTAGTATGGATAAAACCAATTTAGCTAATATGACCATTATAAACAGAAAGCAAATAGCTTCTGATTTATTAAGAGAAAAGCCTGATTTTACTATTAACTTTATTCAAGAAAATGGCGATATATTAGCAAAAAACAAGGAAGGGAAAACTTTTGCAAAAGCTTGGCAAGAATATCAAACTAAAGAATGGAGATCAAGATTAAAGAAATTTGGAGAAGATGTAAAAAATATAAAAACTATCAACTCTAAAGAAGAAAAGCAACAAATTGATAATCAAGTTAAGGCTATAAGAAACAAAAAAACAGGCATAGGAAGTGCAACACCTCAAAGCAAAGGAGAAGTAAAAATTAGAAGAAGATTTAACCCTCAAACAGGATTAATAGAATGAAAGAAATACAAATTGGAAATGAAATAATAGAATTTCCAGATAGTATGACAGATGAGCAAATACAAAAAGTTTTAAGAGAGCAGTATAAACCCCTTGATACTCAGCAACCAACTGGTGCAGAAAATGCACAAGTTGAAGATATAAGCCCTATGGAATCTGCTTTTACAGGAGGAGTTCAAGCAGTAAC
>MDSZ01131224.1_pt1 | contig 11793 bp, 8 predicted proteins | sample 811201 | NCBI WGS metagenome assembly MDSZ01 (sample SAMN05326647, study PRJNA326480) | marine metagenome | isolation source: seawater | place: Indian Ocean: North | collected 2010 | reverse complement strand
GCTGGCCAGCGGATCATCACGATCCATGATCTGGCAGTCTGAACGGGTAATTTGATCTGACAATGGACATTCTCCCGATAGAGCTCGGCACGGCAAAAACAGCTTCCTGCATGACTGGGCAACAGACAAACATCTTACAGGTTTCTTGCAATTATGAAAGAAGTTGCATAATTCTTACCCTGGAGATCATCAATCTGGGGGTTGGGTGCATCAGGTCACGCTGCCAGCCTTGTCCTTTCACTATCGGAAAGTAATCTCGGCCTGTCATGGGAAATACACTCGTCAAAGACAAGCTGGCCGTCGATATTGGCGGTACGTTCACCGATGTTGTCCTTGAAAGCGGCAAGCGGCGGTTCAGCACCAAGGTCCTGACCTACCACAAAGCACCTGAAGAAAGCGTTTTGCGGGGGATTGATCATGTAATGGCTGAATCCGGGCACGCTCCGGACATGACCGGTATGCTTATTCATGGCACGACATTGGCCACCAATGCCCTCATCGAACGTAAAGGCGCGCGCACCGGCTTTGTAACCACTGCCGGCTTCCGCGACATTCTTGAAATGGGGTTCGAGAAGCGGTTCGCACAATATCATCTGGACGCGCGTGGCGCCGCGCCGCTGGTACCGCGCCATTTGCGGTTCGAGGTGGCAGAGCGCAAATCTGCCGGTGGCGATACGATAACCATACTCGACGAAACCGCGTTACTTTCCATCATTCCAGCAATTCGCGATGCCGGCATCGAGGCGCTGGCCGTTGGATTTCTGCATGCCTATGCGGATGACCGTCATGAGAGGCGGGCGGCCGAGATTCTGTCGGCGGAATTGCCAGACGTGACGATTTGCAGGTCCAGCGAAATTTGCCCAGAGATCAGGGAATATGAACGGTTCTCGACAACCGTCGCCAATGCCTATATCCGGCCGCTCATGTCCGGCTATCTGCTGCGATTGCGCGCCAGACTGGCCGGGAAGGGATTTAACTGCCCTACCTATCTAATGATGTCGGGCGGCGGGCTGACAACGCTTGACCAGGCTGTGAGAACACCCATCAGGCTGGTGGAATCTGGGCCGGCCGGCGGCGCGATTCTGGCGGCGGATATAGCGAAGGCGCGCGGCACGGAAAGATTGATGGCCTTCGACATGGGCGGCACCACCGCAAAGATTTGCCTAATTGATAACGGCCAACCCGAACGCAGCCGCAAATTCGAGGTGGCGCGCGCTTTCCACGATATGAAGGGAAGCGGACTGCCGGTGCGAATTCCGGTCATCGAAATGGTCGAAATCGGTGCCGGTGGCGGATCGATCGCAAGAGTAGACGAGTTACGCCAGATTAGGGTCGGGCCCGACAGCGCCGGTTCGGACCCGGGACCAGTCGCCTATCAGCGTGGCGGGACACAGCCTTCAGTCACCGATGCAAACCTTGTCCTTGGGAAGATTGATCCCGAGAAATTTGCCGGCGGCCAGATCACGCTGGACGACACAGCCGCAATGCAGGCTATCACCCGGCATATTGGTACGCCACTGGAGCTGAACGGCATCTGGCCTGCCGTCGGCATCGTAGAGATAGTGGACGAAAACATGGCCAACGCCGCGCGTGTCCATGCCATCGAACGCGGCAAGCAGCCGTCTGAATATACTATGGTCGCCTTTGGCGGCGGCGCGCCGCTTCACGCCGCCCGGCTGGCTGATAAGCTGGGGATTGATCAGGTCATCATACCGGTCAGTGCTGGTGTAGGTTCAGCCATCGGGTTTTTGCTTGCGCCAGTATCCTATGAGGTGGTGCGCAGTTGGCGCTGCCCCTTGTCCGCAAACCACCTTGAGGAGATGAACCGCCTTTTGGCGGCGATGCGGGAAGAAGCTATCGACACCGTGCGCGCAGGCGCGGGAACGGATAACTTGATCGTGACCGGCCATGTTGAACTGCGGTATCGCGGACAAGGCCACGAAATGCCTGTAGCGCTACCTGACTGGCCGCTGAGGCTGGATGATCTCACGCAAGTCCATGCCCGTTTTGAGGCGCAATACAAACGCGTCTTTGGGTTGACAATGCCGGAACTGAACATCGAGTGCATTTCCTGGTCGATCTCCGCCGCGACAAAAACGGCACCGGGCACAAATCTTCCACCAATGCGGACGCGCACGAAGGTGACGCCAGCCCATTACCGCGATGTGTACGATCCGAGTGCCGGCAAATCCATCCTGCACGGGCTATTCGCGCGCATCAGCCTCAACGCCGGTGACAATCTAGAAGGCCCGGCGGTGGTCACTGAGCCGGAAACCTCAACAATCGTGCCGGCCGGCTTTTCGCTAATGGTTGACGAGGACGGCGCAATGATCATCAATCGTCGAACGGAAAAGAGTCAGCTATGACCGGTCGTGGCCTGGCAGAAATACACCACCAGGTCATGTGGACCCGCCTGATCTCGGTGGTAGAGGAACAGGCGCAAGCACTGCTGCGCACTGCATTTGGATCAGTGGTCCGGGAAGCCGGCGATTTGTCGGCTGGTGTCTACGACACTCGTGGACGCATGCTGGCACAGGCGGTGACGGGCACGCCAGGACATGTCAACACCATGGCCGCCGCTGTGGCTCATTTCCTCGACCGCTTTCCACTGGAAAGCATGTGCGAGGGGGACGTCTATGTCAGCAACGACCCCTGGCTTGGCACCGGCCATCTTTTTGACTTCGTCATGGTGACACCCGCCTTCCTCGAAGGCCGCCCAGTCGCCTTGTTCGCATCGACAAGCCATGTCACCGATGTTGGCGGACGCGGCTTTACAGCAGATGCGCAATCCATCTTCGAAGAAGGTACGCTGATACCGCATATGCGTATACGCCGAGGCGGGCAGTTGAACGACGAGCTGTTTGCCATTATCGCGGCCAACAGCCGAAACCCCATCGAAGTCACTGGCGACATTCGCTCCCTGATATCGAGCAACGACGTGGGGGTTGAGCGGCTTCTGGACATGATGTCTGAATTCACCCTCAGTTCACTTGATACACTTGCTACACATATACTTGAAAGTTCGCTTATCGCCACGCGCCGCGCCATCGCCGAAGTGCCGGATGGGACCTATAAAAGCGAAATGACGATAGATGGCTACGAAAGCCCGATTGTCATCCGCGCCCGGCTTGTTATCAACGGTGACAGCTGCATCATCGACTATTCAGGCAGCTCGCCTCAATCCAGATTCGGGATCAATTCGCCAAAATGCTATACCGACGCCTATACAGTATTCGGGTTGAAATGTGTCATTGCGCCCGACACGCCTAATAATCACGCCTCGCTTTCTTGTTTTGACGTAAAAGCCGACGCCGGATCATGTCTCGCTCCGGAACGACCTGCCCCTGTTACCGCACGCCATGTGATTGGGCAAATGCTGCCGGATGCGGTGTTTGGCTGCCTTTACCAAGCGCTGCCTGATGAAACGCCCGCGGAAAGCGCGGGTTCAATCTGGGTTTTAGCATTGTCGGGAACGCCTTACGACAGCCCGGATCCTAATGGCCCGTCCAGCTTTAACGTGATGAATGTGGGGCTAGGCGGGGTTGGCGCCAGCAAGAATGCGCGCGGCCTGTCAACAACCGCTTTTCCATCAGGCGTGGGCGGCATACCTGTTGAAATAACCGAGACTGAGTCTCCCCTGATATTTGTCCGCAAAGCATTTATCACCGATTCAGCCGGCGCGGGCATCATGCCAGGCGGGCTGTCACAGGTGATCGAGATTAGGAACCGCTATCCTGCTGATTTTGCCGTTTCAGCCGCAACTTGGGACAGGCTCAACCATCCGGCGCGTGGCCGTGCTGGTGGGCATGAAGGTAGCAGGGGCAAGGCACGGCTAGGCTCGGGCACGGCGCTTGTGGGCAAGACGACGCACATCATTCCGGCAGGAGATTCTCTTGTCGTCGAACTGCCGGGAGGGGGCGGTTTTGGTGACCCGAGAGCCCGCGCGCACGACCAGACAAAAGCAGATGTTGTCAACGGCATAATCAGCATTGATGCGGCGCGGAAAATTTACGGATTGAAGAAGCCTGAAGAGCTCTAAAAGCGTCAGAACACTTGCGGCGGTGGACGGTTACAATCTGGCCAGGGGTAATTTCACGAATACATAAAAAAACGAAAAAATTCAGGGGTGCGGCATTGCAGGGACAGCGTCGTGATTATGCGGGCGCAAAGGCGCGGCAAACAGCATCAAACGCGGCACGCAGCACTGGCCCCGCATCCGGATCAACCGGCAAGTTGTTTGACGCCATCCTAATGATGGTCACCTCACGTGTGGGATTTACCCAAATCCACTGCCCATGGATGCCGATCGCGGCAAATTCACCATCCGGAAGGCCAGTGCGGTACCATTTTGAGCGATAGCTGCCATCCGGGAAATGGCGGGGACCATCCTGTTGCCTTTGCCATGGCGCACGGTCCTCAAAATTACGAAACTCGGCAATCCAGCCTTGGGGCACAATTTGCTGGCCACCAACAGCCCCGAAATTGCGGACCATTTCCGCAAAGCGCAACAAATCATGCGGGGCCAAGCAGATGCCCCCAGCCACCCGCGGCGCACCGAATGCATCCAGCGTCACATAGCCGTCATGAGCTGCGCCTAGCGGCTGCATCAGCAATTCGGAAAACAGCAAGTTGAACGCGGTGCCGCTAGCGCGTTCAATGATCCAACCCAGCAGGTCGGTATGCGGCGAACAATAATGATGTTGCTGCCCGTGATTGCCATCTGTTGCCGGCATGCTGGCAAGAAAGGCGCGCAATCCGTCTGTGGTCACACCCGCCTCGAGCGGATTCCATGCCGAGGCCTGGCGATAGGCCATAAAAACACCGGTTGTATCCAGATAATCCTCTGTAAATCCCGATGCCACCGTCATATCAAGCACATGGCGCAACAGCGCATCGTCATAGGCACTGCCCGCCACCTCGGGCAGATAGTCCCGTACTGGGCGCTGCGGGTCTAAAACCCCGTTGCCACAAAGGATACCGGCCAGAAGGGCAGTCAGGGATTTGGACACAGAAAAGATGATATGCTGGCGGTCGGCCGCCCCCCAGCCACCGAACCATTCAAAGGCCAGCTTGCCACGATGCATTACCAAAAAGGCATCGGTCCGGCTCGCATCAAGCCACTGGTCAAGCTGGTGCGTTACCCCCTCATGAGCAAAGGCCAGATCACCTATTGCCTCACCTGCCTGTTCGATAGCCTGACTGTTGGCGCCAGCATGGATGGGTGCGGTAGGCAAAATCTGGCGAACATGGGAAAAGGACCAGCGCGAAAAGACCGGCTCGCGCCAGTTCGCCAGTGTCACCTGCCCATCCGGCGCCGGCGGGAATGCCTGCATGATCTGTTTCGTATTCATCGCCATCTTTCAGCTATAGCGCATTTTACCGGGTGGGCAAGCCCGTCAGATATGAATGGTCTCAGCATCAGCGAAGGAAGCATCAGCCGCATCGTGGCTGACCAGCAAAGCCGGTATGCCGCGATCACGAATCTGCGCACGCACAAAACCGCCAAAGCCCTGCCGCAAGTCTGGATCAAGCGCTGAAAATGCCTCATCCATCAACAGGGCATCGGGTTCGGCCAGCAATGTGCGCATCAGGGCAATGCGCGAGGCCTGCCCGCCTGACAGCGTCGCAGGATCGCGATCCGCAAACCCGGCAAGACCAGCTACGTCCAGCGCGGCAGCAACACGCTGCTGGCGGTCATGGCGATGGACCGGCGAAAGCGCAAAGGCCAGATTATCGCCCACCGTCATATGCGGAAACAGTAGCGGGTCCTGGTACATCAGGCCAATCCGCCGATCCTCGGCATCAGTTGTACTGACCAGATGTCCGTTCAACAAAACATCACCAGTGGCATGAACTTTGCGCCCGGCGGTTCCGCTAATGACTGACAGCAAAGTTGATTTGCCGCTGCCGCTGGCACCTTGTATCAGCCGCAGGCTGCCGGCGGCTATGTCGACGCTTAACCCGGCGACAAGTGGCGCCTTGTCACCTATTGAAATGGTAATGTCGCGAAGTTGCAGCATGGTCGGTCCACTGGCCTATATACAATCCTGCAAGAATATAGCGTTGCTTGACGGTTACGTGCTAGAGCAACGCTACACGACGACGCCAGCAAGTGACCTGAATATGCCACATTCCATTTCCAAGACGGGGCGTACTTTCATGCTCAGCTCCGATCATCGATATCGCTCTTTATTCAGCTTTTACCTTTTCATATGCCTAGCAATTGCAGCTCTGGCGGTGCCATCGCGCGCCGCTACTGCCGATCACGATTTCGATTTCGTTATTTCGAATGCAAAAGGCCAGACTGTCTTTTTCAATGCCTGGGGCGGGGACGACAAGATCAACGCTTATATCGACTGGGCCAGCAGGCAGCTGTCTGACCGGTTTGGCATTAATCTTGTACATGTAAAGCTTAGCGATACCAGCGTAGCAGTGTCACGGATTCTGGCAGAAAAAGCTGCTGGCCGTGACAGTGGCGGCAGCATCGACCTGTTATGGGTGAATGGCGAGAATTTCTCTTCTATGAAGCGGCACGCGCTGTTGCAACCTGCACCATGGGTCGAAGAGCTGCCAAACTGGCGCTATACAGATGCGGTTGCCTTGCCGGCGCTGAAACTGGATTTTGCCGAACCGACGGATGGTCTGGAATCCCCGTGGGGAAGGGCGCAGCTGATCTTTGTCTATGACAGCAACATCACCCCGCAACCACCCAGGAATGCCACAGAACTAGCATCCTATATCAAGACGAATCCTGGCCGGTTTACATATCCGCTGCCGCCTGACTTTGTCGGCCTTTCCTTTCTGAAACAGCTGCTTCTCGAACTGACGGTGGATCCAGCCCCGCTTTATGCCCCGGTATCTGATGCTGATTTTGATAAAGTGACGGCACCCCTGTGGGCGTGGCTGGAGGATACGGGCCCGCAGCTTTGGCGCGGCGGGCGTACCTATCCGGCAAATTATCCAGCATTGCGCCAGCTTCTTGCAGATGGCGAGATTGATGTTGCCATGGCTTTTAACCCGGCTGATGCCTCTGCCGCCATTGCACGCGGCGAATTACGGCCCAGCGTGCGCACTTATATCCATGAGGGCGGCACCCTTACCAATGTGCATTTCCTCGCCATTCCCTTCAATGCGTCAGCTCCTGATGCCGCCAGGGTTGTGGCCAATTTCATGCTGTCCCCAGAGGCGCAGATCAGGAAAGCAGACCCGCGGGTCTGGGGCGATCCCACGGTGCTGGCACGGCACAAGCTAAATGCCGTTGACCGTGCCTCCCTTGATGCGCTGCCGCGCGGGGTGGCAACGCTTGGCGCAGCTGACCTTGCCCGCACGCTTTCCGAGCCACACCCGTCCTGGGTGCCTGCCATCGAGGCAGCATGGAAACGTCGCTATGGCGCAGGGAACTGACCGCTTGCCACATTTTGCGCTACTGGTCCTCGGGCTTGCTGTCGCAGTGCCGCTTGCCGCCGGCATCTCCGGCACGGTCCTTCCGGCATTGGGCTGGTTTCCAGCCCTTGGCGCACGGTCGTTTTCGACAGATCCATTGCTGACATTTCTGGCAACACCGGGGTTGATACGAGCCATCATCCTGTCGCTGACAACCGGATTGACCGCCAGTTTCCTGTCATTCATTGCCAGCTTTGCCCTCATTGTCGCGTTATCTTCGCGAACCCCTACCCATCTCTTGCGTGCCATCATGGGGGCGTTAATCGCCGTGCCACATAGTACCATGGCTATTGGCATATTGTTCCTGCTGGCCCCGTCAGGGTGGCTGATGCGGATTGTGTCGCCGGAACTGACCGGATTTCTCCGTCCACCTGTAAGCGGCATCCTGCCCGATCTGGAATTTTACGGGCTGATTGTCGCGCTTATGGCAAAGGAAATCCCGTTCCTGTTCCTTGTCAGCATGGCGGTCCTTGCAACGCGTCCGGCGGCGCAGCTTGCAAATATCGGGCGCAGCCTTGGTTATCGCCACGACGCCTCCATTTGGCTTCTGGTCATGCCCGAAATCTATCGAGGAATCCGCTTGCCTCTGGCCGCTGTGCTGGTATTTAGCGTGTCGATTGTCGACATGCCATTGGTGCTGGGTCCCGGATTGCCGCCGCCACTGGCCGTACTGGTGCTCTATGGTTTTGAAGACTCTGACCTGCTAGCACGTCTGCCTGCGGCTGCAGGTGCCGCGCTGCAGGCAGGGCTCGCCATGGCGGCGCTCGTTATCTGGCGTATCGGTGAAGTCGTCACATCACATATACTGTGGCGATGGCGCCGACGTGGCTGGCGGCGATGCTTGCCGCGTGTAGCCAGCCATATCATTGCCGGCATGGCTGGCATGCCGGTGATAGCCGGGATCCTTGGGCTTGTAGCGGTCTGCCTATGGTCGATCACGACAAGCTGGTTTTTTCCCGATGCTTTGCCCGCGGTGATCAGTCTCGAACCTCTTTCACGTGTGCGCAACCTGATGCCGGCACTTGCCTCGACCCTGATTGCCGGTGGGATCGGTACCATCCTTGCCACCGCTGTCAGCTTGCTGGTGCTGCAGTCGGGGCTGGTGATACGGATCGGGGCCTCGCTGCACTGGATGATCTGCATCCCGCTATTGCTGCCCCAGATCAGCATTTTAACCGGTTTGCAGATGATGATGCTTTGGACGCGCCTCGACGGAACCTGGCTTGCGATGATCTGGCTGCATATGTTGTTCATTCTGCCCTATGCCTGGCTGGTCATAGCACCGGCCCATGCCGCGATCGACCCGCGCTACAACCGGGTGGCCGCAAGCCTTGGCAAGGGTGCCTGGCACCGGTTCCACAGCATCACCCTGCCGCTGCTAACACCGACCCTGACAACGGTGCTGTTCCTTGGTATGTCCGTATCGGCGGCCCTTTACTTGCCAAGCCTGTTTGCTGGTGGTGGCCGCATAACGACTATAACAGTTGAAGCCGTTGCGCTGGCCGCGGGCGGTAGCCGGCAGATGGCCGGGCTGGCGGCAATGGTGCAGTTGGCGATCCCTTTAGTCACCTTCATTTGCCTTCAGGTCTGGTTTCGCTGGCGCTATGAAAAATTTGCCGGCATGCGCGGTGGCAGCTTGCATTAGGTGCATATCCTGAGCAGTCTCATCATCATACAAATTTTGTTAACAGTGGATTTGAGTGTGTCAAAACACATCCTCGTTTATGGCGATTCCAATAGCTGGGGATATCTGGATGACGGGTCCGGCCACCGTTTTGACGGGCGCTGGCCGGTCATAATGGCGGCACAACTGCTGGCAGAAGGCCATGACATCACGCTGACCGAGGAATGCCTGCCTGGTCGAACAACCAATATTGACGATCCACAGGAAGGTCCACAATTCAATGGTGCGACACCGTTGCGCGCCATCCTGCTTTCACATCAGCCCATCGATCATGTGCTGATCATGCTGGGAACCAACGACCTGAAACTGCGCTTTTCACGCGGCGCTGCAGATATTGTGGCAGCGCAGATCAGTCTTGCCAAAATGGTTGCATCGACGCCCTGCGGCCAGGGCGGCTGGACAGCCAGCAAAATGCCTGCGGTCACGCTGATATGCCCTCCACATCTGGGCAGCCGGGCGGATGAGGTTGATTGGCAAAGGGTGGCTGAATGGCGTGGCGGACGGACGAAGTCATTGGACATGTCGGCTCTTCTGAAACCCGCGGCGGCTGAAGCCGGCATCGATGTGATTGACGGCAATGAATATGGGGCTTCTTCCACCCGCGACCCAATCCACTGGGATGCGGGCACCCATCTTCGCTTTGGCGCGGGTATCGCGTCCCAAATGGCAGCACGGTTTTAGATCATGCTGTTCCGTGTGATCCTTCCTCTGGTTTTTGTTGGGCTCTGGTCATCTGCCTTTGTCACGGCAAAGGTTGGCGTTGTCTATGCCACACCCTTTGCCATGCTTCTAACGCGGTTTTCCCTTGTCAGCCTGCTGTTCCTTGTAATGCTAATGGCAACGCAGCTTTGGGTGTGGTCACGCCGCCGGGCCGAGCTAACAGCAGGAACACCACGCCCCGGCCTGTTGACCCTGCTGCTGACAGCGCTTGTGGGAGTGTTGCTTCACGGTGTCTATCTTGGCAGTGTCTTTTTCGCCTTGTCGGTTGGTTTATCGGCTGGCATTTCGGCGCTGATTGTCTCGTTGCAGCCCATTCTGGCATCCTTTTTGGCGATTTTTCTATTTGCTGAAAAGCTGCGTCTGCCTCAGGTCGCAGGCATCACGATCGGTTTGCTGGGCGTCGTGCTGGTGCTATTGCCAAAACTGGATGGCGCAATGCCGGCTTTGGGGCTGGCCTCTGTAACCATCGGGCTTATCGCCATCACCGGGGGCACCCTGCTGCAAAAGCAAATTGGCAACCGGATAGAATTACTGACCAGCAATATCGTACAGTCCATGGCCGCCAGCCTTTTCTTTGCGGTGATCTGCAGTACCATTGAGAATCCCCGGATTAATTGGGAACTGCCTTTCGTGATCGCGCTTGCCTGGCAGGTGGTGATGGTTTCGGCCGGTGCTTATCTCATCCTGATGGTGCTGATCCAGCGGGACAATATAGCTGCCACCTCATCATTACTATTCCTTGTACCGCCCGTAACGGCGGTCATTGCAGCGATCGGATTTGATGAACCGTTGACATTGTTCAGCCTGACCGGCTTTGTCGTGACCAGCGCTGGGGTTTATCTCGTGACCCGCTACAAGACAGCATAGGCCGATCCGGGCACTACTGGTTCGGCGGTGCCAGACATAGGCGGCTTTAAAGATTATGTTCCAGCGCCAGAAACTCTGCTGACACATGCAAGTCTCTTGGCGTGGCGTGCGCCTTCTGCAACGGCAGTCTTGCAACGGATTGCAGCGCGTCCAAAGTCACCTTAAGGGTGATTTAAATTAATTATCCGGTTTTCTCCTCAATGTCTGGGCGCGTTGGAAACTCTGCGCGTGCCAATTCCAGATAGGAATGCCGCAAGGCTGCCGTAATCGGGCCGGCCTTGCCATTACCGATAATGGTGTCGTCGATGCGGCTAACTGGCATGACATAGATCGATGCCGCCGTGATAAAGGCTTCATCCGCTGCCAGCGCCTGTTCCAGCGTGTAGGTTGCCTCGACAATCTGAATCTGATGCTGTTTGGCAACCCGCAGCATCGTCTGGCGCGTGATACCGTGCAGAATGTCGTTGCTGACCGGCCGCACATATAGTTTACGATCCTTGATGAAAAAAAAGCTGGAGGACCCGGCCTCAGTGATATCGCCATCCGGAGCGATCATCAGCGCCTCATAGGCGCCGGCAAGATGCGCCGCCTGTTTAGCCATGACCTGACCCAGAAGATTGGTGGTCTTGATGTCGCGGCGCGCCCAGCGGATATCGGGAACAGTCGCCAGCACCACAGGATCGGGGTCGCTGTCGGCCGGGAATTTTTTAGGTTGGGTGAAGGCGAAGATATTGGGGGTGTAGCTGTCATCATAGAGATAGCTGCGATCACCGGTGCCGCGCGTGATCTGCAGATACAGAAATCCCTCGGCTAGACCATTCGCCTCGATCAGCGTCATCATCGCGGCCAGCATGTCATCACGCGTCATCGGCAATGGTATGTTGAGCTCACCCAGCGAACGGTCCAACCGGTTCATGTGATATTCAAAATCGGTGATCTGCGAATCCAGTATCCCGAACCCTTCATAGACAGAATCGGCAAACAGCAGCCCGCGATCAAAGATCGGCAGCCGTGCCGCGCCTTCCGGCATAAATTCACCATTTAGAAAAACCGTGCGTTCCATGGGCAGACTTCCCGTC
>MDSZ01068456.1_pt1 | contig 11793 bp, 22 predicted proteins | sample 811201 | NCBI WGS metagenome assembly MDSZ01 (sample SAMN05326647, study PRJNA326480) | marine metagenome | isolation source: seawater | place: Indian Ocean: North | collected 2010 | reverse complement strand
TAAAAGAACAATAAAAAGAAAACAAAAGTATGATTCAACCACAAACATATTTAACAGTTGCTGATAATACAGGTGCCAAAAAACTTATGTGTATCCGTGTTTTAGGTAACAATAGAAAATACGCTAATGTTGGAGACATCATTATTGGTGTCGTAAAAGAGGCTCTTCCAAATATGGCTGTTAAAAGATCGAGTGTGGTTCGTGCCGTAATTGTTAGAACTAAAAAAACAGTTAAAAGACAAGACGGTATGGCCATTCGTTTTGATGATAACGCCGCAGTTATTATTAATACAGAAAATAACCCAAGAGGGACTCGAGTATTTGGACCTGTTGCAAGGGAAATACGAGATAAAAATTTTACAAAAATAATATCACTAGCAAATGAAATTGTATGACAAAAAATTCAAACATTCATATTAAAATTGGAGATACAGTTCAAGTAATTGCTGGAAATCAAAAAGGCTTTATTGGAACTGTAAATTCAATAATCAGAAAAAAATCAATTGTTTTTATTGACGGAATTGTACCGCGCATTAAATATTCAAAAAACCCACAAGGTGGCGAGCAAAAGAAATCAGAATTACAAATTCCAATTCATATTTCAAATGTTATGTTATGGGATAAAGAAAATAACAATGCAAGTAGAATTAATTACAAAATAATTGATGGTAAAAAACAACGCTGTTTTGTTAAATCAGGTAAAGTTTTATCATAAAAATTATTAAATTAATAAAAAAAAAATGAGTAAAAGTAATTTAAAAAACGATTATTTAAATGTTGTAATTCCTAAACTTCAAGACGAATTTCAATATAAAAATAAACATCAACTTCCAAAACTTGTAAAAATAACTCTAAATTCTGGACTTGGTCAAAACGGACAAAACAGAGTTTACTTACAAAAAGCAACTGACGAACTTAGAGTAATAACAGGACAACACCCAATTTTAACCTTAGCAAAAAAGTCAGTTGCAGGATTTAAAGTTAGAGAAGGAATGCCACTAGGCCTAACCGTAACATTACGAAGAGAAAAAATGTACGCTTTTTTAGAAAAATTCATTAAAATTGTCTTACCTCGTATTCGTGATTTTCGTGGGTTAGACCCAAATAACTTTGATAAACACGGTAACTATAATTTAGGAATTTCTGAGCAATTGATTTTCCCAGAAATTGATTATGACAACGTCGAACAAAGAAGAGGATTTAATATTACGATAGTAACAAGTGCAAAAACACCTGAAGAAGGTCGATTCTTATTGCAAGAACTAGGGTTTCCTTTTGCAAAAAATTAATAAATCAAGAACTTAAAAAGAGGTTAAAATGACTACAGATCTTGTTTCTGACATGCTTACTAGAATACGTAATGCCAGTTTAGCCAAACATAGTTTTACTAAAGTACAATACAGTAAACAAAACCTGGCTATCTTAAAAGTTTTAATGAGTGAAGGTTTTATCAACTCGTATTCAATTGAAGAAGAAGAGAACAACACACAATCACTTAAGGTATTACTTAAATACAAAGGATGGTGGATTAAAAAACCATTATTCTCAATTATCAAACGAATTAGTAAACCTGGCTTAAGAGTATTTTCAGGTTACAAACAATTCAATAACAAACTTGATGTTTTACGATACGAACAGGGTATTGCTATTATTTCAACTTCAAGTGGAGTTATGAGCCATATTAAAGCTTCCAAGCTAAAAAAGGGTGGCGAAATTATATGTTACATCGGTTAAAGGAGAAAATTATATGTCACGTGTAGGAAAAAAACTTATCAATATTCCAAAGGATGTTGAAGTAAAAATTACTAACGAATTAATTCAAATTAAAGGGAAATTTGGAACATTGGAACAAACAATTAATCCCAACATGGTAACCGTAGAACAAATTGACAATAATTTAAAAATTAATTTATTAATTAAATCAAAAACTGCAAATGCATATTATGGGTTAATGGGAGCATTAATTCAAAATATGGTTACCGGCGTAAGTGAACAATTTACAAAAACTTTAGAAGCAAAAGGCGTAGGGTATAAATTTCAATTAAATAAAGATAATTTAATTATCAGTGCAGGATTCTCACACCCTGTGGAAATGGCTATTCCTAGTGACTTAACATTAAAAACAGAATCCCCTACGAGACTTTCTATTACAGGAATTAACAAAGAACGCGTTGGTTTTCTAGCGTCAAAAATTCACGATGTAAGACCACCAGAACCTTACAAAGGGAAAGGTATTCTTTATGATGGTGAACAAATCGTTAGAAAAGCTGGAAAGACAGGTAAATAAATAGTAGAAATATGAAAAAATTAAAAAAATTGCATTTACAAAAAAAGAAACGTGCATTAAAAAAAGTTGTGGGAACCACTGAAAAACCTAGGTTAGCTGTGTTTCGCTCTCATAAACACATTTATGCACAAATAATTGATGACTCAACAGCAACTACAATTGTGGCAAGTTCAACATTAGATAAAACGTTAACATCACAAATTGAAAAAACCGCTACAAAAGACGCATCTTTTTTAGTTGGAAAAAAAGTTGCTGAAAAAGCTCGTGAAAAAAATGTAACAACAATTGTATTTGATCGCGGTGGGAGACCTTACCACGGTAGAATCCAAAGTGTTGCAGAAGGAGCAAGAGATACAGGTTTAATTTTTTAAAAAGAACATATGGAAAACATTGAAAATAATAATTCCTTAGAACAAACAAAAAAATCTGGAAACAGAGATTTTAAAGGAAAAAGAAAACCAGTTGTTAGACTATCAAAAGTAAAATACGAAGAAAAAATAGTTCAAATTAAACGTGTAACTAAAGTTGTTAAAGGTGGGAAAAAAATGACTTTCCGTGCTGTTGTAATTATTGGTGATAACAAACGTAAAGTTGGGGTTGGCGTTGGACGTGCAGATGATATTAATTTAGCTATTGATAAAGCAATTATTAATGGTAAGAAAAATTTAATTAATGTACCATTAACCTTAAAAGATTCTATTCCTCATGTCGTAAAAGGGTCATATGGAGCTTGTAAGTTAATGTTACGTCCTGCACAAGTAGGTACTGGCGTTATTGCAGGAGGTTCAGTTCGTACTGTACTTGAACTTGCTGGAATTAAAAACATCGTGGCAAAACAATTTGGATCGAACAATATATTAAATAATGCAAAAGCAACTGTTTTTGCTTTAACAGATCTAAATGAAAAGGTTGAGTTAGGAAAATATCAGTCAACACGAAAACAACTTTTTTACGATAAAGTAATGAAGAAATATAAAAATGTTAGAATCGCTAGCTAATAAAATTATTCCTAAAACAAAATTTCAAAATACTCCAACAAAAAAGATTTTAATTACATTACTAGTACTTTTTATTTTTCGATTTTGTAATACAATTCCTTTAGCAGGAATTGATCAAGAAGCTTTAAAGAAATCTTTCTTGCAACTTGAAAATCGAAATTCAATTATGCAAATTATTAATATGTATTCAGGGGGAGGTGGAGCAACTTTATTAAGTCCATTTTCTTTAGGAATCATTCCTTTTATTAATGCTTCCATTCTTGTTGATTTATTAACAGCACTATTTCCTAATCTAGAAAAATTACAATCAGAAGAAGGCGAAGCTGGACGTAGAAAATTAACATTTTATAAAAAAGTTTTAACTTTAATTTTTTCAATTGTTCAAAGTATTTTTTTAATCTTTTATTTAAAATCATATTTTTACAATGTTGAACTAATAAACTTTGTTTATATTACATTGGAACTAATAACAGGAGCACTATTAATTGTCTGGCTAAGTAATATTATTGATAGTAAAGGAATTGGTAATGGTACATCCATAATCATTTTTACAAACATTGTTGTTACACTAATTAGTAAAAATTTATTTACAAACTTAACAGAAAGTACTTTATTAATTCCAGAAATAAGTTTTGTTCTATTTCTAACATTACTTATTTGTATATCACAAACAGCAAGAATTAATATTGAAGTTGTTTCAGCACGACAATTAGCTTTTTTAGAAAATTTAGAAAAACGAAATTTAAGTGACAAATTAACAACAAACTTTCAGATAAAAGAAAGTGGACTATCAATTCGATTAAATCAAGCGGGTATTTTTCCGATAATTATTGCGTCAAATTTATTACCCTTCTTATCTTATGCAACTGAAAATGTTTTAGGTCCATCAAAACAAATATTAAACATTATCTACTATTTATTAATAATTGGATTTAATTATTTTTATACAATTGTTTTTTGGGATCCTGAAAAGATATCAGAACAATTAAGAAAAGCATCAGTAGCAGTTGTAAATGTTACACCAGGAAAGGAAACAATTTCGTATTTAGAAAACGTTGTTCGTTCTACGTCAATATTAGGAGGAATTTTTTTATGTTTAATTTTATTTATGTATGATTCGTTTAAACAAATTTTAAATAGTCCATTATTAAATCAATTAAATATTTCGTCCTTAATCATTTTGGTAGGCGTTGCGTTCGAGATTCAAAAGACTTTAAAGTCTTTATATAAAAATGTATTAGAAAATATAGATTAAACTTATTATGAAAGTACGTCCATCTGTAAAACGAATTTGCGAAAAGTGTCGTGTAATAAAAAGACATGGTCGCGTAATGGTTATTTGTGTAAATCCAAAACACAAACAAAGACAAGGATAATTTAGAATAAAATCAAAAAAAATATGGTACGAATTTTAGGAAATAATTTATCTAACAAGAAAAAAATGTATATTGCCTTAACAGCAATTTACGGAATTGGAATAAATACCTCAAAGAAAATTTTAGAAAGATTAAATATCGATCCAAATAGTAAAGCTCCTGATTTATCAGATAAAAATGTGGCAGAATTACGTGAACTTTTAGAAACAGATGAATTTCAATTAGAAGGAGATTTAAAAAGAATAGTTAGTTTAAATATTAAACGTTTAATTGAAATTAGCTCAGTACGAGGAAGAAAACATTTAAAAGGTTTACCTGTTCGCGGGCAACGAACACGAACAAATAATAGAACTTCACGTCGACAAAGTTTATTCCTACGTAAAAAATAAATAATTTAAGACATGGCAAAACAAAAACGAAAACAAAAAAAATCTGTTGGTGTAGGAATTGCAAGTGTAAAAACGACATTTAATAATACAATTATTACAATCACAGACATTTTAGGAAATACATTATGTTGGGCTTCAGCAGGAAGTTCAGGATTTAAAGGAGCAAGAAAAAATACACCGTTTGCAGCTCAAACAGCAGCTCGTGCGGTAGCATTAAAAGCTATTGATATGGGTATGGCAAAAGTCGAAGTTGTTATTAATGGCCGAGGAAATGGCCGAGAAACATCAATTAGAGCATTAAAAAATGCTGGGTTAAATATCGTTTCTATTGAAGATAAAACTTCAATTCCACACAATGGATGTCGTCCACCTAAAAAACGTCGTTTATAATTTTTAAAAGTAAAAATAATTATGAGTACATTAAGTTGTATTGAATCATATATCAACAAAGAAAAAAATTATTATGGTTCCTTTCTTATTGAACCATTAGAAATTGGTCAGGGTATTACAGTTGGAAATGCTTTACGTAGAACTTTATTATCTGATTTAACAGGCTTTGCAATTACAGGGGTAAGAATTAATGATTTAAAACATGAATTTGCTGTAGTTGAAGGTTTACGTGAAGATATTTTAGAAATACTATTAAATTTAAAAGAAATTATATTTAAGAGCTCATTTACTGTAAATCAAAACCCAGAAAATTTAAACTTTAAGGGTTATCTTAAAGTTAAAGGCCCAATAATTGTAACAGCAGGAATGTTTCAATTACCAAAAGAAACATTAGGAATTATAAACCCTCATCAGTATATCTGTACATTACTAGATGATTCCGAACTTTATTTAGAAATTGATATTGAAAGAGGAAAAGGGTATCGATTAAGTGAAGAAAATCGAAAGAATAAAATTGAGAAAAAATTATCTGGAACAAAACCTAGTACATTATTTATTGATTCAATTTTTATGCCAGTAAAAAATGTAAATTACAAAATTAAATTAATTAATGATAGTAAAGGTAATATAAAAGAATCATTAAATATCGAAATTTTAACCGATGGAAGTATTACACCAAAACGTAGTGTTCAAGAAAGTTTAAAAATTTTAATGAAACTATTTTATCCTTTATTTATTACACAAGATTTCTTGGCGATATCTTCTCAAATTTCAAAAAAAATTTATAAAGAAAAATTAAATTAAAAATCATGAAAACAATATTTCCAAAAAAAGAGTGTCACATACCAAAATGGTATGTTGTTGATGCAAAAGGAAAAACTCTAGGGCGTTTAGCAACAGAAGTCAGTAAATTGTTACGTGGAAAAGAAACTTCTTATTACACACCAGGAGTTGACCAAGGTAACTATGTTGTAATTTTAAATGCAAATAAAATTGAAGTTTCCGGTAAAAAAGAGTCAGAAAAGCTATACTATAGACATTCTCAAAGACCGGGAAGTTTAAAAATTGAAACTTTTAAACAAGTTAAAGAGCGTATTCCAACAAGAATTCTTGAAAAAGCTGTTTGGGGTATGTTACCAAAAGGTAAATTAGGACGTACGTACTATCGAAGATTATATATTTATTGTGATGATAAGCTTAATTACATGAAAGGAAAAAATGTAGAAGTTATATCAGATGATAGATGGATTAAAGTTGATATTTAAAAAGTAAAAAATTTATATGAACAATAACTCAGAATATACTGGTTTAGGAAAAAGAAAAACTTCCGTAGCAAAAGTATTTTTAAAAGCAGGAACAGGATTAATTACTGTAAATAACAAATCATTTGAAGATTTCTTTAAAGGAATTAATGAAGAAGCTGAAATCATTAAAAGTCCTTTTGTTTTAGCTAATTTAATAAATGCGTACGATGTAAATATTCACGTAAAAGGTGGTGGAAATACATCACAAATTGATGCAATCAAATTAGCAATTTCAAAAGCAATTTGCAATATTGATAATGAGCACAGAGTAATTTTAGGGCAAAATATGCTTTTACGTCGTGATTCAAGAATTAAAGAAAGACGTAAATATGGTTTAAAGAAAGCACGTAAAGCTTCTCAATTCTCTAAACGATAATTTTCTATTTATAAATAAAAAAATTTTTAAGATATGGCAAAGAAAGATTTACATCCTGAATGGCACCAAACAAAGGTTTTTTGTGATGGAGAATTAGTATTAGAAGTCGGTACAACAAAAGAAGAATTAAATGTGGATATCTGGTCGGGAAATCATCCATTCTACACTGGTTCACAAAAAATTATTGATACTGAAGGACGTGTTGAAAAATTCTCTCGTAAATATAATTTAAAATCTCAAAATAACAAGGAATAATTATGCCAACAATTCAACAATTAGTAAGATTAAATAGACAGAAAGTTGTTTATGCAACAAAAAGCCCTGCTTTAAAGGCTTGTCCACAACGACGTGGTATTTGTACTCGTGTATATACTACAACCCCGAAAAAACCAAACTCGGCTATTCGTAAAGTAGCACGTGTAAAACTTACTTCTGGTTTTGAAGTAACTGCATATATTCCAGGGGAAGGACATAGCTTACAAGAACACTCAATCGTTTTAATTCGTGGCGGACGTGCAAAAGATCTTCCAGGAGTACGCTATAGAATTATACGTGGAGCTCTTGATTGTACAGGAGTTAAAGATAGGCAACAAAGCCGATCAAAATATGGTGCTCGTAAACAAGTTGCCGGAGCAAAGTAAAAAATAAAAAATTAAATCAAATTTAAGAAATAATATGTCACGTCGAATTTCTACAAAAAAACGTTTTCCAAAAAAAGATTCAAAATATGACAATTTATTAGTAAGTTTATTAATTAATAGATTATTAAAAAGTGGAAAAAAACGTTTAGCAACAAGAATTGTCTACAAAGGATTTGAATTAATCGAATTCCGTACAAACCAAAATCCGATTTTAATTTTAGAAAAAGCAATAAGAAATATTAGCCCTCGTGTTCAATTAAAAGCAAAGCGAATTGGAGGTGCAACATATCAAGTACCTACTTTATTAAATAAATATAAAGCAACGAATATTGCCGTTAAATGGGTTGTAGAATTTTCAAGAAAACGTTCAGGAAAAGGAATGTCTTTAAAACTTGCAAATGAATTATTAGAAGCTGCAAAAGGTTTAGGAAATTCAGTTAAGAAAAAAGATGAAACTCACAAAATGGCAGAAGCAAATAAAGCCTTTGCACAAATGAGATAAAAACTTTTATCAAACCGCCAAAAGTATATACAATACAATTTAAAATTTAAAATTAAAAACAAATAAAAATCAAATGGCTAGAGAAAATTTTGATCGTAGTAAGCCCCACATTAATATCGGAACAATCGGACACGTAGATCACGGAAAAACAACACTGACAGCAGCAATTACTGCAACTTTATCTCTTCTTGGTAGTGCTAAACTTAGAGATTATGGAGATATTGATGCAGCGCCTGAAGAAAGAGCACGTGGTATTACTATTAACACAGCACACGTAGAATACGAAACAACAGCACGTCACTATGCACACGTTGATTGTCCAGGACACGCGGATTATGTTAAAAACATGATTACTGGTGCAGCACAAATGGATGGTGCTATTTTAGTTGTATCTGCAGCAGATGGTGCAATGCCACAAACACGTGAACACATTTTATTAGCACGTCAAGTTGGTGTACAGAAATTAGTAGTATTTTTAAATAAAGCTGATCAAGTAGATGACGAAGAATTAATTGAATTAGTAGAATTAGAATTACGTGAATTATTAGATAGTTATGAATACCCAGGAGACGAAATTCCATTCGTTTCAGGATCAGCATTATTAGCTTTAAATAAAGTTAATGAAAATCCTAGTTTAAAACCTGGTGAAGATAAGTGGGTTGATCAAATTTTTGAATTAATGAAACAAGTTGATGAATACATTCCTACACCAGAACGTGAAGTAGATAAACCATTCTTAATGGCTATTGAAGACGTTTTCTCAATTACAGGACGTGGTACTGTAGCAACAGGTCGTATTGAAAGAGGAACTGTAAATATTGGAGAAACAGTTGACTTAATTGGTTTAAATGAAACAAAGAATACAACAGTTACAGGATTAGAAATGTTCCAAAAATCTCTTGAATCTGGGTTTGCAGGAGACAATATTGGTATTTTATTAAGAGGTATTCAAAAAACAGATATTTTAAGAGGTATGGTTTTAGCTAAACCAGGATCAATTGATTGTCACACAAAATTTGATGCCGAAGTTTACATCTTAACAAAAGATGAAGGTGGAAGACACACAGCAATCTTCAAAGGTTATAGACCACAATTCTACGTTAGAACTACTGATGTAACAGGACAAATTGCAGATTTCTCAGCAGAAGGGGAAACAATTGAAATGGTAATGCCTGGAGATAACGTTAACATGCGTATTGAATTAATTGCACCAATTGCTATTGAAAAAGGAATGCGTTTAGCTATTCGTGAAGGTGGAAGAACAGTTGGTTCTGGATTAGTAACAAATATTATTGAATAATAAATTATGAAATTTCGTATACTTTTAAGATCATTTGATAATGAACTAATGAATTTAGCTTCTCAACAATTACGATCAGTTTTATTACAAACAGATTGTAATGTTAAAGGGGTGGTTGCTTTGCCAACAAAAATTAAACGTTTCTGTGTTCTTCGTTCTCCTCATGTCGATAAAGATTCAAGAGAACATTTTGAAGTTCGTTTATATAAACGTTTTATTGACATTAATACAAACTCTCCTTCAATTTTAGATTTATTATTGAAAGCAGAATTACCAGCAGGAGTTTCTTGTTCGTTAAAGATTCTTCAGCAAAATTAATTAAAAGAAAGATTTAAGTCATATTTAAAATATGACTTAAATTTTTTAGTATAAGTTTTCTTCTTCGTGTGTTAAAACTGTACAATCTGATGTAGGGTAAGCTACACATGTTAATACAAATCCAGCACCTGTTTGATCTTCATCTAAGAATGTTTGATCAGGTTGGTCAACCGAACCTTCAGTAACTTTACCTAAACAAGATGAACAAGAACCTGCACGACAAGAATAAGGTAAATCAATATTGCTATCTTCTGCTGCTTCTAAAATGAATTTATCATCTGGACAATCAATTGTAACATTGATGTCTTCTTCCGTACTTAAAAGTGTAACTTTGTATGTTGCCATTATAAAAACCTCTCATTCTAAAATTAATAAATCACGTCTCGGGTATCAAGGAAAATCTAACAAATGTTAAATAAAAAATCAATAAATTATTAGCTAATTAGAAAGACACAAGGTCAAAACTAACAACTTTTAATAAAGCATATGCGATTCCTGCCCCACCAAATCCACCAACAATAAATCCTGAAGTAAACTGTCTCCAACCTTTGTTAGTTAAAAAATTAACCATTGTTGTTTCATCTTGTTCATCACTTTTCGAAAAAGTAACAAAACCATAAATGATTAAACAGGCAGTTAAAATAATAATTAAACTGATTGTAGAAACAAAACCTACAAAATTTGCAACTTGACTATTTCTAAGAGGTCCTAATTTAACAAATGGTCCTAATAAAAAATACCCATGTACTACACCAATATAAATACCTCTTAATAACGGAGATAATCCTTCTTGATAAGCTGGTAAAAGGTTTAAGTAAGTTTTTGTTAAATTTGAACTTGTGATCGGAGTTGAAAGGTGTCCAACAAAAGGATCTCCTCCAAAAGGAGATACTACGCTATTGTCAAATTTTTCAGCTTTCTGAAGTGCCATATTTACGTTTTTATTTTAAAAATTAATTCCACTGTATTATTATAATAAAAGTTATTAGTTTTTGCTAAAATATGATTTAGTAATTATTTTTTATAATACATCTTATCTGTGTTATAAACTAATGTGTAGTTTAGAAAAATTCAAAACTATTTAATTAACCCTAGAAAAAATTTAAATGAATACAGTTTTAAGTTATTTTGCCCTTTGTGGCCTTATGTTTGGAGTAGTTTCGGCTTTATACTTAGGATTAAAAACAATTAAATTAATTTAATTGTTTTTTAATTAATTCAAATCAAAAACAATCTTATGACCACAAATACAATAAAAGAAGAAATTGTGGGAGCACGAAACTTTAGTAATATCTTTGTAATGATTATTTTGTTAATCGCAGGAAGTGGTTTTTTCCTAGCTGGGTTATCAAGTTATCTAAATATTAATTTGTTACTTATAAGCGATACTTCGGAAATAACATTTATTCCCCAAGGAATTGCCTTATTATTTTATGGAACAGGAGCAATTGGAATTAGCATTTATTTAATTCTGACAATATTCTGGAATATTGGAAGTGGATACAATGAATTTTCAAAACAAGATCAACTTGTTCGAATTATAAGATTAGGATTCCCAGGAAAAAATCGCACGGTATTTTTATCTTATGAATTTAAAAACATAAAAAATTTAAAATTTTTAATAAAGCAAGGGCTTAACCCACGCTGTAATATATTATTAGTTTTAAAAGATAAGCGTGAAATTCCTTTATTTCCAGCACAATTTTTATTAAACCCTACAGAAATAGAAAACAAAGCGATTCAATTATCCAACTTTTTAGATGTTCCGCTAGAAAACTTAGTAATATAAATAATTAGATACAAGCTGCGATCTATTTTGTTTATCATTTAATATAGCGGGCATAGTTTAGTGGTAAAACTTCAGCCTTCCAAGCTGATTATGAGAGTTCGATTCTCTCTGCCCGCTCTAGAG
>MDSZ01208252.1_pt1 | contig 11794 bp, 6 predicted proteins | sample 811201 | NCBI WGS metagenome assembly MDSZ01 (sample SAMN05326647, study PRJNA326480) | marine metagenome | isolation source: seawater | place: Indian Ocean: North | collected 2010 | reverse complement strand
TTCTTGTCTTTCTATATCAGCAGCAACACCTCTTTTAGATTGTAAAGCTGCTTGAGCTAAAGCAGTTGCGCCACCAGCAGAAGCACCTGTAGCTCTTAATGTGTCTAAAGTATTAGCTAAAGCAATATCTGTTTGTTCCATTTGTATCTCTGTTGCTTTTGTAGCTACAGATAGTTTTTCAAATGGATTACTAAGCATAGCGCTTAAATTTGTAACTCCAGCATAGGGATTAATTATTTGCTGGCGATTAGCTTCTAATGACCTAAGCTTGCCTTCTAGTTTTTTAGCTTTTCTTTCTGCTCTACGTCTAGCTCTTCGAGCTGCACTTGCACCAAATATACCGCCACCAATGCTCATTGCGGCTGTTCCAATGCCAATAGCTACTACACTCATATTATTAATTGTTTAATTTTAATTGTTTCTTCATGCTTTCAATACTAATGTCTGGATCGTTAAAGTCTTTTGCTATAACGTCTTCTAATACACTTTCTGGATCTTTTTTATCTGTTGCGTGAACAGTTATCCAAATAGTATCTTCATGCATGTATATTAATCTTTTTGTTCCTGGTTTAGTTATACCATTATAAGGCGCTTTAACTCTTTTTATTCCTTCATCTGTTAGCACAGACACATCGCCTTTTTGTACAAAATAAGGATGTTCAACCTTATGTATACCAGTAGAGACTATTTGACCTTTAGGCATAAATATTTCTCTAATATATAATCCATCAGCAAAAGTATGCTTTAATGGATTTATTGTGTTAACAATTTTGTTTCTACCAGCTTCTTTAGGATCACCATAAGATCCTGGTAAACTTAAAAGTTGTTCTTCAAATTCCATTATTAACTCTCTAAAACGTTCTACACGTTGTATTTGTTCTAATGTATGCTCTTGTTTTACTAAGGAGTTATTCATTTAATTTAATTTAATATCCGTTATTCATTGAATAATTACTTTCTACTGAAAATAATGTTTTAGGACCACCATAATCGGTTGTAGTATCTGTTGCCATAGTTACAGTAGAATAAAATCCTTTAATACCGCTTATGCTTTGTCCAAATATTACTTCTCCAGTATTAGCTAAACTATTGTTGTTTAAATTAGCTACATATTTATTTTCTTTTAATACAAAACCAGCATAGTATCTAGGTAAATCTGGAGTGCTAGTACCTAAAACAGCGTTATAATTAGCTCTTGCCACTGAACCATTAAATAACACTAATTGATTAGCTTTAACATTTACTGCTTGACTAGCTACAACAACACCACTTCCAGAGTCAAAAGATACAACAGTTGTCCCTGGTGGAATAGAAGGAGGTGATCCTGGCGCTTGTTGAGGACCACTAATAATATCACCTGCGTTTATTATATTTTGAAGTCCTAGTGGTAAGTTTAATGTAAAAGTATTAGACTGAGAATCAGCAGCAATAGTTGATTGAGCTTGTGTTAAAACATATTCTCCTTCACCTTGACTTAAAATTCCACCGTTAGGTACACCTAAATCTAAATCATCAACCCAAGTATCAAGATTATTTAAAACTCTACCTGTTTTATCTGATGAAAACTGTAAAACTTTCCAACCATTACTTCCTTCATAACCTATAGTGCTAAATGTTTTAGAATTAGTTGGATTAGGATTAAAAATAAAAGTTACAGAACTATTTCTTTGTACTCCATAAAATTGTGCTCTAGGTACATTATTAGAATAATGTTGATATAAACCACTACCTAATATTGTATAAAAATTATTTCTTATACTTAATAATTGATCTGGTATATAGGAAAATCTACTAATCCAGCCTTTTGCTTTTTCATCAAAGTTAACTGTATCTGGTTTTAAGTTTTCAGGTTGAACAGAAACAACATATTCATCAGAATATATATCATAACCACCTAATATCTTACCAAAACCACCAGTGCTATTTATTTTTTGTAATCTATCTCTAAAAAAGTCTACCATGCCATAAGCAGATATTTCTTCTATACCATTTGTAGATAGTCTTAGCATTACATTGTTGTTGGCATCTGAAAAATATTTTCTTTTACCATAAACTGCAAAACTTTCTGGATTTTGCGCAATACCATATTTTCCATTATAAGGCTGTATAACACCTATAACTAAATTACTAGCGGTTACGGTACCACCACCTTCTGCAGCATATATAGCGTCTTTATCTATTAATGCTCTACTAACTTTGAGTTCTTGAAATACATTTAAATTAGTATCTTCAGCATAAAGTTTTTGTATACTTCCATTAGCAGGATCTGCAGATTTAGTTATATCTTCACCTACTGAAAAAACATTTGTATTGTTTACACCTGTTCTAGAATTAAATATACCTGAATATATTAATGTATTAAATCTACGAGCGCCGTTTGGCTCTTCTTCAACTAAATAAGCTTTGGCACCAAAATCAACACTTGTATTGTTAAAACCTCCTCTTATTCTTGATTCTTCTAATGCCCATGCGTTTTCATTAGAAAAATTTGTAAGAACCGGGTAAGAACCAGCTACACTACTAGGTATACCAAAAGAACCGTTCCAAACTGGTGTTCCATCTGTAATGTCACCTGCTGTACTTGTTTTTTTAAGTATAAAAGTGTTAAAATATTTTACTTCTATTATTGCACCCGCCATAGTTAATTATTACTTGATTTTTTAATATATTACTTTAGTAAATAGTGAAATTATACTCTCCTGGTTCAAAGAAAGTTTCTCCAGGAACTTCATGATAAGCAACATCTTGATTATAATTCATAGGTTGAACTGGTTCTAGAGCAGTTCCATACAAACAACTTGGTTGTCCATATCCAATTCTTTCTGTACCTCTTAAAAAACTATTTCCAGCAGTTTGCTGATCCGGTTGACCAGTTGCTGAAATAAATCTATTAACCGGTATACCCCATCGATCCCAATATCCTGGACCCCATTCACTCCATAAATACATACCCATAACTTCTGGCATAGTATCTCCATGGAACCAAGGATTTGTATTTGCTCTTAATGGTCCGTTAAAAAAGTTTAATTTATCACCAACTTGAACTTGTTTTCCTCCAAAAGTATAATTAGAATCACCAGCCATACTTCCCATTTTTAAATGACCATTAGATGGGTCATAACTTTTAACTCTAGCTCCAAACTTCATACCTAAACAACATGAAGCTGAAATAAGAGAATTATCACTAAAACAACACTCTAAAGCTTGTGATGTCCACTCTGGAAATTCATCTCCAGTTGCACCAATATAACATCTCATACCTGGTAATAAAGGACCAAGAGTATTAGCCCAATAACCTGGAATACCATTATCACCAACATAATTAGGATCATCAAATCCAGTTGGTGACCCAGGATTAGCTACAGTTCCACTTTGAGAACCTATTACTATATAATCTATATCAGCGGAAGGATGTGGACGTACAATATCAATAACATAAGCAAAACCTTTAACAAAAGGACCATAAGGACGATGAATACTAGAACTTGATATTAAACCTGGTCCTTCGTTTGTTTGAACTACTCTCCCAGCCATATTAGGATCTGAAGCAGGTGCTAATGAGTTTTTATATATGTTTATATTATTACCACCGACGTAGCTAATTAAAGATTTACTTCCTGGATTTTTATTTTGTACAGCTTGTAAATCTTCATTAAAAAACCCTCCAGCATAAACATAACAACCATCATTGCCTCCTCCAAAACCTGGTGTACCCGGAGGAATATTTATTAAAGTGTTAGGAAAATTATAATATTTTCTAAAACCAGTAAAATTACCTGCACCACCTGGAAAACCATAATTTGCGTAATCTTGATTAGAAGGTTGAATAGTGTTTCCAGTTCTACTTGCTCTAGCGTACATAGTTCTATTAAAGACATATTCTTTAATTATTTTGCCAGACATGTCAATAGTTAAATTAACGTTAGTAATACCGCCTCCGTCTTGAATTCTTAATTGAACAGAATAATCAACCGCTTGCATTTGCGCATTTGATGATTGTGTATTTTTAATTATTTTACACAAAGCAAAATCAGGACCGCTATTATCATCTATTAATTCAAATATCGGCGAACCATTAATTTCAGCAGGTTCACCAGTGTTAGCTATTGTTTGAGAAAAAATACCTGTACCGTTTCCATTATCTATAAAATCTACATCTCTATTACTTAAATAATTTGTTTGATTTTGTAAAGGTCCATTTGCCGGTGTTTTATTAGCTGCTCCATTAGTAACTTGTATTTTACCTATATTAGCTTCTTGTCTATCAGTTATTATAAGTGTTGGATCAGGAACTGGTATTCCAGGTAATTCACCAAATTGATCATTAGGGCTTACATCTGTTTGAAATGTTTCTAATAAATAAACAACTGGATTAACATTTCCTAAATTAGCCTCGTATAATTCACCGCTTTCACCAGGGAAAGTTTCTAAAACTATAGGGTTTCCATCAGGATCTGTAGTATGTTGAGTTACTTTAAATATAAATTTAAAATTTCTTAAATTATTTGTTCCTGGTGTAGCTGGATCATCTGCAAAATAAAAAACATTTGGCCAATAAGCTCCATTTGGCGCTGGATCTGTATCAGCTTCATTAGTTGTTCTTATTTGCCAAGGTCCATTTCCTAAACCACCAGTATCATAAAGTTCAAAATATTTTCTAAAACTAGTAACACTATCAAAAACATTTTGATTTACACTATTACCAAAGCCATCTACAACATCGTGTATTTCTAAACTATCGCCTAGAGCTGCATTTAATGTTATTATATCACCAAAGTTATCTATTAAATTAAAAGGAGCTGCAAGTATATTTCCTTGTTCAGCTAGATTTTCATCAAAAGGTAAAGGGTTCCATGGTCCTATTTTTTGACCACCCGGATCTGTTTGGTTATTAATTATTAAAGAATTTAAATCAGATATTAAACCTGTGCTTGAAGTTTCCCAAAATATATCTATAGCGCTAACCACTGGCTCTGTTTCATAAACAGCTAAATATTGTAAACCAGGTTTATCTAATTTTCTATTATTTGGTAGTCCACTTGCAGGAACCCAACTTACTACATCTGCATCTTCAATTGGTGGAGTAGCAGATAAATCTTGAGCTTGAACTACTACAAAAACAGGAAGCCCAGCGTCATCTACTAAGTTTATGCTATATTCATTTCCTCCTGAAGCATGAGTAGTTGTAGTAACTCCACCTATATATGTTTCTTCTGGTATACCTGGACCTGAAATTAAATAACCAGTAATACTACTTATAGAACCACTTACACTTCTTACTGTGATTACGCTAGATCCACCAGGTGAAGCAGTTGTGTCTGTTGATTGAGAAACTATTCCAGTGCCTGGTCTATAATCAGTTGTTGATATTTGACCTATTTGAGTTTGAGTACCTATTCTAGCAATTAAAGGATTAGATTCAACATCGTAAAATTGAGGAAAATAATTTGGAGCTGGTGGATTTATTGGGTTATAATCAAATAAATCTTGAACTGTAGATATTACAGTTGCGGTACTAGAATCTCTTCCAGGATAATATTGTTTATTAGCAGCACTAATATTAGAACTTGTAATTAAAACATTTGTGTTTTCTACTCTTCCATATAATTGTATAGAACTTCTAAATTGTCTTTGTTCAGGACCAACTTCTGTTAAATCTCTAGGTATTTTATTTATATTATCATTTAATAAAGCTATATGAGAAGTTAAACCTAGTTCTTTTGTTTGATCACTAGGATAAGCAGCCATTATACCAGGCAAGTAAACATTGTAATATTCTTGCTCAGTTTGTTTAACAACTATTTTATAAGAATACCAACCTAGAGGATTATAATTTACATCGTTAGTATTTCCATTATATAAATTACCAATTATAGGAGAGTTTACTAATACTTTTAATGAATTACCACGCCAAGTAGATGTATTTGTTGCTGTTGATAAATAAGGTGAATAAAGAGTTGATCCAATATAAGATATATTGTTTATTGTTTTTTCATCTTCATTTTCAGTTAAAATAACACTAGACTGTCTACCGTATCTATCAGATAAAACAAAACCTATTTGATAGTTTCTATTTGTTTTAACAGAGCTACTAGGATATTCTACTAAAGACGTGTAATCTGATACATTTCCTCCTACGTCAAATATAAATAAAACATTACCTATAGGAACTGTTATATCATTGCTAAATGTCATATTAGCTGGACCAGGAACATTAGAAGTTGTGCTAGTTAAAACTGTTCCCTCTGGTATAAATGAACCATAATCATTACAAGTAACTATAGAACCTACAAATAATGGCTCATCACCAGCTGGTTTACCTATTGTAACACTAATTGATGTTCCAGCAGGAATTGTTGTTGCAGCAGAACTTATATAACTAGCTGTATGTTCATTTAATTCAAAACTAAATTTTTCTGTACATGCAACATTGTAATCTATAGACGCTGGTGGATCAATTTTATTTAAAAAATTACCATATATAACTCTATTGCCAGAAATTTCTTGAGCCAAAGCTTTAACTGGAACTTTATCAAAAACTCTAATTAATTCTGATTCAGGTAATGTTTTTGTTGGTTTGGAAGACAAATAACTATATTCAAAAAAGTTAGGATCTCCTATTGTTAAAATAGTATTATCATCTAATTGAGCTATGCTATTAGATAATTTTATAGTACCAGCTATTGGATTACTTGGATCTGTAGGTGTAAACCCAGGACTAGCAACAACCGTGCCATCTGGTATACCTGCTCCTACAACTGTTTCACCAATTTTTATTCCACCTCTTACAGCATCAACAGGTATTGTATCACTTGGAACAGTTGGGTTATTAGTTAAACAAACAGCAGAAGAGTTTGTTATTTTATCTACTTTAATAGTTTCTACAACTCTAACCGCTAAAGAGTCAGATTCTTTATATAAAATATCTATTTCTTGTATTTTTAAAGCCTCTTGTAGTGTATAATTTGAAAAAGGTAATGGTATTTTTAAATCAATACTATTAACCTTGTTTTCTACAAAATAAACAACACTTGTTCTATAAGCTTCGCTTTGATCTTCTTTTACAACACCTTGACTTTCGTCAACATACATAAAATAACCATCTTGTTTTGGAATAAAAGCTGTTTGAGTAAAAGGTGAAAATATAGAATAAGTATTATCTTCAAACCTATATCTGTATGCAAATCTTACAAATTTATCTTCTAGAAAATCAGGATCTCCTCCAAAATTTGGATTATAATAAGGATTAGGATTAAATATAAAAGTTTTAGTTGATTCTGTTAAAGTAATGTCTTGATTTAACCGTATTATTGATGTTGCAGCATTATAAAATGATACTTGTATACCTGGTTGAACAGTTATTGATTGATCATTTGTATTTAATAATGCAACAGTCGCACCTGTATTATAAGGAGGTCCAGTTACTATTTCACCATTTAAACTATTTATATCTATATCTGTGTTTGCCGGTATAGTAACAGAAGGTGGAAAACCTGTAAATGTAAGATTTATAGCAATAGCACTACCACCATTTGGTAAAAATTTACTACTTACATCTCTCATTGTTGTTTCGTACTCGTTTGCATCTAGAGCACTTTTTTCAAACAACTGTATACACTTATAAGGATTATATTTAGCAACTGATATTTGATCTTCATTAGAATAATAGTTTGGTGAAGATGTTTGTGTTTGATTTGCTAATTCTATGTCTATTACTCTAGGTTGATTTCTATTATCTGTCCAAAATAAAAGTGTTTCTAAGACATTAATTGCTGTTATAGGAAATTGTGTAGAAAAATTTAGGAAATTACCAGTTACTAAAATAGTGGCTGCACTATTAGAAGGTGCTAGAGTATTATATGATACAACATAATGGTTAGATCCTACGCCTGTAGGAATATAGCTTGAAGTTGTATTATCTGTAAAATAAAAATAAATAGTACTATTTACTTCATCAGAAAAACTTCCAATACATTTTAATCCACTTACGTTTGTAATATTTTCAAAATCAAAAATTAATTCATTACCTAAAACATTTTGAATATTACCAACTTCTGCATCTTCTGATTTGTTTATAGCAATATTAAAAGCATCTCTATATTCTCCATTAGGAATAATACGAGCGTCCAAGTCTTTATTCATCTTGGACTTTAAAAAAGTATTTTGAACTTTAGCCATTAAATTTTAGTGTTTTATCCATTTAGATTTACCTCTCATAACTTGAACTATTTCATCTAGTTTAATGTTAGATAATCTTATTTTAGCATTTCTAAGAGCTGCTCTTCTATCTTTTTTAAATCTAGCAACAATACCTTCAGATACGTTAGCTCTACCAGCTAATAAATTATATGAAATACTCATATACATTGCTTCTTCGGCTAGCTTAGGTATTCTTGTATCTAAATCATATGCTAATCCATCTGAAATATAATCTACAACTATTAATTTATCTCTTAAATTACTAGAAAAAGTAAACATACCATCTCTTTCGTTTATTCCAAACCAACCATTGACTTGTGATGTTTGTGGATCTAAACCATATAATCTTCCCCAGTTCCAAGGACCAGAACCGTACCAGCCTTCAGCATATAATCCATATGCAAAATTATCATATAATTGATCAAAAGCTTGATTGTTTATTATTCTATCATCTGCTTCTCTCCATCTTTTTTCAGTTATAGAAGTTCCTTCTATATTTTCACCAAAATTATCTTGCATTGGAACGCCATCGCTATCTTGTAATAAATTATAGTATGGATTAGTAGTTAAATTATTGTTAGGATATAAAGGTCTTTTTACGCCTAAAGAATCTATGTAACAAAAAGAAACGTAGTTAACATAGTCTTGTGGTATTGGAAGAGATAAGCTAGAAGGTATAGTTAATTCTTGTGATTTAATACTTTTTAAAGTATCATAACTAAACTCTTGTAAAGATCTTTTAGCGAAAAAAACTACATCAGATTTTTTAGCAGACTGAATTATTTTTCCATCACCAACGTAACCTACCATGTAATTATTTACTATGTCAGATAATTTTACATATTGATAAGATCCATAATTTTCTTCAACTGTATTACCATATGCTTTTTCAGCTTGAGTATTACCATATTTACCACCATCTAAAGTTTTTAATTGAACTACCACGTATGGAGTAGATGGCACGTTATCAAAAGGAGCGTTTACAAAAGAAATAATATTATTTGTAACTGTGAAATCAGCAAAATCTTCAGAAAAACTACCTGGTAATCCAGTTTGACTTGTGTAAATTTTAAAATTATTTAAAGCGTATTTTATACTTGTATTATCGTTAGATCCAAATATTAAATCAGTATCAAAAGTAGTCGTAAAATCCTTTTGACCAGTGGTAGCTACAAATATTTGAGTTCCTTGATAATATTGTTGATTTGTTTCTGTTACTAAACTCATGTTTTATTAAGATTTTTCGTTTACTGATGTTTTTTGAGCTTCTTGAGATGCTACTTCTATAATAGTTGGATCATTAATTACAACTCCAGCGTATTTTAAAATACCAATTATTAAATTATTTTGCTCAGATATATCAAGTGTAAAATTAAATGAAGTAGAAGGATTATATATGTATTGACCAAGTCCACCTGTTTGAAAACTCCATCTAGGCGCCGCTGGAGACAATATACAGTTTACATTAAGAGTTTTTGGACGTGGAAAAACTTTTAATGAAACATCAGTTGTAGCTTGAGAACTATATTGATAACAAATAGGGAATTGTTGTGTTGGAGCTGTTAGTTTGGATCTAATTATTTTTTCATAATCTTTTTTACTAACTAATTGAGTAATTGAGCTAACACTTGGACTTACTGAGGCAGCAGGTGTTGTATTAGTAACATCTTCTGAATAAAAAGATATTATTTCTCCAAGTAGATATATAGGTTGTATTGAATACGTAGAGTCTTCTGTGTAAAACCAACAATCATAAGTTGAATCATAAGAAAATTCCACGTCTTGCTCAAAAGGATATAACTTATAACTAAGGTTTTTAAATATATTAAAAAACTCAGTATCATTTTGAGTATTGTTTTGATTTTGACGGTTTAATTGACTTCCGTCTGGAAAATATGATTGAAATATCTCTTCTTGTACTAATTCAGCTAAACTATTAAATTCGTCTGGTGGAATATAACCTCTTTGCTCTTTGTTTAACACGTACAAGACGGTTTGATATACTGTATTTACATTTACCATTTTAATATTTTTTATTACTAAAAAGGCGGCCTAAACCGCCTTATATTAGTATCACTTGTTTTTATAGTTTTTTATCTATAGATTTATAGATCTCAACTCCTTCATCTGTTTTTAAGAAAGCAGCAAAGGCTGAATATGGATTTTCATCAAAAGGCACATTCATTAATTTTCTACCTGTTGATCCCCAAGTAAATGTTCTTTGATCTTGAGATAAAGCAATTATTCCAGCTTCTTGAGCTCTAATAGCTGTATTTCTCAATTGAACATTGTCATCATTTGCTAAGTTAATAAATAAAACTGGATTATTTTTTGCGAATAAAAGTAAATCTCTTTTAAGTTCTTTAGAACTCATTGTATTAACTTTAGATCCTAGTTCTACTCTTAAAATAGCTTCTGCTTGATCTACATCCATACTTCTAGCAGCAGTCATCGCGTCTATTTGAAGATCTAAATCTTCTAATTCATCTTTAGCTTTTGCTACTGCACTAAATTCTTCATATATTCTATTTTTTAACGGATGATATAAAGAAAGTAGTTTTTGTAAGTTTTGTTTTGATTTTGGAACTTTTAAAGTTCCGTCTTGAAATATTATATGTCCAAGAGTTGCCTCACCTTTTTGTTCATCTACAAATGGTGAATCTTGATTAGTAGCATATCTTATTTCTCTTTGTTTACCTGTTTTTTCATCAAAATAAAGCAACGCGTGCTTTTTAGTATGCTTTCCAGGTATTGTAAAAGTTAAAGGTGATTTATTACCTTTTAAATAATAAATTCTATCTTTAATTTCCCACGTATCTTTCGCAGGTTTTGGTGGTGTTTTTGTAACCACTTCTTGAGGTGCAACCTCAACAGTTTCTACTGCTTTAGCTTTTTTAGCCATAATATGATAAAATTAAATAGTTAATAAAAAACCCTAGGGTCACGCTCACTCTGTGACCCTAAGATTTAATTTAGGTATTAGATACCTTTGAATAATACAAAGTTGTTAGCAGCTTGAGTTACTAAACATCTTTCAGATAGGAAGTTTACTTCCATAGCATCAAGAGTTGAAGTAAATGCACCACCAGCAGAACCAGTTAACCAAGACTTCATACGTCTGTCGTCATTCTGAGAAGCTCTGTATCTTACATGTAAGAAAGGTCTACGGATATTAGTTCCTAAAACTTGATCGTAAACAGTTGATGTTCCAGCAGGTACTAATACACCTTCGATAGAATTAATTCCATCGATAGCGCCACGAGTTGAAGCATCGTTTAAGTATTTCCAATCAGTTTTGTAGAAATCATAAGAACCTCTTCTAAATCCTGAGAATCCAAGATTTAAAGCCATTTCTTCTGAATTTTCAAATAATCCAAATGCAGTACCTCCAGCAGCACCACCAGAAATTGAAGCTAACATATCATCAAAATCTAGAGCAGTTTGTCTTTGTAAGAAAAGCATGTTTTCTTCAATCGCACCCTGCGTATCTAAGTTTTTCAAAATACCGTCAAAGTCATCAATTCCAGCAGCAGCTGTAAATCCTACTTGTACATTACCTCTTTCTTCAATAGCAGCAAATAAACCTTGCGTACCT
>MDSZ01249347.1_pt1 | contig 11795 bp, 10 predicted proteins | sample 811201 | NCBI WGS metagenome assembly MDSZ01 (sample SAMN05326647, study PRJNA326480) | marine metagenome | isolation source: seawater | place: Indian Ocean: North | collected 2010 | reverse complement strand
TTTTAACAACTATATAGGTAGACCAAGTCCACTTTATTTTGCTGAACGTTTATCAAAAAAATTAAATGGAGCCAAAATTTATTTTAAACGTGATGAATTAAACCATACTGGTGCCCACAAAATTAATAACTGTATAGGACAGGTATTATTAGCAAGAAGAATGGGTAAAAAAAGAATTGTAGCGGAAACAGGTGCAGGACAGCATGGAGTAGCTACGGCAACAGTTTGTGCTTTATTTAACCTTAAATGCATTGTGTATATGGGAGAGACTGATATTGAACGTCAAGCTCCAAATGTTTTTAAGATGAAATTATTAGGAGCAGACATAATTTCCGTAAAGTCAGGGACAGCAACCTTAAAAGATGCTATGAACGAGGCCTTAAGGGATTGGGTTTCTAATGTTAATGACACATTTTATGTAATCGGAACAGTTGCAGGGCCTCATCCATATCCAATGATGGTGAGGGATTTTCAGTCTATTATTGGAGAAGAAGCAAAAAAACAAATTTTAAAATTAGAAAAAAGACTTCCTGACTATTTAGTGGCTTGTATAGGTGGTGGTTCCAATGCATTAGGTTTATTTTATCCTTTTTTAAATGATAATATACAAATCATTGGAGTTGAAGCTGGAGGAAAGGGAATTGAATCTGGAAAGCATGCAGCTTCAATATCTAAAGGTAAGCCAGGTTTTTTACATGGTAACCACACATATTTACTTCAGAATAGAGATGGGCAAATTGAGGATGCACATTCTATTTCAGCAGGTTTAGATTATCCAGGAATTGGTCCAGAACACTCTTGGTTAAAGGAAATCGGAAGAGTTTCTTATGTCAGCGCTACAGATAATGAGGCGTTAGAAGCATTTAAAATATGCACGAAGCTTGAAGGAATAATTCCTGCACTTGAACCATCACATGCGTTATCTTTTTTGTTAAAAAATAAAAATAAATTTTCAAAAAAAAGTATAATAATTATGAATATGTGCGGCCGAGGAGATAAAGATATTTATTCCATTTCCGAACATTTAGGTGTAAAAATTTAGTCTAAAATGTTAAACAGAATAGATCAAAAATTTATTGCTCTTGAGAAAGAGAAAAAGAAAGCTTTAGTTTCTTTTGTAACTTCGGGAGACCCTAACTTTCATTCATCACAAAAAATTATTAGCTCGCTACCACAGTTTGGAGCTGATTTTATTGAAATTGGTCTTCCTTTTTCTGACCCTATGGCTGACGGACCAACAATACAAAGATCAAGTCAAAGAGCAATACGCTCTGGAATAAATATAGAAAAAACTTTTCAAATTATTGAAAATTTTAGAAAAAATAATAAAAAAACACCAATAATTCTAATGGGATACTTTAATCCTATTTTTCAATTTGGCTTGAAAAAGTTTTTTTTGAGATGTAGTAGAGTAGGAGTTGATGGTTTAATAATAGTGGACTTGCCACCAGAGGAGGATAATTTAATAAAAAGTTATACTCATAAGTATAATGTTTATAATATTAGATTGGTTACTCCAACAACCAATAAAATAAGACTAAAGAAAATATCAAAATCCTCAAAAGGATTCCTGTATTATGTTTCAATCATGGGCATTACAGGTACAAAAAAACCCAGTTTATCTTTATTGAAAAAATCAGTTTTAGAAATAAAAAAAAACACTAAACTCCCAATTCTCGTTGGTTTTGGTATAGATAACTCTAATCAGGTAAAAGAGATTAATAAATTTGCGGATGGATGTGTAATTGGCTCTGCAATAATAAATTTAATTGAAGAATCAAATAAAGAGAAATATTCTATAGAAAGAATTTTATCAAAAATTAAATTATTTTTGTCAGGGATAAAAAAAGGTAATTGAGGTTTTAAATGAATTGGATAACAAATTTTGTAAGGCCCAAACTGCAGGCAATAGTCGGGAAAAAAGAAGTACCGGACAATTTGTGGGAAACATGTCCAAAATGTTCGCAGATGCTTTTGAAAAGAGAACTAGAAAATAACTTCTTTGTTTGTAAACATTGTGATTACCATTTTAGAGTAAGTGCTAAACAAAGACTAAGCTTTTTTTTGGGTAACAATTTTATGGTCATGGATACGCCTAGAGTTAAAGCTGATCCATTGAAGTTCAAAGATAATAAGAGATACTCAGATAGATTAAAAGAAGCACAAAAAAAAAATAGTGCATACGATTCTGTATTAGTTGCATCGGGAACAATTGAAAAAAAGAAAGTTACTGTAGCTATATTTGATTTTAATTTTATGGGTGGTTCCATGGGAATGGCTGCGGGCGAAGCGATTGTCACAGCTTGCGATTATGCAAAAAAAAACAATTCTCCCTTGATAATTTTTAGTTCATCAGGTGGTGCAAGAATGCAAGAGGGTATCCTATCTCTCATGCAAATGCCACGCACAGTGATAGCTGTTAATTCTCTTGCAAAAACAAATCTTCCATTTATTTCTGTTTTAACTGATCCTACAACTGGAGGAGTATCAGCTTCATTTGCAATGTTAGGTGATATAATAATAGCAGAAAAGAATGCAACCATTGGCTTTGCAGGAAGCAGAGTTATAGAAGAAACAATAAAAGAAAAACTTCCACAAAACTTTCAAAAATCTGAATATTTAATTGAAAAAGGTATGATTGACATTGTGGTTCATAGAAAAGATTTAAATAAAAAAATTTCTGATATAATTGAGTTTTTAACTTAAATTTCCGTGGAAAAATCCGATCAAATTTTAAAAAGACTAGAGCTTTTACATCCTAAAAAAATTGATTTATCATTATTTCGCTTGAATAAACTCTTAAAAAAATTAGGCAATCCTCACTTTAATCTAGCTCCTGTGATTCATATTGCAGGCACAAATGGAAAAGGTTCAGTTACATCATACCTTAGGTCAATCTATGAAGAAGCAAATCTCAAAGTACATACATACACCTCGCCTCATTTGATAAAGTTTAATGAACGGATAAGAATAAATTCAAATTTAATTGAAAATGATTACCTAAATTCTCTTTTAGAAGAATGTGAGAAGAAAAATAATTCTGAACCTATTACTTTTTTTGAAATTACAACGGCAGCAGCATTTTTAGCTTTTAGCAGAAATAAAGCAGATATAATTTTATTAGAAACAGGCTTGGGAGGAAGATTCGATGCAACAAATGTTATCAAAAAACCTATTTGTAATGTTATAACACCAATTTCTATGGATCATATGAACTTTCTGGGAAATAGTATTCAGAAAATTGCATACGAAAAGGCTGGTATTATTAAAGACAAATCTATGGTTGTTATGTCTAAGCAAAAAAAAATTGTTAGAGAAATCGTCAGAAAAGAAATTAAAAAAAAACAAAGTATTTTATTTGAAGAGGGAAACAGTTGGAAAATAGTAAATATTAAAAAAAAAACATTTTTACTGAATTATAAAAATTGTAAATATGAGTATCCCTTGCCTAAACTAATCGGAAAGCATCAAATTGAAAATGCTGCAACTGCAATTTCGGTTATTAAATCAATAAAAAAAATTTTTATTGAAGAAAAAATTATAACAAAGGGAATTGAAAATGTTTTTTGGCCAGCAAGAATGCAAAAAATTAACAGTGGAAAGCTTCAAAAAAAGTGTTGCGGAAATTTTGACATCTGGCTTGACGGAGGACATAACGATCACGCAGCAAGTATGATTTCTAACTTCATAAAAAATTGGTCTGATTTAAATAAAATTTTAATTTTAGGAATGACAGCAGGGAAAAATCCAACAGGCTTTCTTAGAAAAATAATTGACCAATTTAATTTTCTTATACTACTTCCGATTGACAATCATCAATACATACAACCCTATGAAATAAAAGAAAGTGTAAAGAAAAAACTAAAGAAGAAAATTAATATCGAATGTTGCCTTAATATAAATGACGCATTAAGTTTAATTTCTGATAATTATTCATCAGGAAAAATTCTTATATGTGGGTCACTTTATCTTGCAGGACAAGTTTTAAAAGCAGATGGATTTAAAATTAAATAAAGTTAAATTTTGGAATTGATCCAATCTAATAAGTCAGATTTATTTGGCAAACCGACTTTCATATCTGATAATTCTCCACTTTTAAAGAGTAATAGTGTTGGAATACTTCTAATTGAATATTTCATTGCTAAATCTTGGTTTTCATCAAGATTAACTTTTGTTACGGCTATCTTACCTTTTAACTCTTCAGAAATTTCATCTAAAATAGGTGAAAGTGCTTTACAAGGCGCACACCATTCAGCCCAAAAATCAACTAAAACAGGGACTTCACTATCTGTTACTTCGTTTTCAAAGTTTTCTACATTTAAATTTTTAATATTACTCATAATTTCTCCATAATTTTATCCAAAAAGTTTTTTAGATAAGTGTGAATCAAACCTAACTGGTTTAGGATTTTTATCACTATAATAATCATTTAAAAAATTTATGTAAATATTATATTCCTCAAGTTGCTCTTTAATATTAGATGAAACATTTTGTTCTTCAATTTCTAAGGAGATATCATCTGCCTCATGCATTGCTGAGGGTATTGTAAAAAATTTTTGTTTTTCTAATGATAAAAGTTTTTCTGAAATTTTACTATGAAGATAATTAAATATTTTTTTGGGTAAAGACTCAGGAGAATTTCTAAAAATATGCTTTGCAGCAAAATATTTTAATCTAGAATCTGAGAATTTTTCAGCAAAAATCCATTTTTCCTCCCAAGCGTACTTATGAAAATCATTCATTATCAATGAATCTTTATAACCAATATTTTTAGAATAGATAGTTTCTTCTTCAAACTTATCCTCTTGGCTTTGATTATCAATTAAATCCATAGACTCTTTTTCTAAAATACTTGTTAAGTTTTTTAAAAAATTTTCATTTTGTAAATTTTTGCACTTGGAAGTAATTTCTTCTTCTGAAAATTCAGAATAAGGCTTAATTTTCATAGCATAATATTTGTCTAAAATATTAGGCTGTTTATTTAATCTAATTTTTCTAAAGAAACTTTTATTTTTGTAAATTTCTTTTAACTCTCTCTCCTCAAGATCAATCAAACCATCTACATCATATTTTAAATCAAAGCCAATATATTGATTATTATAGACAGGATGCTTAATTAAATTTTTAACAAGATATATTCTATGAGAACTGAACATATAACTATGATATGTAAAGAGATCATTTTTTATTAATTTTTCTTCTACATTCCTAGAAATTGAGTTAATTTTAAACATGCTAAAAAAGTCTTCATTCTTTTTTTTTAGAAGTTCAAATAATTGCATTGTTACTTCGACATCGGCAATTGCTTCATGTGAGTTTGAAGAATCAAAGTTATTAGCCTCTGCTAATTTCTCAAGCTTAAAAGTTAACTTTCCATCATCATTTTTTTGTACGTTTATATTTTCATTAAAAAAGGCATGAACCATTGTAACAAAATTAAGTGCGTCACCCCTGTGATTCCCATTGGTATTAGTTAAATATGGAAAAATAAAATGTTCCCAAAAGAGTTGTCTTAAAAATTCTTCATCAAAATTTATTGAATTGAACCCAATATAAAAACTATTTGAATATTTATTTAAAAAACTATTTATTTTTAATGTCATTTCATAGCAACTTAATTTTTCTGCAAGAAGCTCTGACATTCTTAATCGATTTACTCTCAAAGCTTTTATTGAAGGAACAGTATCAGAATTTATGCGTGATTTAATATTAAGTTTATTAAGCTCTCTAAAATTTTTATCATAAATTATAAAACCAGCTTGAAGAATTTGATCAAATCTTGCTGACCTCCCACTTGTTTCAAAATCATAAAAAATATATGGCATAACTAAAAGATATCATTCACCTTTTTTAGGTCGTTGGTATTACTTATGTGGAACCAATCATTATCATCAACAAAACCATAGATTTTTTTTTTTAAAATCGACTCAAAGAAAACTTCTCTAATGGAAAATTTTTTTCTTTCAATTTCTATTATATTTGGATTAATAATCTGAAGACCTGTGAACATATAATCATTATTAACAGAATTTTTTAAAATTCTGGATATTTTTTTTTTTTCATTTTCTAGTGAAAAATCCCCTTTACCTTTATAACCTAATACTTCACATTTATTCTTTAAAACAAGCAATAAATGCATCCTTTTTTTCCAGTTTTTAATAATCATTTCTATTGGACAATTTTTTTTCCTTTTCCAAAAAATATCTCCATTAATTAAAAGCTTTGGGGATATAGGATCTTTAAATTTTTTTTTCTTTATTAAACTTAACAATCCCCCCCCAGTTTCAAGAATTTCTTCCTCGTAAATTACTTTTACCAGTGGACTATAGATTTTTAATTCATCTTTTAATTTATTAAATAAATGATGACCATTTACTAATATATTTTTAAAGTTTAGTTCTAGAAGTCTTTCAATTTGGTATGAAATAATGGACTTATTATTGATTCTCAAAAGTGGTTTAGGGGTATTTTTTGTTAATGGAAGCATCCTTTTTCCAAAACCTGCAGCAAATATCATAGCTTCATTAATACTATTCATTCTTAATTAAGGGACCTAATATTGAATAAAGTTTAACAAAATCTTTGTTCATAAGATTTGATAAAAGCATCTTTTTAACTCTAGGTAAATGAGATAAATACATATTTTTATTATCTCTAGCTGATAGTCTACAAAAAATACCAAGGACTTTTAGATGTCTTTGAATACTTATTAAATTGTAACAAAAATAAAAAAAATCTTTATCGTCAACTTTACTCTGTGTTAAATAAAAATTAATTAAATATTTTTCAATATCTTTAGAAACGTCTATTCTTGCATCCTGGGTTAATGAAACAAGATCATAAAGTGACGGGCCATAAACTGCATCTTGGTAATCTATCCAACCACATTTTAGCAACCCTTGTCTATTTTTTAAAAAAAATAAATTATCAATATGATAATCTCTGTGAACAAAAACTTGAGGTAATTTGTCTAATTTTTTTAAAAATTTTCTAAAAATTAAATTAAAATCATTTTTATAATTATTGTTCTTAATTTTGAAAAATGGTAAGTACCAATCAAAAAATAGATTTGATTCATCTAAAAATTTATTAACATTATATTCTGGTAAATTTAATGCAATTTTCTTACTTTGAATAAATATTAAGTTCTTTACTGCTAATTTATATAACATTTTATTATTTTTTTTTGATAATATATTACTGTATTTAGATTGACCAAAATTCTCAATAATAGCTAGACCGTCTTTTTTTAAAACCTTATAAATTTTTGGAACAGATACTTTTTTATCTAAAGCTTTTGTTATTTTTACAAACCGATTAAGATTTTTACTATTTTTATCCAACATAATTACAAAATCCTTTTTTTTAATCTTAGCTAAGAAATATTTCCTATCTGATGCATCTCCGGCCATAAAGGAAAGATCATTAATTAAAAAATCATTTAATTTTAATATGTTGAGAATTTCTTTTTTAAGTGTTTCCATATTTCTTCATAATAACTAGCATTACATCCTAAAAAACAAATTTTTAAATTTCTTAAATCTTTTTCATCATCCTTAAAAATTATCTCAACTCTATTTTTGGGAAAGAATTCTTCCATTATTTCCGGCCATTCAACTAAAACACAATGATTTAACGCAACATCAAAATCTAAAGTAAAGAATTCTTTTGGATCTTTAATTCTGTACAAATCATAGTGCCAAATTTCAACTTTTTTTAATTTATAAATATTTATAATTGGAAATGTTGGGCTCAAAACTTTTATTTTTTCTTTAGAAATGTGATTAATAAAAAAGCTAGCAAAGGTAGTTTTACCTGTTCCAATTTTTCCCTTTAGAGAAAGAAAAAAAGGAATTTTTAGTTTTAGTGAAAAAACTTTTGCCAAATATTTTGTTTCATTTAAATTTTTTACACTTATATTAATTTCATAACTCATTATTTTAATGTAATTTAAATTAAATAAATACTATTGTATTCAATTAAATAAAAAATGAAAAAGATTAATACTGATGTTTTGATTATTGGTGCTGGTCCAGTAGGACTATTTACAGTATTTGAACTTGGACAATTAGGAATGAAATCATGCGTTGTCGATAGCCTAGAAGAGATTGGGGGCCAATGTACAGCATTATATCCTGACAAACCAATTTATGATATTCCAGCATATCCATCTGTATCAGCCGAAGAGTTGATAATTAATTTAAAAAAACAAATTGACCCATTCAACCCAATTTTGCTCATGAGTCAAAAGGTAAAAGAATTAAAAAAGTTCAATAATTCTTACATTGTAAAAACCTCAGAAGAAAATATCATTGAGGCAAAGTGTATTGTAATAGCGGCAGGTAACGGAGCGTTTGGACCAAATAAGCCACCTCTTGAGAATATAGATTCTTTTGAAAATAAAACTATCTTTTACCATGTAAACGATAAAACTAAGTTTAAAAATAAATCATTGGCAATAGCTGGTGGAGGTGATTCAGCAGTTGACTGGGCAATCGAATTATCAAAAATTAGTAAAAAGATTTTTTTTATTCATAGAAGAAAAAAGCTCAGGGCTGTCCCTCAAAATGTAGAAAAGCTTTTCGACTTAGAAAAAAAGGGGAAAATAGAGATTATGATACCCTATCAGCTAGACTCAATTGAAGGGAAAAATGGTATTATTGATCACCTCATAATAAAAAATATGGAAGAGGAAAAAAAAGAATTAAATGTAGACTTTTTCCTTCCTTTTTTTGGGCTCTCCTCAGATTTAGGTCCTATAAAAGACTGGGAGCTTGAATTAGAAAAAAATATTTTAAAAGTAAAGCAAGAGACCTGTGAAACCAACTTAAAAGGAATATTTGCCATTGGTGATGTATGTTCTTATCCAGGAAAATTAAAATTGATACTTACAGGCTTTTCTGAAGCAGCCATAGCCTCACACAATTGTTACAATATAATCAACCCAGACAAAACCCTTCATTTTGAATATTCAACTACCAAAGGAATAAATAAACTATAAATTAATACCTGTATTCTTTATTTTTAAAAGGACCATTGACAGGTACATTGATATATTTACCCTGCTCATTGGTTAATTTAGTAAGCTTGGCACCAATTTTCTCTAAATGAATTTTTGCAACTTTTTCATCAAGTTCTTTAGGTAAAACATAAACTTTATTTTTATATTTATCTGAATTTTCCCATAATTCTATTTGGGCTAATACCTGATTACAAAAAGAAGCTGACATTACAAAGCTTGGATGACCAGTTGCACAACCTAGATTTACAAGCCTGCCTTCGGCAAGAACAATAATTTTTTTTCCATCAGGAAACTCAATTTCATCAACTTGCGGTTTAATATTGTTCCATTTAAAATTTCTAAGTGATTCAATTTGTATTTCAGAATCAAAGTGACCTATATTACAAACTATACTTCTATCCTTCATTGATCTCATATGATCGACAGTAATGACATCTATATTACCAGTTGCAGTAACAAAAATATCAGCATTTTTCGATGCTTCATCCATTGTGGCAACCTCGTAACCATCCATAGCAGCTTGAAGTGCACAAATCGGATCAACTTCAGTAACTAAAACCCTGCAACCTGCATTTCTTAAACTTTCTGCAGAACCTTTACCAACATCCCCATAACCGGCTACAACCGCAACTTTTCCTGCCATCATAACATCAGTTGCTCTTCGAATTCCATCTACAAGACTTTCCCTACATCCATATTTATTATCAAATTTTGATTTGGTTACTGAATCATTAACATTAATTGCTGGAACTTTTAAGCTACCATTTTTTTCCATTTCAATTAATCTTAAAACACCTGTTGTAGTTTCCTCGGACAAACCTCTAATTTCGCTCATCATTTTTGGATGCTTTTCATGCATTAATTTTGTAAGATCACCCCCATCATCTAATATTAAATTTGGTACCCATCCATCAGGACCCTTTATTGTTTGTTCAATACACCACCAAAACTCATCCTCTGTTTCACCTTTCCAAGCAAATACTGGAATTTCTTTTTTTGCAATTGCTGCCGCTGCTTGATCTTGAGTTGAATAAATATTACAAGAACTCCACCTTACAGTGGCTCCTAATTCTATTAAAGTTTCAATTAAAACAGCAGTTTGTATTGTCATGTGCAAGCAACCAGCTATTCTAGCACCTTTGAGAGGTTTAGATTGTGCATAATCCTCTCTCAGTTTCATCAAACCAGGCATTTCTGTTTCTGCAATATTAATTTCTTTTTGACCCCATTCTGCTAACTTGATGTCTTTTATCTTGTAATCACTCATATTCTCTCTCTTTATTTTTAATTATTAATTATACTGTAAATCTTATCGTAATATGATTTAAGAATTTTTTTAATGCGTACACTATCATCTTCAGCTAGAATTTCATCAGAAATTTTTTTAACTTCTTCGTAGTTAATATTTTCAATAAACTGTTTTACTTTCAAAATTCTCGAAATGCTCATTGACAATCTTTTAATTCCAATTCCTAGCAATAAGGATGTAAAAATTGTATCACCTGCCATTTCTCCACAAACACTTATTGGAACTCCTACTTTTTTTGCTGATTCTGCTGATAATTTAATTAGTCTAAGAACAGATAAATGAGCGGGATCATAAATTTTTGCTACTTCCTCATCCCCCCTATCAATTGCTAAAGTATACATAGTTAAATCATTTGTTCCTATAGCTAAAAAATCACAATTTTTTGCAATTGATTCAGAAATTAGTGCGGCTGCTGGCGTTTCTATAAGTACACCAACATCCAAGGATTTTGTTGCAATTTTCACGTTTTTTGATATCAAATCATTTCTTACATCATCTATTAATTTTTTAGTTTCAGTTAATTCGGAAACGTTCGAAACCATAGGCAACATAATTCTAACGTTTCCATACTTACTTGCTCTTAATATTGCTGAAATTTGTCTTCTAAAAATTTTTGGAAATGCAAGAGTTAATCTTATTGCCCTTAGGCCTAATGCTGGGTTAGGTGATTTATTTAAATATCTTTCAATTGACGGAACTTTTTTGTCATTACCAATGTCTAATGTTCTGATTGTTAACGGCTTTCCTTTTAGATATTTCAAGGTTTTTTTTAAAGAATCGTATTGCTCATTTTCTGACGGCATTCTTTTTTTATTCATAAAAAGATACTCGCTTCTATATAATCCTATTCCATCTATTCCTCGTTTCATTGATTCTTTAGCTTCTTCAGAATTATCAATATTTGCTTCAATCTTTATTTTCACATTATCTTTAGTTTTGGGTATAATTTTTTTTAAATAATTTAATTTTTTATTTTTATTTTTCTGTTCCTCAATTTTTTTTTTGTAAAAATTTACAGTCTGATTTGTTGGATTTTTTATCAGCAAGCCCTTTTCACCATCAAGCACGATTTTTTCATTGTTTTTTATATTTTTAATGAAATTTTTTACTCCAACAATCGTGGGAATAGATAGAGACCTCGCAACAATCGCAAAATGTCCTTCTGGCCCCCCAAGCACACTTACTAGCCCAGAGATTTTTGATTTTGAGTGAGATAAAAGGTCAGCTGGGCTTAATTCAGAAGCTACAAGTATTTGATTTTCTCTGAGTTTACCTTGTTTTTTTCTTTTATTTTGCAAGTTTTCTAAAATTCTTTTGCATACGTCCCTTACGTCATCAAATCTATCTTTCAAATAATCATCTTTAATTCTTTTAAATATCTTTGAATGTTTATTTAAAACTTCATTTATTGCATATTCAGCATTTATCAAATCTTCTCTAATCCTTTTTTTAGCATCCTTAATA
>MDSZ01228488.1_pt1 | contig 11796 bp, 9 predicted proteins | sample 811201 | NCBI WGS metagenome assembly MDSZ01 (sample SAMN05326647, study PRJNA326480) | marine metagenome | isolation source: seawater | place: Indian Ocean: North | collected 2010 | reverse complement strand
ATTGCGAGTTTTGCGAGTTTTGGCTAATAAAACTCGCAACACTGAGAAATAATTTATGAAGATACATATAGATTTTTTAAATGATTACTGGTGTAAAATAAATAATAACAATCTGGAGATATTCATACCATATAATTAGAAATAGATTGTGTAATGGTATAGAAAGAATATATGCGTATATAATAACTGTGTTTATAACAATAACATTTTATATATTTTAAAGAAAGTATGCTTGATCAAGATTATTCCTTTTTCGGTTTTTCGTGCACGTGGTGTAAATATAAATGCACTCGAAAAAATGATATGCAAAAACATATGCTTACATTGAAACATAAAAAAAATGTAGAACGTGTTGAACAACTTGGTATTATGAAAATAAACCATACCTCTAGATCTTCAATGTTCTCTGAAAACTCAGTTGATAAGCCTGATAACTCTCTTGTTATGAAGACTAGTTTACAGAATAATACAGCTGCTAGTCATAGTGAAATCAAGAAAACTGCACCAATTGTCTTTACAAGCAGCAGTTCAACCAACTCTTGTGTTTGCGGAAAAGTTTATAAACACTTGTCTTCTCTTTGTAAGCATCGTAAGAAGTGTCAAGAATATATAAACTCACAGAAAGAAACCCAAGACATCACTTTGGAAGTATCAGAACAAGATGAACCAGAAAACGATAGTAATTACAATGTAGTAGTTTCGTCTCCTAATACGGATAATGATCAAACTTCTTTGTTGTTAGATGTTTCAAACGAATTACTTAGGTTGAAAAATGGTGAAAATAAAACGACAAGTGACATGACTAACATGCTTGCAGAAATTATAAAGGAACAAACAAAACAGAATGTTGAGTTAAAAAACATATTAGAACAGCAAACCATAGAAATCAATAAATTAAACGAGAAAACGGGAACAAATAATGTTACCAATATAACAACAAATAATACCGTAAATAATAAGTTCAATCTGAATGTGTTCTTGAATACAGAATGTAAAAATGCTATGAATATTATGGATTTTATTGACAGTCTTCCTGTAAATGTTAGCGATTTAGAAAACATGGGTCATTTTGGGTTTGTGGAAGGTATAACTCGTATACTTCTCAATGGATTACGAAACTTAGATATTGAGAAACGTCCCATTCATTGCAGCGATGTTAAACGTGAATCAATCTACATAAAAGATAACGATACCTGGGAAAAAGACAACGTTCAGAATGATAAAATGAAAAAGGTTATTCGATATGTGAGACATAAAAATGTCAAGCAAATTCCTGAATGGCAAAGAACCAATCCTTCGTATTCAAATTACTCATCGAAAACTCACGCAACTTACATGAACATAATAGGTAATACAATGGGAGGATCATCAGAGCATGAAGACGATCAGCTTCAAAATAAAATTATCAAAAAAGTTATACCAGAAGTAACTATTCCAAAGTCACATAGGCTAAAACTTACTTACACTAAAACTACTGAAGATGATGATGAGAGCTAATTATGATGTAAAAAATAAAAATAACAATTGTTATTTCTATTTTTTTATATATGTTTTGAAGTATAAAGTTAGTCAAAGAAGCCATAGGGTGTGTCTACTCTACAAAACGGACAACATTTTTTATATAGGCGAGTGTAGCAGTCGGTGCAAACACAATGTCCACAGTGTAGATTAATGTTTAATTTTTCATCGTAACAGATGCCACATTCAACTACATGATTAAGACTTTTGAATAGTGATACTTTGTTATTATATGTGGTTACAGATGTTTCTTTGTTCAATAAATCAATGCAGTCATTGATATGTTTCTTTTCAGTTTCATTCATGTTCTCTGTATCCGTGCTCTGTAGCATTTTGAGTATTTCAATATTACCAGTATTTTTCAGGAAGTGAAGATAGATAGCTCTCCCTTCTTCGTCATCATCATCATACTCGTCCCAAATATAGTGATCATCTTGGTGTTCCATGATTTTTTTGAATGCGATAGAGAACTTCACTGGATCTGTTTCGTATGCAAGAGGACACAATATCTCAAGGGCTTCATTGTCTCCCTTATTTGCAGCCATAGCGTAATACTTTAACATCATTTTTGTAGAATACTTGGCTGTCTCTTCGTTGGCACTTTTGCTTTCTTTTCTGAAAATATCTGCTACGTTATACATAGCAATTACATCGTCATTGTTTTCGATGGCCTTCAAGTAATAGTATTTTGCTTTTTCATTATCATGCCGTTCGTCGTATATTGAAGCTATTTCGCCATAGTATTCTGCGAACGGATTAATTGAAATGGCCTGAATGAAGTTTTCTAACGCTTCGTTTCTTTTTTTTTGTCTATAGTAACGTATTGCTTGTATTCCAATGGTTCTTGCTATGGATGCAAGTCCAATATATTCGTCTTCTTCTTCGTCTTCTTCACACATATCGAGTAAGTGTTCAGCTATATCTATATCTTCAACAAGCTGAGCATCGTGTTCTTCTGACTCAGTTATGCTATCGTAATCACTTTCGTCGTCGCTTTCGTATAAACGGGCGGTAGAGTTGTCATCTACATCTTCTTGTTCGTCGTATAATCCGACCATATGTGTATCATCTTCGTTTACTATCGATGGTCTCCTGTGAATAGTAAAACCGACTTCTTGTGTTTCTTCATCTTCTTGAGTAAGATCGATTAAGTTGTGTTCAAAATCGACAACGTTGTTTGTTTCGTCTAATACACTTTTTATTACAGTTGGTAGTTGAGTTTCTTCTGAGAGACCTAGGTCATTTACATTTACATCAATGTCCATTCCTTCTTGATAGTATGTGTTCATTGGTTGGCTCATAGTTAGTTTACTTTCAGTATTTTGTTTGCATTCTAGTTGCATACAGATTGGTTGATATGACTACGTTCAATTTCTTGTTTGTAGTGGAGTGCGTATGTTTGTTTCTGTAAAATTGATCATTATGTAACTGATCACACAGGTATTATTAACTATTTAATTTAATTCGCAATGGGTGATCTTGGGTGCGGAATAGCAATATTTGTAACAATGGCTTGTATGATTTTCAGTATGATGTTATCGTCCTCCAAAAGGTGTAGAGTGCATCCTCATTAATAATATGAAGTAATTGCACAATAAAGAATATAGTAATTGATCTACATGTAATGTATTGTATTTTTATTCTTATGAATAATTTGAAAGTATTAGACATTAAAATGTCTTCTAGTGACTACGAGGCTTTCTCTCTTTTTACAGAAGAAGAGCTATTGATAGCATTGAAAAGTGGAGTTGTATGTATGCAAGAATGTAAGTCGAAGTTATCTGAATCAACCCATGCAGAGGCCTACAAAGAAATTGAGCGTCAGTTTTTTGAACGTATCTCTCTTCTCTCTTCTGATGTAACTAGACTAGAACGTGAATTAGAGATGAATAAAGAGATGGCGGAACGTCAATCTGAGCTATATAATGAAAAGATAGAGAAAGATATTGAGCGTATAGTTCAGCATAAGACGGAAGTATATAATAAATTATTGTTAGAAAGAGTAAATGAAAGTTCAAAATTATCTGACCTTATCCGAATGAGAGACAGAAAGATAGTCGAGTTAGAGGAGAAAATGAGTGATCAGAGTTTAAAGTTTGAAGCTCGTGTGCAGAGTGAAGTTGCACGAGTAGGTGAGAAGATGACAAATGTATTGGATCGCAGTTCTTCTGTTTTAGAAAGTGTTATTGTTAATAGTCAAACAAAGACTTCAAGTGAAATAGGTGCGATTGGTGAGCAATGTTTTTTTGAAGTGGCAAAGTCGACTTTTTGCGATTTTGAAGGTTTTGATCTTCAAGATGTCCATAATCAGCCACATAAAGGAGATTTTCTTCTCTCTGTAAGAGGCCTTACCATAATGGTGGACTCAAAGTATTACAAAAGAAATGTAGATAATCCGCAAATAGATAAAATAAAGTCTGATTTGCGACGAAATACGAATATTCGATTTGCCTGGTTAGTCTCTCTTTATTCTGATATAGACAAACGTGACAAGGGAGCTTTTATGTTTGAATGGATAACAGATGAGCAGTGTGTTGTTCATATCAATCGTCTAATGTTGTTAGAGAATAGAGAAACAATTCTCAAAAGTATCTTCTTTTTGTGTCAAGATTATGATAAGCAGATATCTGCTCGTGGCACAGGTAACGATGAGTTGATCTCTATAAAGAAGAACTATTTCCGAGTTGCAGAGAGAGTAGGTGAGATGCGAAAGCGTATGCGTGAGTTGAAGGCAGTAATAGTGAGCACTCGTTCTCTCTATGATCAATTAGAAAAAGACTTGGTGAACTTGATGAATGATGAAAGTAACGATGTAAATATAAAGTATCATGGTATTGTCACTGAATGGGTGTCATCAAATATGCACAAGGCAGATGGAAGTAGATCGAAATCAACAATCATTTGGAATAATTTTAAGAAAGATAACCCACAATTATCACAAGAGATGTCTGTAACTAAGTTCAAAGAGATACTTATAGCAGTGGTTGGGGACGATTACATAGATATGCCAAAAGGGAAAACTGGTGCGTTTGATGTATTAAATATGCAGTTGTGTAATACGAAAAGTGATACAAAACCTGAGGTGATAAAGATTAAAACGTAAATTGAACGTTTAAACGTATCAACGGATAGAATGAAATTAAATAAAATGGAACGGTACCTTTCAAGACCAGATGCCTACTTTGTAAAAAGTAACGTAAATAAGCATGAAAACTTCATGCATAGATACATTTACAAGTTAAAGATAGATGGTATAAATATACCTCGTCCCGTGATGTATAATAAAACAACTCAGCAACTTGTTATGGCAAACATAGATGGTATGTCTGTTTCTGATATGTATGGGGATGACATAGAAGATGTTCCAGATGATTTGTATGAAAAAATGCGTGAAATAATGGTAAAATTAGTTGACAATGGAATAAAATACCCTGATTTTACAGGATATAATTTTGTTATCGACAATAATGTGCCTGATAAAATCTGGTTGATCGATTTTGAACATGCAATGTGTGAAGATTGTACAGATAATGAGTTTATAATGGGCGTGTATTGTGGAGCGAAGTCGTGGAATGATGAATATAAATAAAAAATATGCACTTTTACATTAACATAACAGCTTAAAGAGTTACCTTTGTACCAGAGTACCACCAAAATAAAGTAAGCAAGGTAACACAGAAATAAAAAACAAAAGAGTAAATGAAACCATTATTTATACCCATAATGAGCGATTATATTCGTAAATACTTAGATGTAGGATGGATATGTGATGAAACTGCAGATATGGATTTTTTATTTGAATACGAAGACAAAATTAGTTGGGAAGGGTTATCGTCTAATCAATATGCAACAAAGTATCTTAGGGAAAACCAAGACAAGGTTAATTGGGGCCAGTTAGCTCATAACAAAGATCCCAAAGCAATGGAGTTATTAAAAGAAAACATAGGCAAACTAATTACTTGTCATAGAGATGATTTTGATGATTTGTTTACAAATGAAACAAAAGCGGCTTTTGAATTAAGTAAAGAAGTTCTAGATTATTTCAAGCCAGGTGGGAAGTTCGCTTTTATATCTAATTCACACTGTCAGGGATGTAAAAAAGTTCCTAGTGTCAATAAATGTCAGAATTGTGCTATGAGTAAATGGGAACAATTAGCTAGAAACAGTTATGCGGTTCCTTTACTTGAAGATTTCATTCGTTCAGAAGAATTTAAATCCTTATTTGGGGTTGTAGGCGAATATGATGACATAAACCCCTATGATAAAAAGCTAGAGTTCATGATATGTTTGTGTAATAACTCTTCACTAACTCCATTTCTTGTAAAAACAATTACACAGTATTATTTGTCTATTGTAGATAAAGAAGAACTTGCGGAGAGGGATATAAGGAGGTTGTTGTCAGCATTTATTACCAGTGAGAATGACGAACTATTTCAGTTGTTTTGTAGTTATTTTGATACGACCTTAAATAAGAGTATGATATCGTTATTTGTAAGCAGACTTTATCGAGGAAATGAGCAGTCTTCACGGGGGGAAGAGATTGAAGGAAAACTCATTGATATTTGTGCAAAAAAGGCACATTTATTTATGACCGATCTAAGCTCTTTTCCGGATGCCATTAACTCAAATAATATTACCACCGATGTTACAGATTTTTGGAATCAAATAGCAACTGTTCAACACCCAAAAGCAATGGAACTAATCAAAAATAATATTGAATATGTAAATAAGTTGGACAATATTGACATCGAACACATCATATGGAGGTCGTTGTCTGAAAATCCTTGTGCTATATCACTTATAAATACATTCCCTCAACATGTTGATTATGCTTACATTTTAGGTAATCCAAATAAAGAAATTGTGAACTTTTTAATGGAAAACTTTGAAAAAATAGATTGGAAAGAGTTGGGAGAATTGAGTGAGTTTATATACTTAGAAAACAATGAACCTCGAGATATATCCTGTGTTTGTAGATGGATTTTTCCTGAACAAAACCGATACTTCGAGAAGAATAACGAGCGTTTTAGTGAGCGTTCTCTACACGAAAACCTTTATGAGTATGAAGGTGTTATCGTAAGAAAAAACTTACAACAACTTTATAACAGAGGAGTTAGACATGAAAAAATGGAAAAATTTTTATTTGAAACAAACACGATTGATTTCGTTCGTAATAATATTGATTTTTTTGATCCATTTAGTGTTTATTACTGGAATGATTGTATGATACGAGCGATCTTTTATAAGCTAGATTATGAAAATATGAAGAAAAACAACGCTGATTTTAGTGCAGAACTAGCGGGTTATGTATTTAATCCACATCGTATTTCTAGATTATCAGAGATTTATAATGTTGATTTTATAGATATATTAAACTCGTGGGACTCTGATTAATCTCACACCACTTAGCGGTAAATATATTTGTATACAAATTAAAAAGACAGCTTATATTATAATAATGGGTAATTCTTCTAGTAAGCAAACTGTTCAAAAAAAAGAAGAGAAAATAAAGACATCAAGATCTTTAATAGAAGATATTAAATATACAAAAGAAAAAGCGAGAAATGCGAACGCTGAATGGATAAAAGAACAGGAAGAGGTAGACAAATGGTATTTTAGTCCTGAAGATAGAGAAGGTTACAGAGATGATAAAGATAAAAAGCCAAAAGCTCGTGATGTTTATGAAAAGGGATTTATACTATTTACAAGTTAAATATCATAATAATATGAATATGTTATTATGATGTAGATAATTATGATCTAGAATGCTTTGTTTTCTTTCTTCCGTATTTACAGTATTGTTTTTGCGAAAATCCTTTTGGATTTTTACAGTCAATTGATCGTTTGTATTTGGCCGACCATTTTCTTTTAGTTTTCGGTTTGGTTGTCTTTCTGGTGTTATGTTTTATTTTCAAAATATTTGAACTCTGTTTTTTGTTTCGAAGTCCAGCACCATACATGGTTTTCTGTCCGTCTATGTATGCATCTATCTGATCTTCTGTTATTCCTCCTCCATATTGTTTTGATCCTCCTGAGACCATCATAGGTTTTGCTGTTTGATTAGATGTAAAAGAAAGTGGTTTTGAGCTACAAAAAGATAGGATGTTAGCATCAGGTTTTCCTGATTTTTTGAAGACATAACCAATTCTAATTCTAGACATTACTTGATAGTTTCCTAATGCAAACGAATTTGTAAACTCTTCAAGGGAAGGATACATAGCGAGTGCTTTTGTTAGTAGTGATATTTCAGATTGTTGTTTAAAGTAGATAGGTTGTGTTGTGTCCACTACTGGTTTGAGAATGCTTTCAGATTTTGAAATGTCTGGCATAAAGATAAGTTCTAAGTTTGATCGTTTATCATTTACAAGTGATAGGTAGCAACTATCTCTGCAGCTAGATGGAAGATATATAACACTATATCCTCTGTTAAGAAGTGCGATGATCATAGGTATGGTGTATTCCTCTCCAGGAACGATACCTTCGCACAATAATATTGTTTTCTCATCACTAAAGTTTGTTTTCATAATTTCTTGTCCTTTCTGTCTTGACCAATATGTATCATTAAGTTCATCTTGAACTATTTTCATATTTTTGTCAACAATTGATTGTCGTTTTCCATATTGTTTATCATAAGAAGTGATATACATAGGATATTCGTTATTTTCTTTATTTTGTCTATCAACAAGTTTTCTCTCGTATAGAATAGGATTACCGTCGTCAATGTATTGAGTTTCGCTCATGTATGCATGGTATGTTTTAAACTGATTAGCCATTTCTTGGCTAGGGAACATAAAATATTCATGGAACTCTTCGCTGACTGGTATATCTTCTTCTTCAGAGTCAAGAAATTTATGTAATTTTGGACTTCTATCACTGGAAGCTCCAGCACCTTCTGCAGTTTCTTCACTAGTGAGGCATTCTGGGTGGTCAATAAAAATAGTTGAGTCCATTTCATTTTTGTCCCAGTCGTATATGTGTTCCATCATTCTGTCATCATAATCAAGTGTTAGCCATAGATATTCAATAGGCAACTGTATGGTGGTCATATTGAGTAATAATTTTTTTGCGTTGAAAACAATAGATAGAATACGATCATCAGCTTTTCCGCTATTAGATGGTTTTGCTGATTCATCAATCCACATGTCCATAAGTTTAATGGATTCTGTTGAGTTAGAGAAATACATAATTCCTCCTGAAGTCTCGAACTTATATGGATTGAACATGATACTGGTTCCAATGTTATAACTAGAACGGGGGTCAATATTCCATCCACGAGACATAAAGTCAATATTCGGCATATCAAATATGCTAGGATATTTTCTGATGAACATATCGCCATCAATATATACAACTGAACGTCCGTTACACAATTCTAACGCATGTTTAATGAACAATGGTTTTGCATTGATGGCGAGTTGGTATAGTTTGTTTCGCGAGAAGTAGTCATATTCGACGGCAAGGTAGTTACAATTTGCGCTTGCACAAGCCTGTTCCCATCTAGCAATCATATCTTGAAACTTCATGGACGAACGATGTCTAAGATAATGATTAAGAAGGTCAAATATATTATAGTTTTCAAATACTTCTCCGAAAGCTTCGATAGTATGTTTTCTTTTCAAGTTATCTTTTGATTGTTTTATGTATTGTCCTCCTCGTTCTCCCATAGTTTTAATAAGTTCGAGTGCGTCTTGTTTAATTTGTTCAGTATTGCCTTCTTTATAATTTTTGGCGATAATATCAAGTGTTCCCCTTGTTCGTATAATTTGAGTAAAAGTGTTTGCATTAATCTCTAAGATAAGACGTGCGACTTTTGTAAATATTTTATTGACTTTTATTTGAAACTGGAACTCATTCTTAGCCCTTGCAAGAAGATTAAAACTTGCAGGGCATGTATTTTCTCTCTTCATCTGTTCTATAATTTTCTTTGCCTTATCAAACCGTTTAGTATCTTTATTGTCAAGTAGATTAATGTCAATGTATAATCCATCGATATACACTTTGGCGAAATATTTGACCATACTCATGAACGATTTCAGAGAGCTGACATGTGCTGGCATATTTTGTGTGATTAATAGAGGGGTTTCGGGGTTTGACATGTTTACTATTTCGCGCGATTCTTTGCTATGATACATAAAGTTCAAGTATTTTCGTGTGTATTTGCTGATTTGTGTTGCAAAGTTTTCATAGAATGAAACACATGGACGAGCAATATTTTGATTATCATTTCCTCTCCCCCACCAGTAAGTAACCACGACAAACTTGCTTGAAGGGTTTACAATCGTTGGATTTTTCTTTTGTTCGGCTACAAGTTGGTCTAGTGGAGGTATATCGGTTGTATTTATTGACATAATGATGTATATAGTATGCGTAGAAATAATTAATTGAATGTATTCCAGTTAATTTTTGAATAAATGTTATCTGGTATGAAAGGTTTCATGATAGTAAGCATAGTGGATACATAAGAAGAAGTATTGAGAATGCGTATTTCTATAAGAGTGTCTGCATATTCTTTAATAACACGTAAGAAGCTTAATGATACACCTATTGCCAATGCATGACGAAGAGTGTAACCTGTGCCATCAAAGATAAAAATCCACTTATTTTCTTCGCCTTTTTCTTGTAGTTTCTCTCTACAATGTAATTCAACACTTTCCTTGTCAAAGTATTTTGTAGCTTCTGCTGGACATGAATAGAATATCTGTACGGTTCCTTCTGTAGCGATTTTAAAGAAAGAGTGTGATTTAGGGTCTCTGTCACATGATATACACATTTCTCTCTTTCTCTCTTTCTCTCTTTTACAAGGTAATGGCTAAATTAAAATATCATTATTATATTAGTAAGCAATGTCTGAAAAGAAACGATTATTGGTTATATTTGATATAGATGAAACACTTATTCATTTTTTACCTAAGAACAAGATGGATAATACAAACTGGAAGCAGTTAAGTGAACAAGATAAATCACAATTTAATTATGTGAAGGACGGTGAACATGTTGTATTTTTGCGTCCTTATTTGTGTGAATTGTTTCGTTTTTTTAATGCTAACCAAGATAAGTATGCGGTTGGGTTATGGACGTATTCAGAACGAGACTATTCTGAAGGTATTGCCGATATGATAAGTGATAGTTGTGGTCTTGGCGAAGACTTCTTTTTATTTAAATGGGGTGCTGAAGACATAGATGATGATGATTATCCAAAGAACTTGAACAATGTTTGGTCTGAGTTTTCTGACTTTAATAAGTTTAATACAATAATAGTTGATGACCTTCATGGAAATATTCGCCATGAACATAATGTTGAGAACTCTATACTTATCCAGCCCTATGCTCCATTTAGTCGTGACAAGAAACGCAAACCAATGACTGATGAGATGCGTGTGACAGCACTGAATGACGATGCACTTAATCAATTGAAGGGTATATGTGAAGTAGTAAGCAAGGATATTGTAGGGTGTGATGATGAAGATATTGAAAGTTCATTTGAGACCGAGAGTATTTTCTCTCCTAAGCGAATAAAGAGAATGGGTCTAGGTAAATACTTGAAGAAGTATGCAATAAGGTTTGTCATGCTTCCTGCGATTGGAGAAAGTTATCAAACAAATAGATTTATTGATGTTACAGAACAAGCAGAAAGATATGGTGAACAACAACATGGAGGAAAAAAGAGGACACGTAAGCATAAGAAGTCACGTAAATCCAAAAGAAGTAAACGTAATAAAAAGAGTAAAATGACAAGACGTGTAAAGAAGAGAAATAATAAAAAATCTAGAAAGTAAAGATTGGCACACCATAATTGATGTTGTATTATTTTGAAAGTTAATATACATTTTCAAAACAATATAAAAATATACGCAGTGATTAATATTTTAACAATGATTACAATTGTCACGTAATATGCTTAGAATGTGTAACATAAAAAATATAAAATAGAAAATAATTAATGGTAACAAATAAAAATAGAATAATAAATATAAGCACACCATAAATGCTAACAAACATGATAACAACACACGTAATACAAATATTCACACTGACTGACACCATACGAGCACATACGCTAACAAACTGACTGCATAAATGGTAACAAAAAGGAAATAATCCATTCAAAAACAGAATGACTGCATAATGACACCATAACCCCAAGGGCCTCGACCAGCTGACTGCATAAGCAGTGTCAATTAGAAGCCATAATATCACTCAAAAATGGACACCATAAATGCTAACAAATATAGAAATCTCCTAAAATATTATGAGAGCATATAGATAACAGTAAAATAT
>MDSZ01191980.1_pt1 | contig 11796 bp, 11 predicted proteins | sample 811201 | NCBI WGS metagenome assembly MDSZ01 (sample SAMN05326647, study PRJNA326480) | marine metagenome | isolation source: seawater | place: Indian Ocean: North | collected 2010 | reverse complement strand
TTTAATAAAAAATTAAACCTATGAGTGAAAAAACAGCATATTCAGCAAAAGAATTAAAAGAGTTCAAAGAAATAATTCTTGAAAAAATTGAAAGGGCGCAAGAAGATCTATCCATACTTAGGGCTGCTACAGCCAACGACTCTGACAACGGCACAGAAGATACCTCTCCATCTTTTAAGGCATTTGAAGAGGGGTCAACAACCCTTTCAAAAGAAGAAAATGTCAAGCTCGCAGAAAGGCAGGCAAAATTTATACGAAGCCTTCAAAATGCTTTAACCAGAATTGAAAATAACACTTACGGCATATGTCGTAATACTGGTAAATTAATTGCTAAAGAGCGATTAAGACTTGTACCACACGCAACGTTAAGTATCGAGGCAAAAAAAGCCCAATAGGTGTTTTGAAAAAAATATTCGCAACAACCTTAATTATACTGCTAGCCGACCAGATTCTTAAAGTTTGGATAAAAACTCACATGGTTTTGGGGCAGAATTTTGAAATATTTGACTGGTTTATTATTCATTTTACCGAAAATAATGGCATGGCATTCGGCATTGAGTTTGGCGGAGCAACAGGTAAAATAATTTTAACTCTTTTTAGAATAGCGATTGTTATAGCGGGTGTGTTCTATATCAAATCAATTATAAAAAATACTTTCCCAAATGGCGCTCTAATTGCTCTTGGGTTAATAATAGGGGGGGCTGTTGGAAACATAATAGACAGTTGTTTTTATGGTCTTATTTTTGAAGACAGCTATGCTAATGTAGCGGCCATTTTTCCTGAATCTGGAGGTTACGCGGGACTGTTCAGCGGCAAGGTGGTTGATATGTTTTACCTGCCTATAATAAATACCTCTTTGCCTGATTGGTTGCCGATTTTTGGCGGGGATCAATTTGTGTTTTTTAAGCCTGTTTTTAATATCGCTGACGCTGGTATTTCAGTAGGAGTTTTTATGCTGCTACTATTATACCGGAATAACTTTAACTAGGTGTTTTATAGCCTATTTCTCTGTATGTCGCCATAAATTGTTCCCTGGGGGCCAATTTTGTTGGAGTATTTTTTAAAATACCTATAATATAAATATCTTAATATTGATAATGTTTTAAATTGTATTACGCTTTTCAAGGAAGGAGTAATTACACCCCATTCCTTTGGAAATGACAAGTTATACCTTTCTAAAAAAGGTGCAAAAACATAGATCGCTTGTTCTTTTATTTCCTCTGTGTAATACTCAAGAATATTTGTGCCCTTTCCTACTGTTTTGTTTGCAATAGGCAGGCGTCTGGGGCTGGCAACTCCTAAATTTTTCAAAAGCGTGAAAAAATCGTCAGCTATATTTTCATAATTAATTACATAATCGCAATGATGAAGCGTTAGGCTTGCAAAATTATCATATGGTTTGTTGAAGAACTTGCTAAAATACTGCTGAAATGTTGCTTTTTCAGATTGTATAAAATTAAATATCTGTCTGTCTTGCTTGGTAATATGTCCTCCGTTTTCGACAAATAGATCTTTATTAGTAAAATTACCTTTAGCGTTTACTTTCATCTTTTCATAAGAGCTAATTACAATATCCATGGGGTTTCTTATAACAGCAAAAACAACGTATTTGCGCTCTTCTTGTTTGGCGATCTTCTTAAACTCATAATACAACGAGTGTTTTCGCAAAATAGCCTCGCCCCCATATTGCAAGTATAATTCTTTTGAAATGGCAGAAGATGCTGAAAATGGAAGTCCAATAAATAAAAACTTATACTTATGACTAATTATCATTTTAGAGTAAATTGTGTGATATTAAATATTCTGCAATCTGAATTGTATTTGTCGCGGCTCCTTTTCTTAAATTGTCTGCAACAACCCACATGTTTAGCGTCTTTGGCTGTGTAAAATCTTTTCTGATTCTGCCAACATAAACATAGTCTTTTTTGCGACAATAAAGCGGCATCGGGAACTCGTTTTTGCTTGGCCTGTCTAGAATTTCTAAGCCTGGCATTTGAGTAAGCGCGTGCCTTGCCTCAATTATATCAAACTCTTTTTCAAAGGTCACATTAATGCTCTCTGAGTGCCCCCGAATTACAGGCACCCTAACAGCTGTAGCGACTATATCTATATTTGCACATAATATTTTCTTTGTTTCATTAGTAAGCTTCATTTCTTCCTTCGTATATCCATTTTCAGTAAAGTCATCACAATGAGGTAAAACGTTATTAAAAATTTGATACGAATAAGCTGGCGCACATTTTATGTTTTTTGTTTCATTATTTAATTGCTCAACGGCTTTTTTTCCCGTGCCACTAACTGCTTGATATGTTGAAATAACAGCCCTTTTTACAATAAACTTTTTATGCAGAGAAGCCAGCGCCATTACAAGTTGAATGGTTGAGCAATTCGGATTTGAAATTATCATATCATCTTGGTTAAGTTCTTGGCCATTAACTTCTGGCACAATTAGTTTGTGCTTTTCACTCATTCTCCAACAAGAAGAGTTATCAATTACTTTTATTCCTTTGGCAGACAATTTTGGGGCCCAAACTTTTGAAACATCTGCTCCTGCTGAAAAAAGAGCCAAGTCTACCTCGCAATACAACAATTCTTCTAATGAAATAATTTTATATGACCGTTTTTTAAACTTTATCATTTGGCCACAAGACCTTTGTGATGCAACAGGAATTAAGTCTGTTAAAAAAAAATCTCTTTCTTCAAGAACATCTAGCATCTCTCTGCCAACCAAACCAGTAACGCCTATAATTGCTAATTTCATAATCTAATAATCTCCAAGGCTCAAAAATACTATATTTACACGCTATAATTAAAACAGTTGTTGATTTTTATGTTTTAACTGTTATTTTTATTGCAATTGTAACAGAAATTGTAAGGTGGATATAGAAAAAAATTTAATTCAAAAAATTAATGATTTACCGAATAAAATTGGTGTGTATCAATACTATGACAAAAATAAAAACTGTATCTATATCGGCAAGGCAAAAAATCTTAAAAAAAGGGTTAGCTCTTACTTTACAAAAACCAATTCAAATATAAAAACCCGCACTCTAATTCGCAAAATTAAAAGTGTTAATTACGTTGTTGTAGAAACAGAAATGGACGCTTTATTGTTAGAAAATAATCTTATAAAAAAATATCAGCCCAAATATAATGTTCTACTAAAAGATGGGAAGACATATCCGTGGATATGTATTAGTAACGAGCCCATACCAAAAATATTTCAAACAAGAAGTGTAAACAAGAACAGGGGCGAGTATTTTGGCCCCTATATTTCTGCCAATATTGTGCGAACGCTGCTGGGAGTTTTTTCAGACTTATTTTATAGTCATGGATGGACTCCTATTACTTATTTAAACAGAATTGTTAAAAACGACCGGGACCTGCAAAGCTATTTGTCTATAATAAAAGATGTTCGTAAAATATTAAACGGCAATTTGCCTTTGCTTATTAAGGAGTTAAAAAAAGAAATGATTGCAAGTTCAGACAATATGGATTTTGAAAATGCCGAGATAATTAAACAAAAAATTAATCTATTAACAAAACATCAGTCAAAATCTATAATTGTTAATCCTAAAATAAATAATATAGATGTTTTTACAATTGTTTCTGATGGGAATACGGCCATTATCAACTTTCTAAAAATCAATAACGGAGCTGTTGTTCTGGCCTACAATGGGGAGTTACAAAAAAAACTTGACGAGTCTGATGAAGACTTATTGACATATTCTATAATTAATTTAAGACATCGTTTTGAAAGTGCGTCAAAAGAGGTTTGTTGTTCACATTTTTTAAAAGGTGTGTATAAGGACTTTATAATTTCACAACCTAAAATAGGTGACAAAAAAAAACTAGTTGACTTAAGCTTAAAAAATGCAAAACACGCGCTTTTAAACAAGAAAAAAGAAAAAATAAAAGATGTAAATCGAAAAAATAATGCCCAAATTTTAAAACAACTACAAATAGACTTGCGTTTAAAAGCTCCGCCAAGACACATTGAATGTTTTGACAATTCAAATCTGCAAGGGTCAAACGCTGTGGCTGCCTGCGTGGTATTTAAAAACGGGAAGCCAAGTAAAAGTGATTATCGACATTTTAATATTAATACAGTAACAGGGCCAAATGATTATGCAAGCATGGAGGAGGTTGTATACAGAAGATATCGCCGTTTGAAAAGAGAAAAACAGGGTCTGCCGGATCTAATTATAATTGACGGTGGAGTTGGCCAGTTAAACTCTGCTATTAAAAGTCTTGAAAAATTAAACCTAAAAAATAAAATTGATGTCATTAGTATCGCAAAAAGACTAGAATTAATCTATTCGCAAAAAGAAAACGGGCCGCTTTTTCTAGACAAAAGATCGCAAAGCTTAAAACTAATACAGCGCCTTAGAAATGAAGCGCACAGGTTTAGTCTTAAGCATCATAGAAACAAAAGAAGTAAGCGCGCCCTAGAAAACTCACTAGATAAAATTAATGGCATCGGAAAAAAAAGCGTACGATTATTGCTGTCACACTTTGGTTCAACAGAAAAGGTAATGGCGGCAAAAAAAACAGAAATAATCAAGTTGATAGGAAAAAGCAAGGCAGATAAAATTCTTAAAAAATAATCTTTTTGTGTTATTCATTTCCTTCTGTTTTTCCCTTATATTTGGTAATGCCGCCTGCTAAATTAATCGGTGTCTCAAAACCAAGCAATTTTAATTGTGCCTGAGCCTGGGCAGACCTTGCCCCAGATTTACATTGAATAATTATAGGTTTATATTTGTCTTTTTCTAATTCTGTAACTTTAACAAAAAAATCAGATAGCGGAATTAAGTAGTCAACACCGACAATCCTTTTCTCGACATATTCATATTGCTCTCTAACATCTATTAACAAAAAATCTGCGACTCCATCTTCTCTCATACATAAAAGGCTTTCTAATTCATGAGAGTTTATTTCTTGTTTTGCTAATATTTTTTTGGCGTCATACATAACAATTAATCTTCTTTTTTAGGTTTCATTTGAGGGAAAAACAAAACATCTTGAATAGAATTTGAATTTGTCATAATCATACTTAACCTGTCTATTCCTATTCCTAGTCCTGCCGTTGGGGGCATCCCGTGCTCTATAGCGGTCAAAAAGTCTTCATCTAGCACCATAGCCTCATCATCACCCCTTTGGCCTAATAATTTTTGCTGTTCAAACCTTGCTCTTTGGTCAATTGGATCGTTTAGCTCTGAAAAGGCATTACATATCTCTTTGCTATTACAAAAACCCTCAAAACGCTCTGCTAGGGCTTTGTTTTGCCTATGTTTTTTAGCAAGGGGTGACATTTCCACAGGATAATCTGTAATAAAGGTTGGTTGTATTAATTGTTTTTCACATTTTTCTCCAAAGATCTCATCAATTAGTCGGCCCCTGCCCATACTGTTGTCTACGGCAACACCAAGTTTTTTAGCTGTGTTTTTCAGCTCTATCTCATCCATGAGAGATATATCTATTCCTGTAAAATGAGCAATAGCATCATACATAGTATACCTTTTCCACGGCCTTTTAAAATTAATTAAATTCTGTCCAACCTGCACCTCTGTTGTCCCGTGTAAATCTAATGCTACTGTCTCAACCATCTCTTCTACTAAATCCATCATCCAAGAATAGTCCTTGTAGGCAACATATAGCTCCATTTGTGTAAACTCGGGATTGTGAAACCTACTCATCCCTTCGTTTCTAAAATCTTTTGAAAACTCATAAACGCCATCAAATCCCCCTACTACCAATCTTTTCAAATATAGCTCATTAGCAATTCTAAGATACAGCTCTGTATCCAAAGCATTGTGATGTGTTTTAAATGGCCGGGCAGCAGCACCACCATAAAGGGGTTGTAAGATGGGGGTCTCCACCTCTAAATATCCTTTTTGATTCAAATAAGATCGCATTGAATTAGTTAGCTGTGTTCTTTTAATAAACGTAGTTTTTACTTCTGGGTTTACTACCAAATCCACATACCTTTGTCTATATCTTTTCTCTGGATCAGTAAACGAATCGTGAACGTTTCCATCAGAATCTACTTTTGGCAGAGGTAATGGGCGCAAGGCTTTTGCAAGAATATTTAGCTTCTTTACTTTTATAGATATTTCGCCAACTTTAGTTAAAAAAACCGTGCCCTCTATTCCTATTATATCGCCAATATCTAATAACTTCTTAAACACCGAGTTATACATTGTTTTATCTTCAGTGGGGCAAACTTCATCTCTATTAACATAAATCTGTATTCTTCCCGCACCATCTTGTATCTCTCCAAAAGCTGCCTTGCCCATAATTCTTCTGCTCATTAATCGTCCAGCAACAGCAACCTCTAAAACATTTCCTTCTGAAAATGATTCCTTTATTTTCTTTGTCGTAATATTTACATTAAACATCTTAGCAGGGTATGGATCTATTCCAAGTTCTCTAAGTTTAGTTAAAGATTCCCTTCTTATTCTCTCCTGTTCTGAAAGTGAACTTTTCATGATTTTATTTTTTACAAATATAGGAATTCTATTATCGTATTATTTCGTATTTTCGACTTCTTTTAACAGGGGGCTTTTAACATCCCCAATCAAACCATTTAAGCATGAAAATGAACGATTATATTAATGATTTTACTAATCATTTAAGGGAGGCAATTGAAATTGCGAACAATACAAAGCTGAAAGAAAACACAAAAAAAATTAGAACTATTCTTATTTGTGGTTTAGGAGGCAGTGGAATTGGAGGAACAATTGTACGCGACATTATTTCAGCAAACACAGAAATTCCAATTGCCACCACTAAGGATTATAGTATTCCAAATTTTGTAAATAAACACACTCTTGTTGTTGCAAGTTCTTACTCAGGAAACACGGAAGAAACTCTTTATGCTTTGGAAAAATGTCGTGAAAAAGAAGCAGAAATTGCTATTATCACTTCCGGAGGAAGGTTAAAAACAATTGCTGAAAAAAAAAATTACAATAAAATAATTATTCCTGGAAACCAGCCGCCAAGAGCTATGTTTGGCTATGGATTTACTGAATTGTTTTTTATACTAAACCATTATGGAATAATTGATGATTCCTTTAAATCTGATTTTACTAACGCCATTGCATTGCTGGATACTGAAAAATACGACATTCAAAAGCAAGCAATGATGTTGGCAAAAAAATTACACAAAAAAACTCCCGTTATATATGTTGCGAATGGTTTTGAGGGAGTTGCTATCAGATTTAGGCAACAAATAAATGAAAATAGTAAAATGCTTTGTTGGCACCATGTCGTTCCCGAAATGAATCACAATGAGCTTTTAGGATGGAGAACAAATGTAGATAATTTAGCAGTAGTTTATTTTCGGAACAAATCAGATTATGAAAGAAATCAAATTCGAATAGACATTAATAAAAAGGTAATTGGCAAATTCACTAATAATATTACTGAAGTTTGGAGTAAAGGAGGCTCTGTAATTGAAAACTCTCTCTATCATATTAATTTAGGGGACTGGGTTAGTTGGTATTTGTCAGAAATGAATAATGTGGACGCTATTGAAATTGACGTGATTGACTTTCTTAAAAAAGAGTTGGCAAAAGTATGATGAACAAAATAGTAGAATTTGAAGATCTTGGCCTAATAGAATACAAAAAATGTTGGGATTATCAAGAGCGTCTTTTTGCAAAAACTCTGGCTATTAAGTCAGCTAATAGAGCTAATAACGAAAATCGCTCAACTAGAAACCACCTTGTCTTCTGTGAGCACCCACATGTATATACGCTTGGAAAAAATGGTGATAAAAACAACCTTCTGGTTACTAAAAAAATCCTAAAAAACAGGGGGGCTACCTTTTATAAAATTAACCGAGGGGGTGATATAACCTATCATGGCCCTGGTCAAATCGTTGGGTATCCAATTTTAGATTTAGAAAATTTTTTTACAGATATTCATAAATACCTACGCCTTCTTGAAGAAGCGGTAATTTTAACACTAAAAGAATATGCAATAAACGCTGAGCGTTCTGATGGAGAAACGGGTGTTTGGATTGATGCTGGAACAAAAAAAGCAAGAAAAATTTGTGCCCTAGGAGTTAAAAGTAGCCGGTGGGTAACCATGCATGGCTTTGCCTTTAATATTAATTCTGATCTATCTTATTTTGAAAATATTATTCCTTGCGGTATAGCAGATAAAAAAGTTACTTCTTTAGATAGAGAAAAAGGATATAAAATAAATATTGAAGAGGTAAAAAACAAACTAAGGGGTTATATTGCTGATTTGTTTCAAATGAAAATAACCTGCCGTGAACAAATTATTTAAGCTTGCATTATTTGTTATAATAATTGCAAATCTTTTTATAATCTTAAGTGGAAAAAACTGGTTATATAAAGGTATTGCTATTACATATTTAAAAGGGTACACCTCCTCTTATATTGATGATTTTATATATTTCCCCTACAAAAAAATAGAGGCGGGGGCTCATCAGCCTTGGAAAATTTCAAAAAAATACAATAAATCTAAATTACCAAAATTTTTACAAAATCTTAATGACTCATTAGAGACAACCGCGCTTATGATAATTATAAATGACAGTATAAGATACGAAAAATATTGGGGGGGTTATTCTTCAGACTCTATGTCTAACTCTTTTTCAATGTCCAAAAGCTGGGTGTCAACGTTAGTTGGTGTTGCAATTAAAGAAGGTGAAATTAACAGTGTGGATCAAGCGGTGTGTGACTTCTTGCCTGATTTTTGTAGTGGAAAAAATTCGAAAATAACTATACGGCATCTTTTAACTATGAGCTCTGGGCTTAACTGGAAAGAAGATTACCACAATCCTCTTGGGCAAACAGCTGAGGCATATTATGGTAATAATATAAAAAGGTTAACAATGAGTTTAGAGGGTATTGAAGATCCTGGAAAAAATTTTAAATATCACAGTTCTTGTTCGCAACTTTTAACATTTGTTGTGGAAAGTGCCACCAAAAAAACTATAAGCAAATACGCTTCTGAAAAGCTATGGGTCCCAATGGGGGCAAAACAGCCTGCTCTTTGGAGCACAGACTCGGAAAATGGAGATGAAAAGGGTTTTTGCTGCATTAATTCAAACGCCCGTGATTTTGCGCGACTAGGCAAGCTTTACTTAAATTTTGGCCGTTGGAATGGCGCACAAATTCTAGACAGCTCATATGTTATTGCGGCAACCTCAAGCTCAAACCTTTTAAACAAAAAAGGAGGCAAAAACACTTCTTACGGATATCAGTGGTGGGTAGCAAATTATAAACAATTAAAAATATATTATGCACGAGGGCTTTGGGGGCAGTATGTGATTTGTATACCTGCAAAAAACATGATTATTGTAAGGCTTGGAAAAAAAGACGATGAGCTGCTGCAAAATGGACATCATAAAGATTTTTATTTGTTTGTTGAGGGGGCGCTTCAAATGTATCCTTAATTAAAATGAATACAAAACACAAACAACATTCTTGTTTAAACAATAGTGTTTTAGTTCTTAAAAAACACCCCTGTTTAAGTGAAATTATATCACTAGCAAAAATCAAAGCTAATTAATACGAAAATAAAACGTGTAAATTACATAAAAAACTTTATTTTTAACAGCATAAAAACTAATGCTGCATGCAAAAAAAATTATTAGAATTTAAGAATTTAACTACAGAGTTTCACACGGAAGGGTCTGTTGTAAAAGCTGTTAATAATGTAAGTTTTACACTTAATAAAGGTGAAACTGTTGGTATTGTTGGGGAGTCGGGGTCTGGAAAATCAGTTACCTCTCTCTCGGCAATGCGATTAATACCGAGCCCTCCAGGTGTTATTAGTGGGGGTGAGATTATTTTCCATCAAAAAAATGGCTCAAATATTGATTTGTTACAAATATCCGAAGAAAAAATGCGAGGCTTCAGGGGTAATGAATTGGCGATGATTTTTCAAGAGCCTATGACTTCTTTAAACCCTGTTTTCTCATGTGGCGACCAAGTAATGGAAGCTATTATACTTCATCAAAAACTAAACGTAAAAGAGGCTAAATCATTAACGTTAGAGCTATTTGAAAAAGTGCAGCTTCCAGATCCAGAAAGAGTATTTAACACATATCCCCATCAAATTTCTGGGGGCCAAAAACAGCGAGTTATGATTGCTATGGCAATGAGCTGCAAGCCGTCAGTTTTAATTGCAGATGAGCCAACAACAGCGCTAGATGTAACGGTACAAAAAACCATTTTACAGCTAATGCAAAAATTACAAGCAGAAAACGAAATGGGAATAATGTTTATTACCCACGATTTAGGTGTAATAGCTGAATTAGCAGACAAAGTGGTCGTTATGTATAAGGGGCAAATTGTAGAACAGGGAAGTGTTTGGGATATTTTTAACGCCCCCAAACATCCTTATACAAAAGGGCTTCTTGCTTGCAGACCTCCATTAAACAGGCGGTACACTTTCTTGCCAACTGTTTCTGATTTTATGAAAATCGATGATGAAGGCAAGATTATAGATAACGGTATTTCTGTAGCAAGTTTTACAAAAAACCTTGTTGTTTCTGATAGCGAAAGAACTCTTTCGCAAAAGCAGCTTTTTAGCAAAAGCCCCGTGTTAAAAATTAATGGCCTTAAAACTTATTTTCCTATAAAAGGAGGTTTTTTTGGGGGTACAACAGGACATGTTAAGGCTGTTGATGATGTTAGTTTTGATGTTTACCCGGGAGAAACTCTTGGGTTGGTTGGTGAAAGCGGTTGTGGTAAAACTACAATTGGGCGTACAATCATACGATTAGAAAATCCTGTTTCTGGGCAAATGATATACAACGGAAAGGACATTAGCAAAATGGGCGCGGAAGAGTTAAGCGTGTTTAGAAAGGATGTGCAAATTATCTTTCAAGATCCATACTCTTCGTTAAACCCAAGGATGACAATTGGCAGCGCAATAATGGAGCCTATGCAAGTGCATAATATTTTAAGCAATGATGAAGAGAGAAAAAAGCGGGTAGAAGAGTTGCTTAAAAAAGTAAACTTAGAAGCAAGCCACTTTTACAGATACCCTCATGAATTTTCGGGCGGACAAAGACAAAGAATTGGCATTGCAAGAGCTTTGGCTGTTAATCCAAAGTTTATTATTTGTGACGAGTCTGTTTCTGCTTTAGACGTTTCTGTGCAGGCACAAGTCCTTAATTTATTAAATGAATTAAAAAAAGAACTTGAGCTTACTTATATTTTTATTTCTCACGATCTTTCAGTAGTAAAGTATATGAGCGACAGGATGGTTGTAATGCAAGAAGGTAGGGTTGAAGAAATGGGAGATGCCGATCAAATTTACAACAGCCCCAAAACCGATTACACCAAAAAATTAATTAATGCAATCCCTGAAGGAAAGCTAGAAGATATCAAGCGGCGTTTGGAGCAGAAAGGGTCTTAGTTGTTTGTTATATAGACATAATTGGGATCTCTCCTTGAACAATTAAACTGGCTTCTGTCGCATTTTTAATTTCCTGCACACTAACTCCTGGGGCCCTTTCTATAAGTTTAAATCCACTTTTGGTTACCTCTAAAACTGCTAAATTAGTAACCACTTTTTTTACGCAGTTTACACCTGTAATAGGCAGGGTGCAAGATTTTAAAATTTTGCTTTCTCCTGCTCGATTAGTATGCATCATTGCAACAATAATATTGTCTGCAGATGCTACAAGGTCCATGGCCCCGCCCATTCCTTTTACCATTTTTCCAGGAATTTTCCAATTAGCAATATCTCCAGATTGTGACACCTCCATCGCTCCTAAGACTGTAAGCTGTACATGTTTTCCTCTAA
>MDSZ01148455.1_pt1 | contig 11796 bp, 14 predicted proteins | sample 811201 | NCBI WGS metagenome assembly MDSZ01 (sample SAMN05326647, study PRJNA326480) | marine metagenome | isolation source: seawater | place: Indian Ocean: North | collected 2010 | reverse complement strand
GAATCACGTTTCGACCCTTTGGTCCAAGGGTTGCCCCTACGTTATCTGCCAACAGGTTAACACCTGTTGCAATCTTTTTAACCAATGATAGATTAGAATCATATACCTTACTCAATTTATCCTCCGAGTTCACTCATTAAAATTGCTGCGCCGGGGTCAGCCGGTGGCTCAATAGCCTCAACATAGTCAGAAAGACTAATTCCAAAAAATTGCATCAACCCATATGTGCCGCCAGACATGGCATCCTTGATACCTTCCAATAGTTTTTTTGCATTTTCCACGATACCCATTATACTATCTTGAAACCACTTTGTAAAGTCATTTATAAAACTTTTTAACGACTCCATGAAGCCAGCCCAAAATTCTGCGCCCTTCTTAATAACACCCTTGCCGACCTCTGTAGCTTTGCGAATGAAATCACCCAGCCCAGCTTCATTCAATTCCTGCTCTGTCAATAGTCCTTCAGAAACTGCCTGCGGCAAATTATCCTGTAACATTTTATCAAACTCAGCAAGATAGGCATTTTTTTCACCCTTGGCGTTCTTTATCTCTGCAATAATTGATGCCCGCAAAAGGTTGTAGCCTGTCTTTTTCTTTCCGCTAGCGACCTTTTCTTTCAAACTGTCTGAACGAAACTTTCCTCGCCAAGTCGCGGCTGAGGAAATCTTTTTGATATAAGCATCATCCAAATCATGAAAGACATGAAGCCCCTTGATGTTGGCACTACCAGTGTGCTTTGCTAACACGTCCTTTGGCTGTGTAATATAAATTGAATCGGCAATGTGGCTTGCACCCGGATTTATAACCTGCTTTGTCTTTGGGTCCAACCCACCAAATTTCACAGCAGCGGTCAGTGCCTCTTTATAGAAAGCAAACTCCAACTCTGGATTTTCAGTTGGATTCAGGGCACCCACAACCTCTGTTTCAATATTTTTCAGCGTTTCCTCAAGTTTTAAAATTTGCTCTGCGTGTTCCAGCAATTGTTTTGTTGTTGAAATTCCAACCATTTCTAACTTTTGTGCCGCAGTCTTGTCAAACTCTTCACCCTTTTCAGAGGCATCCTGCTTCTGCTTATCAAGACGCTGCGACATTTGCTGGCGAGCGTCTTTGTCCATTTGATATCCTTTCCCACCAACTTGTTTCAACGCTTCATCTGCATCGTCTGGTAGAGTATCTGCGGCGTTTATAGCTTTTTTTAGAACCCCAAGAGGTGCGCGAGCAATCCCCCGCTCCATCTTGCCAAGGGTGTCTTTTAGTGCATTTGCTTCTGCTGTGCGGTCGTCGGGCAAGCCTGCGGTCATTATAGCCGCAGCCATTGTAGCCTTTGCATCTCCCGGTCCAAAGCCAAAGAGCATTGCATTCGCCCCCATCTTCATTGAAACCCTATATTTACCAAGTTTAATATCAGCCTTAGAGGTGCTGTCTTTGCCACCAGCTTCAGCCCAAAACTTAGATATTTTTCCGCTTTCAAGTTTTTCAGCGCCACCCGAGATTTTATATCTTTGTTTAAGGTCGGGAACAGCAATCTTCACAAATCCTTGAAAGTGCTTTGGTTCCGAGCCATTCCACTCGTCCACAATCGCAGCCTCCAAGTCCTCGCCTCTGCCTGCCGTGCCCATATCCTCGTCAAGCATCTCTAAAATTAATTTATCAATAGCATCACGACCCCACTTGTCAGGGCGATTCTTTTTATAATAATTCTCAACGAGCAGACTCCAATCAGGCATTTTATAATTCCTCTTTCACTTCTTTAATTAGTTCGTCAAGTGCCAAACCTGCACAATCAATCTTCTTCTTTGTAAAATTATAGTGGTTATTGAAGCCCTCAAATTCTCCACCGTCTACATCGGGGTGAACTGTTGTGCAGAGACTGCCATCACGGTTCTGCGGAAACTCCAAAGGAATACCAAGCCCAAGGTGCAGTGCCTTCCACAGCTTTTTCAGTGCTTCAATCTGCACCGGGTAGAAATCTAGATGCTCATCCAACCCTCTGCCGTGAACAACCGCCTCGCCCTTCGGGACCACTGGGCGTGATTCGCCAAGGTTCTTTTCGTACCAGCCTTGGTACTTGGTGTAGTAAGCATTAGAAATTTCCACACCGATGCCACGCTTGTTGCCATACCAGTGACCAGCGTGCCAAGCGCCGTGCTGCGTGTCAAGCAACTGGTAGATGGTGCCATCGTTGTCAATGCAGAAGTGAACGGACACGCCGCGCCTGTTCAAGACCTTGGCACATGCTTCCGCGCTCAGACAAACGTCCCAGTGGTTTGTAAAATTATTTGGCTTGCGGTCCTCTTTCCCGCCATAGTCATAGTAATTGCCAGCGTCACACTTCAAGCCATCGGGCTCGTCCCAAAGAACAACCTTGTCCCACTCGATAGGAATAAACTTGCTGTTGTGGACAATGTGTTTGTTCCCGCAAGATTCCTTGACCCTCTTAAACCCAAGTGCGCTGGGTACATAATCGTGGATATCAGCCTGCCGCTCTGTCCAGATTCTCCTATATGTGCCGGGTCCACACATACCATCGGCTGTAATTCCGTTGCGCCGTTGCCACTTTCTAATGGCTTCGACCAACTCATCATCGTGGTGCTCGCACCCGAACCATGACGGCTCCCACCCGAGTTTAGATGCGGAAGCTTGGTTGTAAAAAACCTTGTCCACCGACATTTTAAAATACCTCGTCTGCGATTCCGTATTCTACTGCTTGCTGTGCTGTCAGATAAATATTAACTTTTCTGCCCAGCATCTTCTTTACCATCGCCTTTGTCATATCAGACTCAGCTACTAGTGTTTCAATGTATCTCTCCTGAATCCAACGAATCTCATCCATCTCGTTTTCAAGATTGTGCATGGCACCGTGAGTTCCACCGACAACCGAATGAATCATCACTCGACAATTCTTTCCAATTCTGCGCTTGCCCTTTGTACCGGCTGCAAGAATAAGAACACCAGCAGACATAACTTTGCCAACACCCGTCGTGGCAATGTCCATATCTTCTCTGACCAGTCTCATTATATCATAGATGCCGAACATGTCGCTGGCGCTGCCGCCATATGTGGAAACCATAATTTCCATCGGGTCATATGTGGTTACAATTTCAGAGGATGGGTCTTCAGGAATTTTAAAATCTTCCCGCTTGCCACTCTCTCTCAAAGCTAACATGCCATAAATTAACTCGTTTGCCTTTTCCTCATCAACATCGCCAATCATTCCAAGGACTCGAATCTTGCCATCCGAACGTCCTCCCCCTCCACCTAACATATCGAAAAGCGGTGGCAACATAATAATTGACTTTTTCGATTCCTCTTTTTCTTCATCCGCTGCTTCAGCTTCTTCTGGCTCTTCTACTGACTCTTCAGCAACCTCTTCTGCCTTCTGGACTTCTTCAGCTTCTTCGGTTTTCTTTTTTCTTGGCATTGTTATTCTTCCTTTGGTTGTTTTGACAAGCCCTCAATATCCCAGTTTAAATCCGCTTCATCGTTAAGATATTCATCTATGTACGAAAGATAAAGCTTCATCTCCCTGATGTTCATGTCTCCGCTTGCAAGTCTATCATAAACTTTGTTCATGATATCATTAACTTTAAATAGCTTCTCACAATATAAAACATTATCTTCTTCTTGAAGACAACGCGGGTCATTAAAGAGAGCCGCTATAAATTCTTTTATTGCGTCCAGTCGAAAGTCTGACATTGGCTATCATGATGAATAATTCTTCATCATTTCCCAAATGACTTTTTCAATCTTGCGGGTCAGCCTCTCTTGGACCGCAGCGTCGGGTGCCATGTCACGAATCGACGGGTCTTTTCCGTCCTTACCTTGGACACCAAACTTATCGCCCACCACTTTCCTGTCCCGCTGGGCACCTTTAAGCGGTGCCTCGACACCACCCATGTCTGCAATCACCTTGACAGCCTTCACAATTGCCTCGTTGTCAGTGCCGATGCCTGCGGATGCCGCCGAACCAAAGTCCAGCATGTTCTGCCCAAGCTTGCCACCAGAAACCTTAACCAAAGCCTTCATGCCAGCCAAAATAGCTTGACCTGTGGGGTTCTTCGGTGGAACTACTTTCATCCAGTTTTGAAGGTCAGTCCTTGCTTGTTCCAGCAGTTGGGCAGCATACTCGGCTGAATATGGCGAGCCGTCCTTTGTCGTCATGGATTTGATATGCTCGTCAGTGACACCCTCTAAAGGCTTGCCCGTGCGAAGGTCGAACAGGTTGGCATAAATATCACCACCCAGCATGGTCGCATATGGCTGGTCAGCCAACGCCTTGAAGTATCCACGCTCGGCTACAACCTGCTGTTGATACTTCTTTGAAATATTTGCGGTTTCTTGACCGACTGTGCGGTCACGCTCGATATCGCGGGAAATTGAAATATCGGTTGGTACATTGACCTGAAACACGGCAACGTCATAACCAATCTTCATAAGATTCTTCATGCGTCCGACGATTTTCCCGACCTTCTCGCCAGTCGTGTCAAACACAATCGGATTTGCAATTGAAAGAAGATTGTGTGTATGTCCCTGTTCAGCATTCTGTAGGACTTCACGCGCTGTCTGTTGAGCCTTTGTTAGTGGGCTGGCTTCTTTTTCTTTGTCCTTCTCCCACGTTCCTTCACTAAATTTCATGCTCATTCCGAAATTCGGGAACACGTCCTCGATACGTTCATCTGGATTAGACGTTTTGAAGTCATCTGGGATGCCGATTTGCTTAGACAGGAAGGACTTTCCTGCCCCTGCCGGTCCAAAGATAAAAATAGCCTTGAAAGGGTACTTGTTCTTTAAAATACTCTTCTCTTGTAGCACCTCGGGGGATTCCAGAATACCAGTCGTATCCCTCTTGTATTCTTCCAGAACCAGTTTCCTGAGCGTTTCATAATTCAACTTCATTTTAGTCTCTCCTTGATAGTTTTTCTTTTTCTAAAGTCTGCATGGCTGTTTGCCAGTCATACCACTTAACACTTCGCTTGAAAGGGTGTGCTTCGTAAATAGCTTGCACAGCAGTCTTTTGCCACTGCTTGTGACTAAACTCAAGACTATTAATTGTGCGAATTATTTCATTGTTCCTCTCCGTAGCCTCGCCAGCGTCCTTCAACATACGCAGCGAGTGATAGTAGTGCTCATGGGCGCGACCTAACATAGTGAGGCTCTTCCTTTCAATATCGTTGACAAGCATGACTAGCTTTCCACTAATATATAGTTTGTTAATTGCGCCTCGCATAAGCCAGCCTGCAAAAAATGCGGCTGCTCCAATAATAAAAGTCTCTGACATGTTCCTTCCTTTCTCAAATTAGATAAAAAGAAAGCAGGATGCATTATCCTGCTTTCTTGAAATCGCACGTTTTAGTTCAATATTCAATATCATTCGGGGGGAGAATATTCACTTATTGCGAGACATACGAACAAGTCGTCGTGCCACACGTCGTGCTACTTCATTCACAACTCTGCGTTCCATAGCCATCTCATCTTCGACCGGCTCTTCCTCAGCAGCCGCCATTGGGTCTTCCTCAGCAGCAGCCACAGGCTCTTCGGCAGGAACCTCTTCTTCGCCACCAACGGCAGCTTCCTCACCTTCACCGGGAACTCGCTCAAGGGGCACGCCAGTTTCTTCTTCAATGCCAGCAAGCACGGCATCCACGATAGCTTCAACCTTGTCTTGTGGAATTGCACCGGCATCCATTGCAGGTTCTTCAGCAGCGGGCTCTTCAGCAGCCAGTGGGTCTTCTTCTGCGCCCACCTCGGCTTCAACACCAGCATCATCAACTGGGTCTGCTGCCTCTTCCTCTTCTTCCTCATTGAATTTTGAGAATCTATTTGAAATGAAACTCTCACCCAATGCAGGGTTGCCCGCTAGCGCGAACATTCTTCTTACCTGTGCCTCTTCAAGCAACTTCTTTTTACTCATGTTTTTAATCTCCTAAAACAGTTTAATTTCAGCCGCTACAGAGGCTGTATTGTGCATCACCTATTAAATAGTGCGCTGTACGGGAAACGGACTTGTGGTCGTTGTAATTTTATATCGTTATGGTGCGTAATCCTTCAATTTTCTGCGAAGCATAGGCAATAGCTTGTCCTCAATCTGACTCACTCGCACATGCGAAATACCTTCACGCTTCGCTACATCACGCAAAGTCATTGGTCCATTGTTGTCGATGGCTATGAAGGTACAATTCAAATCATCGCCATAATCAATCCAATACCGGCAAGCTGAATTTTCTTTTGGACATGGTTCATTCCACTTCAAACACGTTTTACTACATTCTCTCATAGGTCTGGGTGCTCCTTTTCAATCATATCAAAAATATTACTAAGTTCATCTGTCTCAAGTGAGAAAGAATTTTTTATTTTCTCTGCTGCTTCTTCTTCTTTATTAACAACCTTGCGCTGCCGCTTGCTTTGAACATCATTGCTTTCTTTATAAGAACGGAGAAAGTCTGCAAAGTATTCATCGTCCTCTATCAGCCCCGACACAACTGCACGAAAGAACGCTGCCTGTGTCAGCCCATGATATTGCAATTTCACCTTCAGAGCAACATGCCGGTCGTCCGTGTCATAAAACACAATCTTCTTTTTATTGCCGCCGTACTCCATTAGCTAACCTTTGCCACATGAGCACCGCTTTCGTTGCGACCAGCATCGGTCTGCCGGATGAACACTGCCCGTCGATGGAGTTCATCAACAGTGCGAGCACCTGAGTATGATAGACCACTGCGAATTCCACCCTCCAGCCTAATCAAGACCTCATCCACCTTGCCCTTATACGGGATAGTGGTTGCAACACCTTCCAAACTCGACGTGCGCCCGCGCCACTCATTCTGAGCATCTGCGCTTGCCATGCCACGGTAGACCTTGCGACTCTCCCCCATTTGATTACCAAAGTTTTGAATCAATTCTCCCGGCGTTTCTGTTGTCCCTGCCAACAGGGAACCAAGCATCACAAAATCAGCCCCTGCTGCTAGTGCCTTAACAATGTCTCCAGAATTTCTAATACCACCGTCTGCAATGATTTTAACATCACCAGCCCACTCGCTGGCTGCACACTCAAAGATTGTATGCAGTCCCGGCACCCCATGACCAGTTTGCACCCTTGTGGTGCAAATTGAACCACCGCCGATATTGCACCGAACCGAATCTGCTCCCCACTCAGCTAAAGCATTGAAGCCATCCAAAGTAGCCACATTACCAGCCATGATATGAACATCATCACCAAGGCTATCCCGCAAACTTTTAATTGCAGTTTCAACAAGAACATGATGCCCGTGAGCCACGTCAACGCACACCACTTGAACACCTTCCCCACATAAAGCGATGGCTCTGTCAAGATAATCTCCAGTGACGCCAACTGCTGCGCCAACATTTTTTGCCCCAACCTCAAACGCCTTCTCAGCTTGTGCCGCCTGCTGTTCAATAGAGTTGTAGCGATGAATGATGCCGATGCCGCCAGCTTCATCCATCGAACGACACATGCTCCACTCCGTCACAGTGTCCATTGGGCTGGAGATAACTGGTAGGCTTAGTCGCATATTAGATAGGGTGCCGCCAATGTCAATCTGCCGCCTTGACTCAATATCGCTATACTGTGGCACCAGCAGCACATCGTCGTAGGTAAGCACTTCTTTAATCCTGTTGTTCATTTTTTTCTTTTTCCTCATAATAATTTTTGACGACCGATGTTGCAGTTTGCCAGCATGTCGGACAATATAAATTTACTTTCTTTTCAGCTTCTTTCACAACCACCGTCCAAGTCTTGACCATCTCTTTATCGTTCTTATCGAACGGAGCGGTACAAGCCAAGCACTCATCAGGCAGTCGCGAAAACATATTCATCTTCTTTGCAACTTCTTTTTTTAACTGCTTCTCTTCCTTCTTCGCTCTGTTGCGCTCCATACGGCGCTTCATGCTACCCATCATCATCCCCCAGAAGAGGGATATGCATCTTACGACCGTTTCGCCTCGGGTCATCGGTGGAGCCAAGCGCACCATCACCGCGCCCACTCATCGTGATAGGATACCACTCGTATAAATTGTCCTGCCGTGTTTCAACTGCACGGAAATGGACCACGGGAACCAAGACCAATTGTGCTATCTTATCGTAACGCTCAATCACTTGGTCTGCATTGCCCACATTGTGAAGGTTGATAAACACCTCACCGTTGTAGCCGCTGTCAATCACGCACGCACCAACAAGTAGCCCACGTTTAGCAGCTATACTAGAGCGGTTCTTGACCTCAAGCATGTAGCCGTGCGGTACACCAAATTTTAATCCAGTCTCCAACACGGCTGATTGCCCCGAGTGGATAACCTTCATGTTGACTGCACCGTCGTCTGGATTCCAATACACGTCCAAGCCTGCATCAGATGGATTTGCTCGCTCGGGAGGGCGTGCATCACGACGTAATCGCACATACTCTAACATCATGCTTCACCGCCTTCATCTCCATTATCGCCGTCGTCGTCGTTGGCAGTTGGCTGCTGCATAGCACGAATAACTTTAGCTGCATTCTCCAACGAATCAGCAAATTGTGCCGCAGCCTTATTTATTTCCTCCTGAGAGGGCGGCTTGAACAACTCACTAAATGCCTCAAACACTTTTGTAAAGTCGTCCTGCCTCGCTTGTTGTTGCTGCTTCTGCTTTTCTTCTTGTGCTTCCTTTTGCTTATTCAACTCGTCCATCGCTTTCCTGAAGGCTTCAAAGTTAAAAACATTGCCGCCGTCATTACCGTTATCTTTGCCCATTTTAAGCTTCTCCTGTTTCTGTATTACTTAAAGGTGTATTTTTTAGATGCTCTACCATGCCCTTCTCGATTGCTCTGCCCATTGCTTCCTGCATTGCCTCATATTCTGCAATCAAAAAATCCAACATCGCAACCTCATCTTGTAACACCTCAACCAACTTAATCAATTCTTCTTTTGACTTGCATTCAAGCATCTCTCTCGTATAGTTTTGTTTTTCTTTACTCATATTTCTCCTATGCCAAAAGACGGAAATTGTGCCGAACGCTTCTTGAACTAAAACCCCACTGCTCACTATAGTCTAACTTAGCCATGTACGGTCTGTTAAGGTGAATTTTATCTACACCCTTTCTAACGCCCCAACACTTTATACTATTGATTGTGCTTGTGGAGTCGATGACTTTAACAATCCAGTAATCTTTCCCATTCTTGGTCTTTTTCTCAATGACTTCTCTCGGAATAAACCACGACACAAGCAAATCTGGGTCAAAATCTCCGAGTGGGGGAATTCCATGTGCGTCAAGCTTATCCAAAACGTCACCAGTAATTACCAACTCAAAAGGAAAGATGCCAGTTAAATCGACCTGATACTCAATCATTTCTTCATCGGTAAAATCACCTTCTGGTGCATACAACTCAATATTCTCGCCAAACTTCTTCTTAGTCTTTGCTCGGTCTACAGCGACAGCAGACCAAAAGTGCTTCCGACCACTAAACCGCTCATCCATCAGACTATTCAATGCTTGGCTGCGAACCAGAACGTCCAACGCCTTCTTGTTCAGCTTAGAATACACCACGTCCTCATTAAACAAGAAATGTTCGATATTCTCAAACGGGCGATTGTTAAGAATCTGGTCGATAGCTGCGTCACCAAGACCCTTAACAGATGAGAAGGGTTGGACCAAGCGACCATCATCAGCAATCTGCCAATCACGGTCAGACAAGTTGATATCAATTGGTGCTATCTCAAAGCCCATCTTCTTAGCCGCATTGATAGCACGCTCCTTGCGCGACTCTGGCTCTTTATCTAAGAACGCTGCAATCCACTCGGCAGGATAATAATGGAATAGCCATGCACACTGATAAGACAGAATACTGTACGAGACTGCATGTGACTTGTTGAAGCCGTAGCCTGAGAAGAACTCAAATGTCTCCCACAGCTTTTCGGAGTCACGAACTGTGATGCCCTTCTCCGAGCACCCGTCAATGAATTTAACGCGCAATTTATTTTTAATGCCGCCCTTGCCTGTACCCTTCTTGGTCAAGACTTTCCGAAGCATGTTACCTTCGTCCAGTGTCAAGCCGCCCAGCTTGTGGGCAAGCAAAGCAATCTGCTCCTGAAAAATAAGGAACCCAAATGTCTCTTCGGTGACCTCCTTGACTGTCTCATTCAGATACTTGATAGCACTAGGGTTAGATTTTGCTTCAACATAATTTCTATCAACCTTGGCTGACAGAGGACCGGGACGGAAGATGGAGGTAATAGCAGAAATATCAATAATACTTCTCGGCTTTGCGTTCACACAGAACGTCTGTGCTCCCGGCTCAGTGAACTGGAAGATGCCTGCCCATCGACCCTTATGAAAAACATTTTCATAAACTTCTTGGTCGTCAAAATCAATTACATCAGGATGAAGCTTGTCGTCATAAAATTTGCGAACATCTGCAAAGCTTGGCTCCGCATTGTTATAGTGACGACGGAGAACATTCTTAATACAATTGTCCATCATCCGCAGTGAAGCAAGCCCAAGAATATCAAACTTAATGAACCCCATGGGCTCCAAGTGCCTGACGTTCTGACCCTCGGACCACGGAGCCTGCTTGACGCCACCGCTCGTAATCAGCGGCATGTACTTGTCCAAATCCTCCGCGATGACAACACCACCTGCATGTCTGGAGCATGAGCGCACCTGACCATAAAGAGCCTCAACGTGCGTCTTAACGTGGGGGTACTTGCGAAGGAAAGACTGCAATGATTCAGAGAACTCCATAACCTCTTCAAAGGTCGGAGCATATACGCCAGCAGTGATACCGTGCTTACGCTTGGCTTTGGGTGTAGCCTCATGGAGCATACGCCCGGTCACCGCATTCACCTCGACAAACGGAATTTGATAAAATTTGGAGATATCCTTGATTAGCGAACGCAACTGAAGCGTATTCCAATTGGAGATTGGAACAACAGTATTCTCACCCCACTCATCAGCCAGACGCTCTTTCAACTCCATCGGCTCCGCAACATCATAATCAATATCGGGGTAATCCTTGGCATCAGAGCGCATGAAGCGGCTGAACAGCAGCCCATACTTAATTGGGTCAACCTGTGTAATGTCCAAGACGTATGACACCAGTGAGTCAGCCGCAGAGCCGCGACCGGGACCAACCAGTTGTGTCTCGACCGCCTTATCAGCTACAGCTTTCATTGTCAAGAAATACTTGCTGAACCCTCGACTGTCGATAACCTCTAATTCACGCTTCAGCCGGTCAATATACTCTTGACTACCTGCAAGGTTCTTGGAGCGCAAGCCATCAAGCGACATGGCAACCAAAGCCTGTGTTGCCGTCTTGCCCTCTGGTACTACAAAGTCAGGAAGGCGCACGGTGTTATCCGGCAGGAAGTCATCAATAAGCTTTGTTGCAATGTGGTGAGTCTCTGTGATGCTATCTAACACAAGCTTGTCATCATATACAACGTCACAATCGGCTGAATAGTTTAGATACGACTCCCACATCTGGTCACCGTTCTTTGGATACAACTCATACCCAACCTCATCCAAGCCAGCAGGCAACTCAGACGGAACCTCATCCTTGCGCCCGAGCCAGCCCAGCTTCTTATAGAGAATCCGGTCTTTCCATGCATCAGGATTGGGATAGTGGCTATCGGCTGTTGAAATCAGCTTGATGCCGAATTCCTTGTGCATCTGAATAACATATTGATTGAGCACATGCTGCTCTGGAATGTTATTCCACTGAAGTTCTCCATACCACCTGTCGCCAAAGATTTTTTGCATCTGGCGGGTCGTTTCACGCATTTCTTCCAATACGCCGTCTTCATCAAAT
>MDSZ01064442.1_pt1 | contig 11796 bp, 9 predicted proteins | sample 811201 | NCBI WGS metagenome assembly MDSZ01 (sample SAMN05326647, study PRJNA326480) | marine metagenome | isolation source: seawater | place: Indian Ocean: North | collected 2010 | reverse complement strand
AACGCAAGTAAAAAAAAAGAAGCAGCAGCGCTCAGAGCAGGATTTGAACCTACGCGGGCATTGCCCAACGGATGCGCTCGAATAATAATATTACGTATTATTATACATTCAAGTCCGTCTCCTTAACCGCTCGGACATCTGAGCAGCGTCCAAGTCTTCACTTGTGTGTTCAATTTTTTTCTTCTTGGGCCTTTTTTGCTGTTGTTAGGGTCAACTAGGGTTTAAGATTTGATACAAAAACATAAACATTTTGTCTCGCAAAGTTCGAGTCCTTTGTTTTTTTGCAAAGAAAAAAGGTCGTCTTTTTCGTCATATTTTTAATAAGTGTCCAATACATGTCGTCTCAAAGGGGGCCTGCAACAACAACACACGACGACGACGTCGAGGTCACGTGGGAAGACCAGCAAAAGATATGCGCGTTCGGTCGTCTGTCTGGCAAAGCGCACGAGCTCCAGTCCCTGGTGTCCGCGAAAGAGGTATATTATAGTGTATTATATTGGCGTCGTCGTCGTCGTCATTTCGTTTTCCATTTTGGATGATGCATTTTTCGGATTGGATTTTCCCGCTCTCTTTTTACTCCTCTTAATAATAATGTTTGACTCCTCGCGACTGGGTGATGACATCGAATACTACTGACGACCATAAAACGACAATAAAATGACAATAATACATAACAACAACAGAAACGCCTCGAAGACGCGGAAGAAGCCGAAGGTGAAATCGCCTTTCTCGACGACTCCGAGACGTGCCAACTCGTCGTCGGGGAATGTTTCGTCCAAACCTCCCAAAAATCCGCCGAGACGCAGCTCCAACGCGCCGTCGAAACGCAGACGAAGGAAGTCGACGCGCACAAAAAAGAACTCGAAACCGTCCGAGACGCGATGAAAGAACTGAAAGGACACTTATACGCCAAATTCGGGTCGAGCATTAACTTAGAAGACGATTAGTAATACGAGGATTTGGCGGCAAAAGAATATTATACGTAATAATACGTATACGCGCGACGTCGAGACCGACGATATATTTGTAATAGCAACAAAGCTGTAGGTTAATACGTAGAAGTTCCCGCGTGGTGTGCGTACGACGGCGCGTCTCTCTTCCGAGGCGGCGGCGTTCAGTCATCATCATCATCATCGTCATCATCATCGATCCTCTCTCTCGACGCGTTTGCGAACATCAATCCCATGCGTATTATTTTTAGTGGTGTTGGTGGTGGTGTTCTTCTTCTTCTTCTTCCGCCTTTGGAAACGACGTCGCGCACCTCTTCGCGCACTCGTTTTTTGCCACCACGCCGTAGTCTTCTCTTGTATCGTCGTCTAATAAAGGAAATTTCAGCGCGACCGAGGTGGCGTGCGCGTCGAGACACGCCCGTTCGCACGCGTGCAATTTCGAATCGATCTCCTCTCCCGAGTTGTTGTACGGTTGAGACCGACACGCGCGATTGCTGTTCTCCTTTGTCTTCTTCTTTGAAGACTTTGATGGAAATTCGACGCAGACGTCCACGCACGCGATCGAAGACGTCCGCGACGTCGTCGCGGTGCGATAACACGCATCATCATCGCTCTCGTCGTCGTTTACGTCGTCTTTGTCGTCGTCGTCGTCGCGCATGAAAAGAATAATGAATGCGGATTTTTGGAGCATTTTTCTTCGATGTGAAAAGGAGAGAGAGGGATAAAAAATGGTGGTCGGAACGTCATCGTCTTTGTACCATCATCGGTAGTATTATACTCGTTGTTCGAATCATCATCATTGTCGAGAACAACAACAACAAAGAATACGAACGACGACGATGCATAATCATCATTATCAGTCGCAAAAGAAGCAGATTTTTTATTGTGTGCCAGCCAACAAAAAACATCGTCGTCTCGTCGTCGGCGTGTTATGAGTATCGTCGCGACGACGACTTTGTTGTCTTCTTCTGTGTTGTTGTCTTGATTTTCCTCGCCCCGGTCGCCCCTCCGGCGCGTGCACCAGCCGCGGGTCCGCTTTCGAGAAGGGGTGTTGTTGTTTGGTGTCGTCGTCGTAGGGTGCTGCTGCTGCTCAGAACAACGTCCAACGCGGACGTCGTCGTTTGATTTTGGCTTCCGCGGCGGGTCTGTTGGTGTTCCTTTTTTGTCTTCTCGAACCGCGTCCCGCCTTCTCGCGTGGGAAATTTTCTCGAAGTGAGCGCGGATCGTCTGGTCGCGCCTAAAGGCAGTTTCAGCAACGCATCGAGTTCGTTTCGCAACGCGATCTCGCGTTTCGTCGCGTTCCTTTTTTCGGCGAGCCGTTCGAGTTTCTTTTGCGTCAACTCTTTCTTCTTCTTCATCTTCTTCCTTTTCGTCGGCGTACAGTTGTTTTTATCGACGGGGGGGACACCGTAGAATTCGAAATCCTCGATGACTTCGACGCCGTCTTCGTTGTCGGAAAAGCGCATCACGTCTTGGTCGTCGTCGTCGGAATCGTCGTCGGAATCGTCTAGACCGAGGTCCATGGCCTCAGCCGTTCGTTTTTTCCACGCTTTATCTGCGCGTTTCTTTTCGTTTTTGTGAACGATGGCGTCTATTCTTTTCGCCAACTGTACTCTTTTCGTCGCCTCGCGGACGGTTTCCTCCGCAACCGGGAACGGCGGCAATCGAAATCCTTTCTCGCGACCCATGGCGGCAAGCATAGCAAGGTACCGCGAACGTTCCTTCGGCGTGACTAAAGCTACGGAAACGCCCGATTGGTTCGCGCGACCAGTTCGTCCGCATCTGTGCACGTACGCGTCCGCTTGACGAGGAACTTGGTAATGCACGACCAATTCGACGCCTTTGATGTCTAGACCTCTCGCAGCGACATCCGTGGCGATTAACGCGGTTGCTTGATTGCTTTTGAATCGGTCCAGCGCTTTCAATCGAGCGCGTTGTTGCATACCAGCGTGTAAACCAACCGCGTTGACTTTCATGAGTTTCAAAAGCGCCGTTAAGCGGCGCAAGGAGGAGATGGCGTTGACAAACACAATCGACGGGCTGCCAGCGTGAGCAGAGAGGAGGTATAAAGTCAACGCGTCGCGCTCGTCATCCGTACACTCCAACGCGGATTCGTGCACTTTAGATGCCACTTTAGTCGTTGTCGTCGTCGTCGTTGTTGTTGTTGTTGATGTTGTCGCCTTTGTTTTTTCGTTTTCATTCACTCTCTTCTTCGCCGAGTCGCAACTCACGTCGCAAAGTTTGACGCGACCATAAAATGGAACCATTTTCATGAGATTACCCATCGTGTTTGTCGACGCCAATTCTTTTGGCGGGTTCATGCGATACGCGTTTTCATCGTCTTCGTTGTCGTCGTTGTCGTCGTTGCCATTTTTCTGTATTTTTCTGTTGACTTTCTTCGACGACGGTTGCGGTTTCTTCCGATCGAGTTTGTATTTGACTTCATCCGGAACGGTAAGCGTCGCGGAAAACACAAACGTCTGACGGTCTCGCGCCATTATTCGACGATTATCGGTTGTTGTTGGTTCTTCGTTTTCTTCTTCTTCTTCTTGTTCTTCTTCTTGTTCTTTTTCGTTCTTCTTCTCTTTTCCGCCGTTCATCGTCACTTTCTTCGACATCGTCATCATCGGTTGTTTCCTCTTCGTCAACTTTGCCGAGCGAGCAATTCTCCTCGTCTCCGGCGGTTCTGGAATCGATTTGATCACATTCTCCAACTCTTTAAAGTGTCCTCTCTCTACCATCCTATCCGCCTCGTCTAGCGTCAAAAACGTCAACCGCTCTAAGTTCGTCAAATGTTTCTCGCCGTCGCGAATTAACTCCCACAATCGCCCCGGCGTCGCGACGATAATCTCTGGTTGTTTTTTCAATATTCTCTCTTGTTTCTGCTTTGCCATACCTCCTACAATCGCCGCTATTTGGATATCTGTGTATGTGCTCACATCTGCTAACATTTTTGCCACTTGTAACGCTAACTCTCTCGTCGGCGTCACGATCAACGCTCGCAAGTGTTTCTTTCCTTTCCCCGGTTTCTCCTCGTCCGGGTAGTCCTCGTACCACTTTTCTTCCTCTTTATCTTGCATCAGGCGTTGTAGAATAGGCAAACCGAACGCCATCGTTTTCCCGCTCCCAGTTTCCGCCGCGCCGACGATATCCATCCGTCCTTTAATCGCTGGATGTAACACTTTCTCCTGAATCGGCGTCGGCGACGTAAATCCAAGCTTTCGAACGCCTTTGAGTAAAAGCGGGTGTAAATCGTACTGCACCCACGCATCTGCGATGTCTTTCTCTTCTTCTTCTTCTTCTTTTTCCTCGTCGCTCTTTCCCTGCGTCTCTTTCGTCGTCCTCTTCATCGTCTTCTTCCTCTTCTTCGCCTCTTCCACCTTCGCCTTCCATCGCGCTTTGCGCTTCAAAATCCTCGCGTCCTTCTTGCTCAATAATACTCCGTCGTCGTCGTCGTCGAAACAACAACGCGCTTCCATCATCATCATCCGTTCTTTTTTTAACGACGTAAACGACGACTGTTGTTGTTGTTGTTGTTGTAAAGACGTCGTCGTTTCCGCCTCTTTGTCCTCCTTCTTCTTTTCTTCTGCGTTCTTGCTTTCCTTCGATGTCATCAATGTCTTCGATGTCGATGTCTTCGACGTCTTCTTCGCGTCTTCTCTTTTGGCATCGACATCCACAAGCACTTCGAGACTCACGAATCCATCCTCCGCGTTGCCAATCATCGCGTCGCTCAAAGCGTCCACCGGTGCCCATTTTTGCGTCAACAACATCGTAACATCATCATCATCGGGATTTGTTGCATGCACTGCTCGCAGTCGCTTCAACTCTTCGTCCTCGCTCTCGTCGTAGACAAACTTTTTCGGCGGCGGATTTTTAGTCCGGAATTCCAATTGCTTTTTGGTGTCGTCGTCGTCGTCGATCGACGCGCTTTTCTGCTGCTGCTGCTGTTTTTGTTGACTGTGCTTCAAAAGCCGCCGCGCCTTGGAACCGAGGTTGACCTTCTTCTTCTTCTTCTTCTTCGGCATCATCGAAAAGTCGCGTTGATGGTAGAGAAAGACATTGGATTTTTTAACACTATTATCTATTTAGGGTATAGATTACAAAAACTTAAGAACGCGCCTTTGTCGATGACGCAGAGGCTACTACTACAAAGTGACGACAGGTCCGTCCCAGGGAGGGTTCGTGGCATGTTTTACAATCTCCCCGTTGGTCTCCAGAAGAAGAACGCCGCCGCCGCCGCCGCTCCCGTAGCGTTCGAAGGTACCGAGGGGCGCGCGCGCGGTCGCGTCCGAACGGCGTTCGGCGTTGGACCCGACCGCCTTCGACGAGAGGCGAGAAGACATTCTACCGTCTGCGGTGGTGGTGGTGGTGGTGTTTTCGTGCTGCGACGATGATCGAACTCCTTCTCCGACGTTGGCGATGACTTTTTCGACGTGGTTTCTAAAGGCTAGGCAGGCGCTCGCGATAGGAGCGTCGGCGCGAGGGTGCTTTACAATCTTGACGCACTTGCCGCTCGCGCGATCCCAGAGACGACACGTGCCGTCTTCTGAGGTTGAGAGTAAATGGTACCCATCGGCAGTGCAGTGCAAAGAGACAATGGCGCGGTCGTGGCCGCGGTAGGTCGTGAACGATTCGTTCTTCTTTCTTCGTTTACTACTACTCTTTTTAGTATTCTCATCGTCGCCGCCGCCGCCTTTTCCGTTTCCTTCTTCGTCTTCGTCGTCGTTTTCCACGTCGTGCAAATGCCCTCCCATTTCTACCGCCGGAGCGCCGTTAATATTCATCTCGTAAATCTCACCGTCGCAACTCCCGACAAAAATGCACCGATCCTCCCCGTCCATGCATATTGCCGTCAACGCTTTCGGCAGACTAAACGTGGCTAAACACTCGTTTCCGGTCCCGTGCGTCATCGAAAACACCTTAGCGGTTCGATCGACCGAACAGCTCGCGACGAGATCCGCTCCCGCTCCCGCGCTTTTCGAACAGCACACGTCTGTCACTTGTAACTGATGACTGGTCCAACTTTTAATCGGTTCTAAATGTGTCCCCCCATTCGTGTCGCTTCCTCCTCTGTTCCCCCCGCGAAGATTCCCCCGCGTCGTCAACGCTTCGACGACGCTCCACGCGCTCACCACGGTATCTTCCGAACACGTGATTAAACTCGACCCGTCGCTCGTAAACGTCATCTTCGACACTTTTTTAAAGTGTGCCGTAAACGATCCTCGTAATTTCCCGGAGTTTCGCTCCCAAATGTTCACCTCGCCCGATCGAAACCCGATCGCGACGTAACTTCCGCAACGCGAACAACACACCACCGTCGGTGTCCAATTAAAAACAAATCGTTTTACCCGACGGTCTTTCACTATCACCACTCCCTTTCCTTGCGTCCGTCGTGTGTCTTCTCCCGGGCATTCGTACACGTCGCACGCGTTCTTCTCCGCGTGGATTTGGAACAGATGCTCCCCGGACCCCTTCGGGATGGCGATGGACGCCGGGCCTTTCGCCGTGGCGGCGGCGGATTGGAAACGGCGAATGTGCTCGAAATGAGGGATCGAAAACGCGATCAAAGACGACGCTTTAGATCCATATGATGCCTTTTCTTCGGACGACGCGGAAGACGCGAGGAGTATGCACTCCTCGTCGTTTCTTCGAGCCGACGACGACGAACGCATTTTTAGTATAATAGTGTTTCAACGAGACACTCTTTAATATTATGACGAATTCTATATAGTACTACTATTTGGAGTAAATATAAACCGGAAACGTTCGAAGGTAAAACAAAGGATCAAATGGCACTCGAATCTATACACAAGTGTAATTTTGCGACAAATATTATACAAAGACTATTAAAACCGAGCGACGCGGCGCGGGACGACGCCTACGGGCGCACCGTTTCCTCCCGCTTTGATGGGGATTTTGGTGGGAGTCGTCGCGTTGTCTTCACGACGTACATACTCTGTGTGTGTGTGTCGTTGCTGGACTTCAGAAGAAGGGTTTTCATTTTCTTTGTTGTCGTCGTCGTTTACGTCGTCGCCTTGGCGTTCTTCGCGCCACCGCTCGTACTCGGCGATTAAATTTGTCTCGACGGCGCCTCGTAAGTTTGCTAAAACCGCGTCGTTGATGGCGTTGACGATATCGTCTAAACCTGGAACTAACGCGACGAAATCGTTCACGGAAGCGTCTAGAGTCATGACGACGTCGCCGCGCGCGGTACTTTTGATAATACGACGAGCCGCCGATCCGTCGTCGACTCCGCCGCTTTCCAAAGCGGGCTCCAAATGCGTTTCGACTTTGGGCGTCAAAGTCGTCCTTTCTTCGCCTAACGTGCCTTCCATCGTTAAACGGACCGTCTCGTCCAAGTTGAATTCTTTCGGCATGCCATCGAATTCGAGTTTCTCCGCCCTAATCGAGATTGTTTTCTGTTCTCTGTTTGGAATCAACGCGATGGTCGCTCGCACCGTCACGCGGTTGCCGACAAAGTCAAACGGCAAGAGCTATATATATATATATACGCGAAACGCGCGCGCGGCGTCACAATCGTCCGAAAGAGAGAGAGAGAAAGAGAGGTGCATTATGGTGAGTTTGATTTTATCTATGCAGTCGCTTCGACATTTAACGTGTGTGTTTCTCCGAACGTTCGTTTTGACGGGAAGACGCGAAAGACATTGCATTCCATATACGTAGTATATACACAACACAGTACCTGTACTTTCCACGTCGTGTCTGTCATTTGTTCTCGTCTCGTCTCGTCTGGAAAGGTCACCGCGAGAATTCTCGACCCGTCGCTTATGTACTCGGAAAAGGAGGACTTCGAATACTTGTCCGGGTCGTCGTTCGGGTCGAGGTCTCGGAGCGGGACGGACACGCTCGTTCGGGACGTCCAGGACCGCGAGACGGACGCGATGATGGAATTGCGGTCGATTTTATGATGCCGTCGTCGTCGTCGTTGGAAGACCCCGACTTTGGAAGAAGACGAGAGCAACGACCGAGACGACGACGACGCCAACGACGCGACGACGACGACCATCTCGTTTTCGTTCGCGGGCCATCAAACACACACCAGTCGGAAAAATCTTTTCCTCGAGAGACTTTTTTGTGTGGACGACGACGACGACGACGACAAAAGAAAAGCGAAATAATGTCACACGTGCACTTAATTGTGTGAGGGAATGTAAAGATATGTATTATGGCTTTGACGCGAGAGTGATGAGAGAAGAACAATTATCGCTCGATGATGATGATGATACTATATTATTCTTATTATTCTTAGTAGTAGTAGTAGTATTACTTCCCGATGCTTTGGTAATACAAGTCGATGTACTCCAACGCGGGTTTATTCCACGTCCAATCTTGCCGCATGACGCGCGCTTGTAAGGATCGAAACCACGCGGTGTCGTTCCAAAACGCGTCTATGCATCTATCCAAGGCGTAATCTAAATCGCCTTCGGCGGTACCTTCGAAGGAGAAGCCGTTGGTACAATCGCCGCCGTCGGTTTCCCAGTTCGTGCTGGCGTTGATTTCCCACGCGGCTCGAGATTTGTCCGTGTCGACGTCAAAGACGGTGTCTCTTAAACCGCCAGTGGCGCGAACGCACGGGATCGTGCCGTAGCGCATGGCGGTCATTTGGGTTAAACCGCAAGGTTCGAACATGGACGGGACGACGATGACGTCACAACCGGCGTACATTAATCGAGAGAGCGTTTCGTCGAAGGCGAAGAAGAACCCGGCGTTTTCACCGCCGAGCTGCGCACCTAAACCGTTGAAATCAGCTTGGACTTTCGGATCCGGCGCCGAGCCGAGCAAGACGAATTGACCGCCTCTCGATAACGTGTGGTGGGCGGCGTGCTTGATCAAATGGATGCCTTTTTGCGCGGTGAGACGCGAGATGACACCAACGACCGGTTTGTCGCCATACCCGGTTAAACCGAGTCGAGCGCGTAATTCGTTCCGAGCGGCTTTTTTACCTTTGACGACGGTATCGGCGTCGTATTTCACGGGGATGAAATTGTCCGTAGACGGGTTCCATATTTCCGGGTCGATGCCGTTACGAACGCCGTGGAATTTGTGGAGGTTTCCAGAGACCGCCGGGTGGCCGGAGACTTCCCCGGCGTAGGACGGGGAAACCGTCGTGGTCATTTGCGAGTGGAACGCGGCTTCGCCCAACTTAGCTTGACCGTAGTTCATGTTGTGAATCGTAAACGCCACTTTCGGTTTCCACAAACCGTGATGGTGGTAATTCTCCCAGAACGCTCGCGCGACTTCCGCGGAAGACCAATCGTGACAGTGCAAAATGTCCGGTTGTCTTCCCGTTTGTAACAAAAATTCCAAAGCGGCGTTGCAGAAAAAGTTAAATCTGCTCGCGTCGTCGTTCCAGCCATACACGGCGTCTCGAGCAAACATCCCGTTGCTCGGCTCCACGAAAAACACCATCACGCCTTCCACTCTGCATTTCGTGACCGTAATAGTACACCCTCCGAAATCGAAATTGGTTTCAAATTCTCTCGCGCCTAATAAAGGGCTCGAGTTGAAGAAGGAATACATTGGCACCACAATTTCCACGTGGTGTCCGAAATCTGCGATAGCTCTGGATAAACTTGTCACCACGTCCGCTAACCCTCCAACTTTTGCAATCGGGGCCATTTCGACGGCAATATTGATGACGTGTAGCGGCGGCGCTTTTTCCGTGGACCCGTTGGTCGGTAAGTGGTAATCCTTACCACCTCTGTTATCGTATTGCGCGCCTTCGCCGATACCGGACGAAAAGACGAAATCGCACATCCACGCGTTACTCGGGACGTCAATTTCTATCGTGTAAAACGGATCGGTTTTCGGATTTTTCGGTTTTCGCATCTTCAACGGTTCTGGTACGTTGTTGTTGTTGTTGTTGTTTTCGTGTTTCCACCGGTTGAAACCGCTGGTTAAGTAAATATCCTCCGCGAACGATAAGTTCGTGTTGTTTTTGTTGTATCTTACCGTGCATTTTCGACCGGCTTGCGGCGTGAGCGGTTCGCACGTGATGATGTGTCTTTGTTGTTTCAAGGAAATTTCCACCGCGGCGGCTTTCAATCGCGCGCGTTCGTCCTCGGCTTTTTGTCTCGCGATTTCGGCGTCAATTTTCGCCTGTTTCCTTTTTCGTTTCAATTCGTCGGCGAGCATGGTTTGCATTTTCGACCAATCGGCTTCTTCGTTCGTGTTTTCTACGGCGACGACGTAATCGTCGTTTTCGTTGTTATCCCAGGAAGCTTCGTCGGCATCGGAGACGACGAATTCCACCGAAGTTGCAAACTTTGGCACTTGGACGATAAACTCAAACCAACAGTTATTTTCATCCAACGGGTACTTTTTGGATGGAGTCATCTGCCTCATCTCCGCGACTTGCTCCACGCCATTCATCCAGTTTGAAAACCCAACGTGCGCTTTTAATCGAGAGCACTCGTACCCGCCGATTGGGTTTTGCGCTTTGTTCCAGACTATTTTCTGTTTCTTCGCGTACCCTTGCGTCAATTTGTCGCCCGATTTGGTTTCGAAAATCGTTCTCGAATACTTTTCGAATGTCGTAAAACTCTTTTCTTGCCTTTCGTCGATGGACAATTGAATTCTGGAAATCATGTCCGCGGCTTTTTGTTCGTCCTCTCGATCCGTGCGTTTCAACTCTTCTTCGTCCAGCAACTCTCGCTTCGTTTTCCTCGGGAACAAAGTTTCCTTGGCGAAATTCTGTTGGTCGTTGTTTTCGTAGCATTCTCCGTTTTTCGTTTTAAAGACGTAGTCGATTTGAAACGCGTCGTCGCTCACGTTCGCCGGCAACGTGCATTCGAACCAACTCGTCTCTGGAATTTGCGTCATTTCGACGTCGACCGTTTCTCCGAGCTGCCATTCGTTACACCCAACCGTACACACCACTCCATCTTCCCACGTCGTTCGATTATCTTTCAAAGACGCCGATTTCGCGGCGTCGAAGAAGACTTTCACCGGCGCGCCACACACCGGGACGTGCGGAACCGTAAACTCCAAGATGCTCTTTTCTTCTTCTTCGTCGTCTTTCCGCGAACAGAGCGCTCGCGCGCGTTCCTTAGTACTACTATTCGTAGCGTCGTCGTCGTCGAGAAGCCGTATCGCCGTGAATGCCGCGTCGAGCGCTTCTGCTTTCATTTTTTTCAAACGTTGCGGCGTCAAAGTCGTCGTCGTTTTCTCCGTTTTCGTTGTTTTCGCGATGATAGTCTTCTTCTTCTTCTTCTTCTTCTCGGAAGGAGGCGGCTTCTTTTTAAAACGCTCTTCTTCGTTCTCGTCGTCGTCGTCCTTCTTTGATGAGGGAGAAGAGGAGATCTGTTGCATCGTCTTTGAAACGTCGTCTCCTCCTCCTTTCATCAAAGAGGAGGATTTTTCTGGGGACGTCGACGCTTTCGTCGTCAAAAAAGAAGAAGAATTTGAGCTACGATGATACTCGTCGTCTGTCACTCGGTTTTTCCCGTCCGTTGTTGTTCGACGATAATACCCGCGACGACGAGACCAACGATGATGATTCGTCGAAAATGATGATGAGATCGGATTAGTCCACAAAACGCCCCCCTTTCGATGACGACTTTGACACCACTGTTTCACCACAGGTCGTCTTTGCGTGGAGGTCAAAGCACAACCCGAAGAGGCTCTTCCAACAAAGCACTTTGCCGTCGATGATGATGTCATCTTTTCGTCCGTCGTCTTTTTGTCTTTGTCTTCTTCTTTGTCTTCTTCTTCTTCTGAGTATATTCAATGCCGTTAGTAGTAGTAGTAGTATTGTGTGGTAAATTCTTCCGTTAAAAAAAATTCGTTTCTTTTTTTTTCTTTTTTTTTTCTTTTTTTTTTT
>MDSZ01181922.1_pt1 | contig 11798 bp, 11 predicted proteins | sample 811201 | NCBI WGS metagenome assembly MDSZ01 (sample SAMN05326647, study PRJNA326480) | marine metagenome | isolation source: seawater | place: Indian Ocean: North | collected 2010 | reverse complement strand
TTTATGTTGATACTGAAAAAGAGCCAGATACAGTTATAGTAAATAAATTTAGCAATTTAATCTTAGAAAATCAAAATTTAAATCCCTCAACAGTAGTTGGAATTGGTGGTGGCAGTACTATGGACATTTCTAAGGCTGTATCTAATCTTTTAACTAACCCTGGTAAAGCAGAGGATTATCAAGGTTGGGACTTATTAAAAAACCCCTCAATATACAAAATTGGAATTCCTACTATTTTTGGGACTGGTTCTGAGTCAACAAGAACTTGTGTTATGACAAATTCTATTACTGGGCTTAAACTTGGTATGAATAGCAATTACTCAATTTTTGATCAAATAATATTAGATCCAGATTTGACTATGTCAGTGCCTAGAAATCAATATTTTTGGACAGGTGTAGACACTTATATTCATTGTATTGAGTCACTTAATGGAAATTATAGAAATGTTATAAGTGATTCTTATAGCTTACAGGCTTTGAAACTTTGTAAAGATATATTTCATAGCGATGATATGATGGATCATGTCAATCGTTCAAAAATGGCGGTAGCTTCATATTTAGGAGGCTGTGCGATAGCCTCAAGTTTTTTAGGCTTAATTCATCCTTTATCAGCAGGACTAAGTGTAGTCTTAGGATTACATCATGGTGTTGCAAATTGTATTGTCATGAGAGCGATGAAAGAATTTTACAATGAAGAATACCTTGAGTTTTGGGAAATGGTTAATAGACAAAGTGTCCATATTCCTTCAGGTGTTTGTAATTTGCTTACTGAAGATCAATATGAGAGTCTTTACAATTCTACAATAATTCATGAGAAGCCACTTACCAATGCCCTTGGAAGCTCATTTAAAGAAATTTTGACTAAAAAAAAAGTAAAAGAAATATTTAAGAAAATGTAATTCAAAAATGCTAATCTATTTATTTTTAGAAATATATTATAGATGAAGAAGTATAGAATTCCATTTAGTGGTAGAGCTCATAATTACACAGATGATGAGATGGATGTAATTTTTGAAGCAATTAAAAAAGCTGACCCCCTTACACAAGGATATTTCCTTAATAAATTTCAAAATAAATTTAGTGAATATTTAGGGACAAAAAATACATTTGCTGTTAATAATGCTGCTGCTGCATTAGAGCTAGCTGCTCAGTTATGTTTATTTAAAAGTGATGATGAAGTTATAATTCCCGCTCATACTTATACTGCTTCTGCTTATCCTTTTTTAAAAAAAGGGGCTAAAATAGTATGGGCTGATATAGATTTAAAAACTAGGGTTGTTAATGCGAAAACTATAGAGAACTGCATAACAAAAAAAACTAAGGCTATTGTTGTTGTCCACCTATATGGTTATGGAATAGATATGCCTGAAATAATGAGTCTTGCTAAAAAATATAAGTTAATTGTAGTTGAAGATACGGCTCAAGCTCTAGGAGTTACTATTAATGATAAAAAAGCAGGAACTTATGGAGATTTTGGAATATTTTCTTTTCAATCACAAAAAAACATTAGCACATTAGGTGAGGGGGGAATGTTGGTTGTTAAAAATGATGAATTAGCTAAATTAATACCAATGCTTAGACATAACGGGCATTGCTCATTTAATTTTGATAGAAAAAAATATTGGAAACCAGCTATGGGTAATGTTGATCTACCAGAATTAAATGGTGAGTATTTATGGCCAAATAACTTTTGCTTGGGTGAAATAGAGTGTGCACTAGGATCAAAATTACTTGAACGTATAGATGATATTAATAATGAAAAAAGAAAAAGAGCTATTTATTTCATTGACTCATTAAAAAATTTTTCTGAACTTGAATTTCATAGAGTAGATAATTTGAGGCATAATTATCACCTACTAGTTGCTAGGTTGATTGGTAAAAATAGAGATGAGATTATTAATAAAATGTCACTGATGGGCATCCAATGTGCCGTTCAATATTATCCACTTTATAGATATGATCTTTATATAAAATCTGGATATTCAGATGCTAACTGTCCAAATACTGATATTTTTTTTGACAATATGATATCCTTTCCATTTAATCATAGAATAAGTGATACAGATTTTGAATGGATGTTAGAAATTACAAAAAAATGTATATCTTAATAACAAACTATTATTAAAATTATGAAAGAGTCTAAACCAAAAATTTCAGTTATTGTTGCAACTTATAATCAGGAAAAATTTATAGGCCGTTGTTTAAGATCCTTACTACATCAAACGCTTCCACATACTGACTATGAAATAGTGGTGATTAACGATGGAAGCAGTGATAAAACTGGATTTGCTTTAGAATTATTTTGTGACCATAATGACTCAATCGTAAAGGTATTAACCAATAAATCAAACATGGGACTGCCATCTTCACTTAATCGGGGTTTAGAAAATGCAAAAGGAGAATATGTTGTACGAGTTGATTCAGATGATTTTGTAAATACAAATTTCTTAAATTTTTTATTTTGTTATCTAGAAACAAACAAGAGTGCTGATGCAGTAGCTTGTGATTATTTGTTATTGGATGATTGTGAAAATGAATTAAAAAGATGTAACTGTGAAAAAGAGCCTATTGCATGTGGCATTCTTTTTAAAAAGGAACATCTTTTTAATATCGGACTTTATGATGAAAAATTTCGTATCTGGGAAGAGAGGGACTTAAGGATAAGGTTTAATAAGAAATATAAAATAGAAAGACTTAATATACCTTTATACCGATATAGAAGACATGATAAAAATTTGACTGAAGATGTTGAACTTACTAAGCATTATCAAATTAATTTAGAAAAAAAACATAAAATTAAGATTGAGAATTGATGCCTTCATAAATATATGAGAATTTCTGAATTATTTAATTTTACTAGTAATGATTACATAAGGCCTCCCTTCATAATTGCAGAGGCTGGAGTGAATCATGAGGGTGATATTGATTTAGCGTATAGGTTAATTGATGATGCGAAGGAAGGAGGTGCCGATGCAATAAAATTTCAATCATATAAAGCTGATAAAATTGCTTCAAAAGACTCACCTGCCTATTGGGATTTAAAAAAAGAACCATCAACAAGTCAATATAAGCTTTTTAAAAAATACGATAAGTTTTGGAAAAATGAGTTTGATCTTCTTAAAAAATATTGTGATAAGCAAGAGATAGAATTCTTAAGTACACCATTTGATACTGAGTCTGCGAATTTTTTAAACGATCTGATGGACATCTTTAAAATATCTTCATCTGATATTACGAATAAACCTTTTATTGAGTACATTTGTGATTTTAGAAAACCAATATTACTATCAACAGGTGCTTCAAATCATGATGAAATTAATGATGCAGTCAGTTGGATTGAAAAAAAAAAAATTAAATTAGCATTACTTCATTGTATACTTAATTATCCAACAAGAGATGAAAACGCAAATTTAGGAATGATTTTAGATCTCAAAAAAATGTACCCAAATTTTTTAATTGGATATTCAGATCATACTCTTCCTAATGATATGAAAGTTTTAGAGATAGCATCTCTTTTGGGGTCGACTATTATAGAAAAACATTTTACACATGATAAAAATTTGCCAGGTAATGATCATTATCATGCAATGGATAAAAATGATCTAAAAGTGTTTAAGAAAAATATTGATAATATTTTTCGAGTTATTGGAAATCAGAAAAAATTTTCATTACCAACTGAAAATACTTCAAGAGAAAACGCTCGGCGAAGTCTTGTAGCTTGTATTGATATACCAAAAGGAACTGTTATAGATATTAAACACTTAACCTGGAAACGGCCCGCTATTGGTATTTGCCCAAGTAAGATTGAAGATTTGATCGGCAAGAAATCAAAAACACATATATTGAAAGATTGTATTTTAAAGTGGGATTTCTTTAATTAATTATTAATTACATTTTATTAAAATTTATATATGTTTGATTTCAATAAAATACTTACCAAAATTAAATATAAATAAATATATGGAGAAAAAATATTATAGTCTTTGGTTGTAGTGATGTAGGACCTGCTAAATACTTAATTGAGCTAATTGAATATTTCCCAAGTTGTAAAGTTATATCTAGCCCTCTTAATCATAATTTATTTAAAAAAAAAGGCTTCGATATTACAAATGATTTAAATATTGTTGATAATGCTAAATTAGTTGTGGTTGGGACATCTTTTGGAAATACGCAAAAAAGTCTTGATAAAAAAATTATTCTAAGGTCCAAGGAATCTAATGTTCCTTCTATTGCTATTATTGAACATTGGAGTTGGTATAAGGAAAGATTTAATACAGAAAAAGGGTTTGTGTTCCCAGACTATATAATTGTAAATGATGATATGGCTTTGAGGCAAGCAGAAGAGTGTGGTCTTCCAAAAAAAAAATTAGTAGCTTTGGGCAACCCCCTCCTTGAGAAAATGTCAAAAATAAAGTTTAATCAAAAAAATAAAAAAAACTTAAAAAAAAATTATAATTTACCAACAAATAAAAGACTTATTTTTTTTATTTCTGAAGAATTGAAAAATCATTTTAATAAGAATAAAGAGACTTATCTTGGTTATGATGAATTTGTTGCTATTGAACATATCAAGTTATCTATTCTTTCTGATGATCATATAGTGATAAAGCTTCACCCAGAAGAAAGAAAAAGTAAATTTAGTAAAATAATAAATACTAACATCTCAATTTTAAAGGATTGCCCAATAAATGATATTATATCTATTGCTGATATTATTATAGGCATGGACTCAATGTTATTGTTAGAACTATCCATGCATAAAAATAATGTTATCAGTTATAGGCCTAATGCAAAAAAAAAATTCATTGGTGATGAATTAGGTGTTACCTTCAATATTAATGATCTAAAAATACTTAAAAAATTCTTAAAAAATAATTTTAAAATTAATAATAAAAAATTTAATAAATATTTTGATTGTTCAAAAGAAAAGATAATTAAATTTATAAAAAAAGTAAGCTTATGAGTATAACTGCAACTATTCAAGCTAGAATGGGTTCATCACGTTTGCCTGGAAAAGTATTAATAGATATTTGTGGAAAACCAATGTTACAGTGGCAAGTAGAGAGGATTTCAAAAAGTCGTTTAATTGATAATATTATTGTTTGCACAAGTATTGCTCAAATAGATGATGATATACAGGAATTTTGCGACAAGAATAATATTCAATGTTTTAGGGGCTCAGAAAATGATGTTCTCCAAAGGATATCCTCTGCTTTGAAAGAAAATAAAATTAAAACTCATGTAGAATGTCATGGGGACTCCCCTTTGATAGACCCTTTGATTATTGATGATTTTATTGATTTTTTTTTAAAAAATTCGAAAAATTTTGATTATGTTTCAAGTGCTTTGAAAACTACATACCCTCCCGGCTTAGAGGTAACAGTATATAAAGCAGAAATTTTGATAAAAATAAATAAATTAATAAAAGCTAATGACCCAATGCGTGAACATGTAGGATATAACCTGACTCGATTTCCAGAAAAATTTAGACTGAAATCACTTGAGGCACCACCTGAATTCTTTGCACCTGAAGTTTATTTAGAAGTTGATACAATTGAAGATCTAAAATTAATAACAAAAATCATAAAAAAATTTACAAACGATGGTAAAAAATTCTTCAGTACAGGAGAGATATTGAACTTGATAAAGCAAAATCCTCATCTGACTAAAATAAATAATTCCATAAAAAGAAATTGGAAATCACTTCGTGAAATTTAAAGTGTATAACTCAATTATTATTGGTTGTGGCAAAATTGCTGGATTCTCAAATGAAAGAGAATTAAAGACCCATGCTGAAGCGATTGAAAATGAAATTCGTTTAAATCTTATTGGTTGTTACGATATAGATAAAAAAAAACAATCACATTTTGCTTCAAAGTATAATTGTAAAAGTTATACCAATTTTCAATCTGCTCTTGATGAAAAAAATATTGATTTAATTTCTGTTTGTACTCCAGATAATACTCATTTTGATATCGTAAAAAAAATTTTGCTTTCTAAATTAAATCCAAAGGTAATTTTTTTAGAAAAACCAGCGTGTGAGTCATTAGAGGACTATCAAAATTTGAAGTCACTATCTGAGAAAAAAGAAGTTTTGATAATAGTAAACCATACAAGAAGATTTAATGTATCATTTATTCATCTTCAAAAATTGATTAAACAGGGTAAATTAGGCACTCCGGAAAGAATAAATGCAATTTATTACGGTGGTTGGATTCACAATGGAATACATTTAATTGATACATTAAGTTTTCTATTTTCTGATGATGTTAAATGGAAAAAAATTAATAATGTCTGTAAAAGTCCTTATCCTAAAGATCCAACAATTGAAATAAGTGGACAGTTAAAAAAAAGTCATACTAAAATTGAAATATCTGCAATTGATGAAAATTTATATCAAATATTTGAATTCGATATTTGGTTCAATAATTTTCGATTAAAAATTGAAAATTTCGGAGAAAAGATATTTTTGGAGAGTAAATACGTAAATTCAATTGGAGAAAATATTTTAGAAAAATCAAAATTTAAAATAAAAAAATCAAAAAAAACAGAAATTCAAACTGCTTATGAGAATATTTGTGATTACCTAGAAGACCAAAATACAAATAAATTAAATCCTGTTAAAATAAAATCGATAGAGCCAATAATGATTTGCCTTTACGAGGGTCAAAAATTATTATCATCATTTATAGATAATGACTAAAGTAGATATTCACAGCCCCAATTTAGCGATTAATGGTGGAACCCCAGTAAGAAAAAAAAATTGGCTAGATAATTTTACAACTGGTAAAGAAGAAAAAGAGGCTGTTATTAGAGTTATGGACTCAAAATATCTATCATTATTTGAAGGTTCGCACACACCAGACCCTCCATTCTCTTTTTATGGAGGGCCTGAAGTTCAAGCTCTCGAACAAGAATGGTCAGAATATTATGATATATCTCATTCTATTTCTATGAATAGTGCCACTTCTTGCATTTATGCATCAATTGGGGCATTAGGTATTGGTTATGGAGATGAGGTAATTGTATCACCATATACCATGACAGCATGTGCACTAGCACCTTTAATATATGGAGCAATTCCTGTATTTGCTGATGTCGAAAGAGACTCTGGCTCATTAGATCCTAATAGTATAAGAAAAAAAATATCAAAAAAAACTAAAGCCATAATTGTTGTTCACCAGTTTGGCATACCAGCAAATATGAATGAAATTATGAATATTGCGAAAGAATCCAATTTATATGTTATTGAAGATTGTGCACAAGCTCATGGCGCTAAGTATAAAAATAAATTTGTAGGTACCATTGGAGATATTGGGGTATTTAGTTTAAATGTAAATAAAACGATACAATCGGGAGAGGGTGGTATTTGCACTACAAATAATAAAGATTTATCTTATAGACTTCAATTAATTCGTAACCATGGAGAGGCAGTCGTTGAAAAAGCAGGTTACAAAAAAATTACTAATATTGCTGGATATAACTATAGAATGAATGAAATTGAAGCTGCCATAGCAAGAGAACAATTAAAAAAACTGAGCCATCTTAATAAACAAAGATTATTATTTGTTAAAAAGCTTACGGAGGGCATTCAAAATATTGATTTTATTAAGCCCCTAAGTTCTAGAAGTGAATGCTTATCAACTTACTATATATTCCCAATTTTATATTTTGATAAAATAGCTGGAGTCACTAGAGATGAATTTGTCAGAGCAATGAACGCAGAGGGTGCTCTTTTTTATCAAGGTTATGTTAAACCTCTATATTTACAGCCCTTATATCAGAACAAAATATTATATAAACACGGCTATCCTTTTAAGGCTCCGGTCAATGATGATACATATCAGAATTACTCGAAAGGTTTGTGTATTAATTGTGAAAAACTTCACTTTTCTGAAATAATAATTAACGAACACATAAGGCCTCCAAATAATGAGAGGGATATAGACGATTTAATTGAAATTATCAATAAAGTTGCAAAAAAAAAATAATATGAATGTATCAAAAAAAAAAATTGGAATTTTGTCAACTATTGACTCACCCTTACTTGGCTATTTTATAAAATCACTAATTACGCAAAATTGTAATATAAATGCTGTAATACTTGACTCGAACACATCTCCAGAAAAAGAACTTAAAATCCATACTGAACGAACTGCTGATAAAATGCCATTGCTTCCAATTTATGATTTTGAAAAATTTAAAATACCTTTTTACTTTGTAAAAAATCATAATTCTAATTTTTCTTTAAAATTAATACGAGACCTAAATTTAAACTTATTATTAAATGCTGGTACACCTAGAATATTAAATAAAAAAATTTTATCTTCAGTAGATATAGGGATTCTAAATTGTCATCCAGGTCTTCTTCCGCAATACAGAGGATGCACGTGCGTTGAGTGGGCAATATATAATGATGATCAAGTAGGGAATACATTACATTTTATGACAGAAAGAGTTGATGATGGACAAATAATAAAAAAAGAAGCTCTAAAGTTTTCAAAATTTGATAAATATGAGGATATTCGGGTTAAAGTTTATAAATCAGGATTAAAATTAATGTCAAAAACTATAAAAGATATCCAACAAAAAAAAATTAAAATTAAAAATAATGAAAATCAAGAAAAAGGAAAATATTATCCTATCATTGATAAAAAAAGAATGAATGTTGTCATAAATAAAATTAATAAAGGTAATTATATTTTTCAAAAGTAATATCTGTAATTAAAAATGAAATATTGTTTTAATTGTCTGCAACCTGACACTCGCCCTGGAGAAAAATTTGACTCAAATGGAATGTGTGTTGGATGTAGGAACTATTATTCTTCATCTGAAGTGAACTTCTATCATAGGTATGAGATATTAAATCAAATTATTAAAAAATATAAAAAAAAAGAGGGAAGATTTTTTGATTGTATCATTGGTGTAAGTGGTGGAAAAGATAGTACTAGGCAAGCAATGTTTATAAGAGATAAGCTAGGTTTAAAGCCACTTTTAGTTTGTATGACATATCCACCCCAACAAATTAATGATTTAGGTGCATCAAACATATCTAATTTAATTGAATTAGGTTTTGACGTGCTAGTTTCAGGCCCTGCACCTGAAACATTTAGAGAGTTAGTAAAATTATCATTTTTAAAATTTTCTAATTGGTGTAAATCAAGTGAATTAGCTCTTTATAGTTCTGTTCCACAAGTTGCTATAAAATATGAGATACCATTAATTTTTAATGGAGAGGACCAAGGCCAGAAAGAAATAAATGCCACAGGTACTGACGGTTGGGATAATAATCAACTGAGAGAATTAAATACACTCTCAGGCGGAGATATCAATTGGATTTTAAATAAAAATTATAAATTCAAAGATATACTTCCATACATATATCCAAAGGAAAAAGAATTTATTAAGAATAATATTCAAATTATTGATCTTGGTTGGTTTTTAGGAGATTGGAGTTTTAACATAAATGGTTCTTACTCTGCTCTTAATGGTTTTAAGCCAAGACAAAGTTCTCCTTATACTACTGGTGACCCATCTTTTGTAAGCTCGTTAGATGAGGATTGGGTACCTGTTAATCAACTCATTAAATATTACAAATTTGGATATGGTAAAGCCACCGATTACATAAATGAAGAAATAAGATCTGGAAGAATTGATAGAAAATTGGGTATTGAAAAAATAATAAAATACGACGGTAAATGTAGTAAAAAATTAATAAGCTCTTTTTGTAAATATATAGATATATCAAAAAAAGAATTCTGGGGCACAGTTTTGAAATCTGTTAATAAGAAATTATTTAAAATTGACTCAAATAGAAAAATAACACCTAAATTTAGAGTAGGTCATGGTCTATAAGAACATTAATATTGGAATTGTTAATTATGGTTCTGGAAATATTTCTTCATTAACATCTGCACTATCATCACATGGTTATAGTTCTTTGTATTCTGACTCTATAAAAAATTTAAATAAATGTGACTTAATTATACTACCAGGTGTAGGATCTTTTAGTGGTGCTATTAATTATTTAAAAGAAAAAAAATTGGATCAATTTTTGATTGAGTATTCAAATAAAAAACCAATTATTGGCATTTGTCTAGGAATGCAACTTCTATCAACTTCCTCAAATGAAAATGGTTTTAATAAGGGTTTAGATTTAATTCCTGGCAAAGTTATAAGACTTAAAAAAAAATTATATCACACAGGATGGAACACAATTGAATTCAATAAAAACAGTCAATTTAGAGAATTTAACAATAAAGAATTTTATTTCAATCACGCTTATGCTTACTCAAATAAATGTAAGTACATATTAAGCCACACTAAGATTAATTATAAAATTGTGAGCATTGTTGAGAAAAAGAATATTTTTGGTATTCAATTTCATCCAGAAAAAAGTCAACATAATGGCAAATTATTCATATCAAAATTAATAAAATACCTTCTCAATGCTTAAGAAAAGAATTATCGGAGTGGTAACAGTTTTAGGTAACCAAGCAGTTCAATCAGTTGGTTATAAAAAGTATCTCCCACTTGGCTCACCAGAGTATCAAATAGAGAATTTAGATAATTGGAATGTTGATGAAATTATTATTAACTGTATTGATAGGACAAAAAAAAGATTAGGTCCTCACTTTGATTTATTAAAGAAAATTTCAAAGAAAGGAATATCAACCCCAATTTGTTATAGTGGAGCAATAAGAAGTTTAGAGGATGCACGTGACGTAATTTTGTTGGGAGCTGAACGTATATGCATAGATAATCTTTTAAATGAAGATATAAAAACTGTTCAAAAAATATCAGAAAAAATAGGTAGACAAGCTATGATAGGCGTCTCTCCAATTTCACTAAAAAAAAATGTACTTTATAGATACGACTATTTATCTAAGAAATTAATAAACTTTAATATGTGGTGTAAATCAAATTACGTGAGTGATTTGATTTCAGAGATGTTAATTGTAGATTATAAAAATGAAGGAAAAAAAAATAAATTCAATCTTAAGTTTTTAAGTCATTTAAATAAGATTAATGAGAATTTTATTTTGTTTGGAGGTATAAGTTCAATTAAAATTATTGAGAAACTTTTTGAAAATAAAAAAGTAGCAGGAATATGTATTGGAAATTTTTTAAGTCATTTCGAACATGCAAATAAATACTATACAGACTTCATAACTAGTAATTATCATCGAAGGCCAAAATTTTTGAAAAAAAAATATTTTAATTAAGGATAATTATATTTTTATTTATATTAATGTTTATTGATGTATTTTATTAAAAATTAATGCAAATTTGTAAAAGATGTTTATATGGCTCTAATCACCCATTAGGAGTAATTTTTAATGAGGAGGGTGTTTGTTCTGGTTGTACTATTCATGAAGAGAAGGATTTAATTGACTGGAGTATCAAGCTTAAAAAGATTAAAAAACTTACAAAACATTATAGTTCGAATTCTGGAAAAAATTACGATTGTATAGTACCAATTACAGGTGGAGGTGATTCTTATTATACATTACATCTTGTTAAAAATATCTTAGGTTTAAATCCTTTATTGGTTTCATATAATAAGTATTACAATACAAAAATTGGTATTAAAAATCTTGCAAACTTAAGAATTGTTTTTAATTGTGATATCTTAATTCAAAATATTAATCCTGTATCTGTAAAAAAGATAACAAAAACAACTTTAAGAGAATTTGGTAGCATTTATTGGCATGCTTTAGCAGGTCAAACATCCTTCCCTGTCCAAACAGCTATCACATATAAAATACCACTAATTATTTGGGGAGCACATCAAGGCA
>MDSZ01149626.1_pt1 | contig 11798 bp, 15 predicted proteins | sample 811201 | NCBI WGS metagenome assembly MDSZ01 (sample SAMN05326647, study PRJNA326480) | marine metagenome | isolation source: seawater | place: Indian Ocean: North | collected 2010 | reverse complement strand
AGATAAATAATGATTTCATAGATCATATAATAAATGATGTAAAATACATAATATCATATTACAAAAGCGAAGAAAATTATATAGAAGAGACAGAGGAAAATAGTCTAGAAAATAATAATAATTTAAGCTCAGAATTTTTAGAACCAAAAGAAGGAAGATTAATGTCAATAGGAGATGAATTGAATGAAGAATATAAGAAAAGAGAAGAAGAATATAGAAAACTATTAACAAATAAGCCACCAGATGAAATAAATTTTTCAGAAGAATCAAAAGAAGAGAGAATAAATGATATGGCAGAATTATTAGAGAAAGAAAAAAATCAAAGGGAAATAGTAGATAATGAAGCACATAGAATGTACGAGGAGTATATAAATGTAAATCAATTAAAAAAAGAGGAAAATGGAAGCAAAGAAATGGATAAAACAAGAGAGAATATAGAAGAATCCAAAAATGAAATAGAAACATTGGAAGCAGTAACAACAAAATAATATTATAAATTAAATATATATGAGTAAAAAAATATTACAAACGGCATATTTATCATTAATAGTACAATTTATAATAGGTTTAATAGGTATTTATGGAATATTAATACCTCTAAAAGAGAAGGATAAAATATTGACAGAAATATTAATACTAGAAACAATAGTACAATTTATAGAATTATCTTTTTATATATGGCTAACAATTCAATTAAGTAGTATGTCATTTGAAGTAACTTATACTAGATATTTTGATTGGTTTATATCTACCCCAATAATGTTAATAACAACTGTTTTTTTTATGAAATATATGAATAGTTTAGAGAGTGAAAAAGTAGTAACGAGTGAAAAGATAGTAAGAGAAGATTTAACTGTATTGTTAAAAATAATATTAGGTAATTTTAGTATGTTATTGTTTGGTTTTTTAGCAGAAATAAATAAAATAGAAAGGATATTTGGTTTTATATTAGGAACAATATCATTTATTTATACATTTTATATAATATATATTGAATTTGTAGGGGAGAATAGAATAAATAAAATACTTTTTTACTTTATGTTTGTAATATGGGGTTTATATGGAGTAGCGTATTTATTTCCTTATGTATTAAAAAATGTCAGTTATAATTTTTTGGATATACTTTCAAAGAATTTCTATGGATTATTTTTATATTATATGATATTAGAAACAAAGAAAGGTTACAAATAGAGTAATTGAAGGAAAAACAATAAAAATAAGTAGAAAAAAAAGTAAAATTTTAATATATTAGATTATAATATATTAATTAAATAATGTTTTATGATAAATTAATTCTAGATTTTTTAAAAGAAAATTGGTTAGTATTCATAATATATATAATAATAATAATAGTATTATTTCCAATAGAGGGACTAGTATTACCAAATATATATGGAAATTTATTTGAGAGTATAAAAAAAGGTAATTTTAAAGATAACCCATTCAATATTATAAATAACATAAAATCAATGAATTCAGCAGGGCTGATGGCTTTAATAGTAATATCCTGGATATTAGTTGTATTTACAGATTATTTAAAAGGGGAAGTAGAAGCATACTTACTACCAAAATATTTATTAGATATAAGAGATAAATTTTTCAGAGGAACAATAAATAAGCATGATGAAGGTAATTTTACAGAAGTAAAATCAGGGGAATATTTGGCAAGAATAATGGAATTAAGTAGAAATCTGAAGGATGCATTTATGTATTTAATAAGTAGGTTTTTGCCAGAACTAACAATAGTAATAATGATATTAATATATTTATGTTTTTATGAAATTGAGATAGGGAAAATTATGTTATTTTCATTTATATTATGTTCAATAATATCAATTTTTTATGGTATGACATTAATAGATTTGATAATAAAAAGGGAGGAACATTTTTTAAAAATAAATGAAAATTTAATTAATAATTTTAATAATTTAATGAATATTTATACAAATAATAATTCGGATAGTACAGTGCAAGGAAATGCTGATTTAGAAAGACATAGTAAAGAATTAATGAATCATATAATGAATATTGAAAATTTAGCATTATTAAGCACACAAACTCTAACAATATTGGCTTATGGTGTATCAATATATTATTTATATCAAAAATTAAATAAGAAAGAAATAAAAACATCAACAGCAATAGCTTTTATATTAGTACTAGGACAATATTTAACTTATGTAATGGAGATAAATTGGGGTTTTATTCATCAAATAATATACAAGTCAGGTATAGTGTTAGGAAGTAAAAAAGAAATGGAAGAAATATTTGCAGCATTAGATGATGATAAAGAAGAAATAGAATTTCATAATAATAATATAGTGTTTAAAAATATAAAATTTAAATATGAAGGAGATAAAACAAATAATTTATTTGATAATTTTAATTTAAAAGTGAAAGAGAATGAAAAAATAGGTATAGTAGGAAGATCAGGTTCTGGTAAAACAACTCTAGCAAAAATGTTAGTAAAGCTTCACATACCAAATGAAGGAGAAATATACATAGGAGGCCAAGAAATATCAAATATATCAAAGAATTCATTGAGAAAATATGTAAATTATGTGAATCAGAAAACAAATTTATTTGATGATACATTAATTTATAATTTAAAATATGGAAACGAAAAAAGTGATGAAGAAATAAAGAATATAATAAAGAAATACGAATTAGATTCAGTTTATTCAGATTTAAAAGATGGATATAAAACAGAGGTTGGTATAAATGGAGGAAATTTATCACTAGGTATGCAAAAAGTAACAACCTTAGTGAGAAGTACCTTAAAAGAATCAGGAATAATAATATTTGATGAACCATTAGCAGGTCTAGATGAAAAGACAAGAACAAAAGTAATAAAAATGATAATAAATGAATGTAAAACAAGGACAATGATAATAATTACTCATGATCAAGAAATATTACCATATATGGATAGAGTAATAAATATAAATGAATTACAAAAAAAATAAGCATATAATATAAATGCGTTGCAAAGATTGTAGAAAAAGAATAAATCGAAGAGTTTATTATTTTGATAACGATGGATATTGTATAGATTGTTTTGAAGACAAATGTAGTGAAGAATTTATAAATTATTACGATAGATTATTTACAAGTGTAGCTGATGTAATTTATATAGTGGATTGAAAAATATGATTTTTGTTTTAATTACAATTTGAAAATAGAAATTTTTTTTTGGACGCAAAAATAATCGACAAGATCGTCATTTTTATAATCCTCAATATATTTTATTTCAGATATTCCACTAGCAAGTAAGAGTCGAGTACAAATAATACATGGATAATGAGTTATATAGGCAGTACAACCCATGGTAGAAACACCACGTTTAGCACAATCACAAATAGCATTTTGTTCAGCATGAATAGTAGCTTGTTCATGATTGTCTCTAATAATACTATTGTGGGGACAACCAGGTAAAAAACCATTATAACCTTGACTAATAATTCTATTGTCCTTTACCAAAATACAGCCAACTTTTAAACGATCACAAGGGGAACGTTTGCTTGTAACTTGAACAATTTCTTTGAAATATTCATCCCAAGAGGGACGGTGTTTCATTATAATTACAATACAAATTAATTGTTGAAAATCAACATTTATTTAAAGATAAATATCTAGAAATTTCGGTTAATAAGATTGTAAAAAAGAAAAGTATAAAAATAAAAAAAAATATTAGTATGACTTTAGTAATAGGATGGTAATTTTTTTGGTTATTTAACATTTAGAATTGAAAATGTATAAAATTGATTATTAAATAATATTTAAATTATTTAATAAAAAAAAAAGGAATAAGATGACTTCAGTTAAAAGATTATTTATAAACAGTTCGGAGACATTTGAGGGTTGGTCTAAAATAATAAGTGATGGAAAGCCATGTCGTGTGATTAGAATAGGTCACGAAAAGAATTGTAATGATGATGGTTTAATAATGGATAATTCAATTGAAACAAAAATGAGAGAGATTTTACATGACAATAAAATTGATCAATCAAAATATGTTATAGAGTGTGTGCATACATATTATTCTTATTGCTTCGAATTGGTAATATATGAAGATGCGTATAGAGATTTGATAGATTCATTAAAAGAAAAATCAGATGAAAAAAATATAATAAATTTAAAAGAAGTAGCAAGATTTTAATTATTTTGTTATTTCATCAACAAGACCATATTCAAGGCATTTTTGAGAGTTCAACCAGAGGTCATGTTTTAATAATTCGTTAAGTTCATTAGGTGTTATTTTAGTATGTTTATAGTATATTTTTTTTATGATATCCATAAATGTATTAAAATTGTCCATATCATCAGTAAGTTCATTATATTTACCAGAACTACTACTAGACAATTGATGAATAAGCATTAAAGAATTTTCACTCATGAATCTTTTATGACCAGAGACGCTTAATAAAGTAGCGGCACTTGCAGCAAAACCATCTACATATGTATTAATTGTAATAGGAGAATTATGGATCAAATCAACAATGTACATAGAATGGAGTAAGGAACCACCTTCACTTTGAATATGAAGATTAATAGGTGGAGATTTAGTTTTAAATTGATTTTCAAAAAGTAAAGAAGTATTTATGAGTTCTTGTAAAGCATCTTTAAGAGATTTAGAAGATTCCTTAGTTAGACCACCAAAAAAGTAGATATTGTTATTCATAGTTTGCACATAAGTTTTAGAATAAGATCCAGATTGAACAGGAGAAGCTTTGGCTGAATCAATGAATGCATAATTAGGTAAAATTACATTTGGATAATAAATTGTTAAACCAGCTAACGTAGAAACGAATTTACGAGCGGTTTGATTAAAGTGGAAACCGCTAGATTTACTAACGAAATTTAAGAAAAAAAGAATAACAAAAAGATAGCTACTCATATATTCTAAATAATACTTAAATTTTTAAATTATAACTAAAAATAAAAAAATATTTTTTATTTTTACTTCCATTTTAAAATATTGTATTGAAAAACTCTCTCTCTCAAGAGGACTTGAACCTCTGACCTCACGATTAACAGTCGTATGCTCTAACCAACTGAGCTATGAGAGAATATTTCCCACACTGGGAATTGAACCCAGACCGCCGCCTTGAAAGGGCGGAATCCTAACCATTAGACAATGTGGGAAGGTCTTACTGGGGATTGAACCCAGATTGCCAGATTCAAAGTCTGGAGTCGTAGCCATTGGACCATAAGACCAATAAAAAATAAAACAGACTTCTGGTTAAGACATATAAAATAATATAATATTCTTTAAATTATTTTATAGATATATGAAATAATTTAAATTATTTTCTCATAGTTTTATTTTTTATTTTTAATAAATTTCTTTTTGTTTTTTTTTTACCTCCAGTAGGTTTTTTCCAAGTAGATTCACCGGTAATTGAATTAAAATAATATTCTTTATTTTTTTTTTTTAGACATTTGTTTGGTCCATCCAGGGGGTAAATCATTATCTTGAGAAATACTTGCACTTGATATAGCAAGTGAAGGTGGATTAGGAAGAGTGCCTTCAGGAGCTTTCATGCTAGTAGTATTAGTTTCATCTATTGGAAAGATAATATTACCATTATCATCCACAACTTTAATTTGCAAATCTTTAAAAATGATTTTGTCAAGTCTATCATCAAAGTTGTCAAGTTCATTATATTCTTTAAAGATGAATGAGTTATTTCCTTCAAAATTGTATTTGATATATAGATTATTATTGTCATCTTCCCAAACTTGACGGAATCCGTATTTTTTAGGTGGATAAGAATTAGTGTCTGGATAAGGTCTAGTTAGCCAGAATCTAGGACCATAATTATTCATATTATGGGAATCAATATCAGCCATATTATACGTCTTTGAATTGACACGAGAATTTTTAATTTCCCATTCTGTTTTTGGTACTTCAACTTCAATTTTACCACCAAGACCGGTTTTTACTTTACTTTTATAATCATTCCACATGGCAGGTTGTAATTTAATATCAGATTTAAGATTAGGTTTACTATCCCATTTAATAGGTGGGATTTTAGTATTATTACCTTCACCGAAAATTTTCCAATCATGACCAAATTTATCTTGAATTACATTACCATCATAATCAGTTTTATAATATTCAGTAATAGTTCCTAGACTTTCACCTAATTCGATTGAAAGGTCAGAATCAGAATCTGTTTCAAATGTCATGTTAGAATCTTTTTTCCCTTTATATGGGATATTAGCAGCCATTTTAGAAATATCATAGACGCTTGGTATAACAGGTTTGTTATCATTTTTCTTTTCTTCATTATTTTTTTTTAATGATTTGTTTTTTATAGTGGAAAAACTTTTACCTTTACCAAATGCTTTATCAGGATAAACAGCAATGTAAGGTGTTTTTAAAATATCGTGTAAATTTTTGAACCAAATTTTATCGGATTTAGTCCATTTCATTTCTAATTCTTCAAAAGCAGCTATTATTAACAAAGCATATTGAATATGATTAACAAGTGGAAGACCCTCCTTATCAGTTTTGATTTCATCGTCATCTTTAACTAAATCTTTTATTTTATCATAGATTAATTTGTATTTTATCATGGAATTTTTCATTGAATTATGTTCGGCTCGTCTATCGGGAATTTCAAAATGAAGTTTGTGACCATTGACTTCAATTATCCTTTTATCAGCTGGATGTTTATTTCTCCAAACAGGTCCCCAGTTTTTTTTATATGCGCTAATACGAGTCATATATAATAAAAAGACATAATTAAATTATGCAAAGAGTATAATTTATAAGTATTATTAAAGACAAGAGAAAATTAAAAAATATTCGTATTAGATTGGATATTTGGTAAATAATCTTCGCATGAAGAAGATGAATCACTAGAGTCAGATGAGGAATCACTTTTATTAAAATCAAATATTCCAAATATTCTAGGGTCATGAAAATATGGATTTTTAATAAATTTAATTTTTTCGTATTCATCGTATATAGGTTTAAGATTATTAACAGTGTTATCACTATTATTACTTAAATCGCTGTCAGAATTATTATTTTTAATATTTCTTTTTTTTTTTTGTAAGAAAAATAATGTAACATTAAAATAGAAGATTCAAAACACATAAAATATATTATATACAAATATAAAATTGAATGTTTTTAATAATAGACAAAAAAGCAAAAATGTTAGAAGAATATATAAATAATATTCCAAAAGATTGTCAAAAGATAATATACGATTATTATTTAGATTTGGAATCAAGAGAGAAATTAAAAGAGTGGCAAAGACAAGCCAATGAAGAGATAAGAAAAGAAGGTATAATGACAACATTTCGTTGGGAAATAGGGTATTCAGAATTTTATGATATCAATGAAGCAAAATACGTGTTAAAAGAAATGAATAATTGCAGGTGTTGTGATAATCATATGAAGAATAGACCAGGAATAAAAGAATTAGAAAGAGGATATTGTCCAGAGTTAAAATATATGCCAATAAGAAAAAAAATAACGTGTTTATGTCCTTGCAGACATATATCAAGATGGATGTGTAGAGTAATAAATGATGAAATTATAGAGGAAGGTATATCAAAGATATAATTTACATATTACCAAGGAAATTAATTATATAATCAATAAGGAAGTAAGAAATACCAAAACAGATAGAAAGATAAGAAGTTCCAAGTTTATTTAGATTTCCATCAGAGTATATAAGATCCATAGGTATAAATTTAAGTAAAAGATTACGTATAAAATGTGTATTGAAAAAATAAAAAAGAACGGCTAATAAGAGAGGAATTTGAATTCTAGACATAGTAAAGTCAAAGTTATCTTTTTTTTCGTCTTCTTTTTCTTGAAGTAGTAATTCATTTTCATATTCTTCGAAATCCGGTAAAAAATCTTTTGTGTGGGATGGAGGAATATAGTTAGGGGTAATAGAAGGATCTTGTGTATAGATATTAGTATCATTAGGAATATCTCTGGAAGGCATAGCTTGATGTGGAATATTTTCAATTTCTTGATTAATTTCTTTTTTAGTCAATGGTTCTTGAAATTCAGGGTTTGGCATAATAGGATTTTTCTCAGATATACCATAAGGATTAGGATGAATGTTTAGTGGTGTGTAGTTAGTAGTATTATCAGATTGTTTAAGTGTATTAGTTTCGTTGCTAAAAGCTTGAGCTTTTTGAGGAAGATCAGAAATTCTAGTAGTATTTTCCATTTACTATATACATAAATTAATATAGTAAATGATATGTTATTAACGAATTATTTATTAAACAATGAGAAAGTAGAGTCGGTATTTCCAAAATTATTGGATAAACTAGGAGTGACACCAAGATCAACTTTTTTGGAATCAATGTCTAATGTTTTTTTTTCTTTCATACAAGTATTTGAATGAAGTTTATATTTGTAACAAGTATTATTATGTTTAAAGATTTTATCTTCTGGTATTTCAGAAAGGATAGGCCCTTTAAAGGTAATACACTCACCATCTTTACATACTTTTCTAAATATAGTAGCTAAACCAATTCCTATAATAAATGAAATAAATGCCTTTCCAGCTTCTGTATTTAATAACCTATTAAAATTCATATATATATATAATATAATATTTATTGTACAGGAATAGTGTTAATGTCATCCAAATTATCTGGACAATCAACAACAATATTTTCAAATTTAAAGCAATTATCAGCACTATCTTTAAATTGTATAACATCAACATTATCAGGAGTAGGATAAACGTTAATAATTCTTTTTTCGTTATCAGTAAAATAAATAGCAACAATACCAAAAAGAATACCTAATATAAGGAATTTAATATTGAAATAGTTAAAAATTGACATATATATTAACTTAATAAATTAATTTTTCTTCTTTTTTTTTTTCTTCTTAGTTGTTTTTATTTGTGTAGAATTATTTTGCTTCTCACTTTCTTCTAGAGCAATTAGTTTTTCCAGTTCTTTTTCAGCATTTTGAGCTTTTAAAACTTTTGATTTTTCTTGTTGTTCAGAATCAATTTTAAAAATGGAATTGTTTTCTCCAGTTTTCATAATTTTGGCTTCTTTTCTCTTTTTAAGTTTTTCTCTTAATCTTTCTCGTTGTTCAAATTCTTTTTGCATAGTGTTAAATGCACCTTTATTAAATTTAGCACCTTTTCCTAATCCACCCATGCCTTTTGTTAAATTTTTCATAAGATCATTAAATTGGTTTCCACCGCCCATTTCTTTCATTTTTCCCATAATATCACTAGCTTCTCTCATAATTTCGTCTTTTGAAATGTCACCACTTTTCATTCTTTCCTCTAGTTTAGTAGTAACTTTTTTCATTAATTCCATTATTTTTTTAGGATTTTTCATGACATTCTTAAGGACTTCTTTGGTGTCCATGCTATTAGGATCAACATCAATTCCCATTAATTCTATAAATTCGTCGGATATTTCTTCGGCCATTTCTTTAGCAAGGCTACCTATTTTACCATTAAAAAGAGAATTAAGGTGATCTTTTAATGAATCCATGTCAGGCATATTAGGTGCAAAATTACTTTTTGTTTGTTCCGTATTTTCATCATTGTCATTATCATTACTTTCAGAATCTTCTTGGCTGGATTTTATATTCTCAAAAAATTCATTAATGCCAGACATAGTTTCGTTTAATTTTGACTGAAGAGTATCTTCATCTATACCTTGAAAAATGTTCATACATTCACCAAAATCATTTTTATCCTTAACACAGTTAACGATTAAAAACAAAATAAGTTGAAGATACTTCCAAATAGTTTTTTTTGAATTTTCTGAAACACCTTGGTCATTAAATATAATTTTGAAATCCATACTTGGAAGGAAAAATGTATTAATATTTTCTTCTTCCTTAAAAATATCTTCATTTTGATATAATATATCAAAAAAACGTTCAGGGTATATATTTACACAATAATCAAAAACTTGTTTAGGTTTTGACGACTTAATAATGTTCCATTGTGCTTCATATTCAGGAAAAGTAGTTTCTAGATCTTTTAAGAAATCTCTTAGAATATCTTCGAAATCAGTTATTTTAGAGTCATCCATAAATAATATAATTATATAATTTATTCTTTTAAACTATTAAAAGGAGAAATTAATATTATATTAAATATTTATTATAAAAATATATAAAATTATATTTTCTTTTTTATAAATATAGGATGCAGATCTTTGTTAAAACTTTAACTGGAAAAACTATTACTTTAGATGTAGAATCAAGTGATACAATAGATAACATAAAAAATAAAATTCAAGAAAAAGAAGGAATTCCACCTGATCAACAACGTTTGATTTTTGCTGGAAAACAATTAGAAGATGGACGAACATTAAGTGACTACAATATTCAAAAGGAAAGTACGCTTCATTTAGTTTTAAGGTTACGAGGAGGTAAATGTAAATGTAAAAAATGTGAATGTAATTGTAAAAATTGCGAATCTAATTGTACTTGCAACGATTGTTGTTAAGTAAAATGTTATTATAATTTATTTACTTAGATAAATTATAATATTTTAACATAATTTAGTAAAGGAGCTAATAGAACCAACTAAATAATAACATTCTTTACTTGAATCAATAGATATAATAGATTCCTCGTTTTCGTATGAAGAAAAATTTTCTTTAATATTATCTGTATTTTCTAATATAATATTATTTTTATTGATTAAAATAGTCGATTCTCCGAGAAAAATAACATACTTAGTAAAATTTTCTTGAAATTCATTTGATTTTTTAAAAATAAATTTATTTCCAAATGGAGTTTCAAATGTTTGAGGTTCGTTTATACAATCTTGATTAAATTCAATACTCTTTTTTTCATCGTTTGTAATTATTGAGATATTGTTTGATAAAATTGGTAAATCGACTATATTTTTTTGTTTGTCTTGTAAAAACATGAAATTTTTATTTTTAAATAGATTTAAAGTAAAGGAATCTATTTGAATATCATTAATTTTTTTTTGAAAAACTATTTCATCAACTATAGAAACAATAAATTCAGTATCTGGATCTATATTTTTCATTATATTTTTCTTTCTCTCTTCAATTGTTTCTTCTTTATTTGATTTTTTGTTATCTTCTTTCGATTCAACTTTGGTGAAAGCTTGAAATAGGTTGAATGATTCGTCTTCTTTATTATTTTTTTGTTCATTTTTCTCGAAAACTTCGAAAAAATCATCACAACATCTTAAAAAGAAATAAAGTTGTATGGTAGAAAGTTCTTTATCTTGTGAAGAATCATTATAAAAACCTTTGTAGTTAATCTTATTTTTAAAAGATTCTTGAGAAAAATTAAACATATGAGAGACCTTTTCTTGAATTATGTTATTAATCACGTCTTCACAATCCTCTTCACCCTCATTAGGATTATTTTTATGAATACATTGATTAAAATCATCATTTTTTATTTTGAAAGATGGAAATTTACAAATTTTTTCTTTTTTCTCGAGAAAAATTAAAAACTGTAAGAATGGAACATTTAAAGTCGAATTACAATTGTAAAAAACAAGGTTACACTGAATATCTAGATTAGTATTATTATTATCTAATATATCGTTAATTTCAAATCTTAATTCATCTTCTCCTAGATAAAAATAGTCTTCAATATTATTACATTTAAAAGGTTCAGATTCTAAATTATTTGCCATATATAGATAATCAATATATATTCTTTCAAATTAAAACATATTTCTAATATAGAATTATTAAAAAATTGAATGAAATTAAATAAAATTAAATATTAACAATATAAAAAAACAAAATGATAACACCGGTAACATTATTTAAAGATATTT
>MDSZ01128312.1_pt1 | contig 11798 bp, 9 predicted proteins | sample 811201 | NCBI WGS metagenome assembly MDSZ01 (sample SAMN05326647, study PRJNA326480) | marine metagenome | isolation source: seawater | place: Indian Ocean: North | collected 2010 | reverse complement strand
CTCAAGAGCGCCCTTAGCCCATAAGACAATATTACTACGGCTCAAATCTTCAGCCATACCAATAACTAAAACCGTACGAAGGATGCTCCATTTATCCAAGGCTTGTACAATCTTCTCCGCCTCAAGTTTAGTCTCTCCGTAATAACTCAATGGATTTGGTATACCCTGTTCGTCGTACGGCCCTTCTGTGCCATCAAAAATGAAGTCTGTACTAATATGCACAAGGTGAGCACCCACGTTTCTCGCCGCTTCCGCTACGTTTTTAGTCCCTATTACGTTAAGCTCGTAAGCCAATTCTTTATTCTGCTCACATTGGTCCACATGCGTCATGGCCGCACCATGTATGATGACATCAGGCTGAAAATCATTGACCACAGCGTTTACAGCCTCAGCATCTGTAATATCCATGGCGGCATATGATGCGCCACCAAGATTAAGAGTACGGTTTTCGCCTCTTGCAGTGGCTAGAAAAGAATGCTGCTTGTAGCCTGCGGTAGCTGCAGAAATTTTTTGACCTAATAGTCCGTTTGACCCAGTGTAGAGAATCTTCATTTGATGTGGTTAGCTGATTGCGAATTTATTTGGTCTTTTCGGTAAACCAAGCCCTCAAGTCTTTAATCTGTTCATCATTTCCCAACACATAGAGTTTGGAATGTGGCGCGACTTTAAAGTCCGGTGACGGATTAACGGTAAGTAATCCTTGTTCACATACGTAACCAATGACTGTACATCCGGTCTGTTGCCTAATCTCTAAATCCTTGATGTTACATCCACTAAACACTTCAGGCAATTCATCAACTACGATTTCTTCGATATTGGTGGCAGACGATCCACCGACACTCAGGTGATCCAAGAAATTCATTACACCAGGATTCATCAAGTTATGCGCCAGGTGCGCCCCTCCTACCAAGTTTGGACTAACAGTATATGTGGCGCCAGCCGCCAAAAGTTTGCGTTCTGTACTTTCAGTGTTCGCTCGAGCACCAATCGTCATGTTCGGGTTGAGCTGACGTGCAGAGATTACTACAAAGAGATTGTCAGTATCTGAGGCCAACGCGGCAATTAAGGACGAAGCCTTCGCAATGTTTACCTTTTCTAATATGATGTCGTCAGTGGCATCCCCAACAACTACCAAGACCTTCTGAAATTGATTTCTGAACTCTTCCGCTCGATGTTCATCCTTTTCAATTACAACAACATCCGCTCCATATGCGCGAAGTTTGCTCACCACCTGTCGGCCGTTCCTACCTAAGCCACATACAATGGCATGTCCTTCTAACTTTTCCACCTTGCGTTCTATTCTTTTGGTGAGTAAAAAATGACGAACACGTCCATCAATGGCCAATTGCGCCAAAAGACCAGCGCCGTAAGCAAAGGTTCCAAAGCTGGAAATGATTAGCACAATAGTAAACCATGTGCCTGAGGTACTTAATTCTGTTACCTCGTTGAATCCCACAGTACTCACTGTCTGAACCACCATGTAAAAGGCCGGAAGCCAATCAAGGTCTTCGATTAATCTATAGCCAAGTGTTCCTCCAAACAATATGAAGGAGAACAAAATGAGTACTTTTCTCAGGCTGTGGAAAGGATTGTTCATCTATTGAAAGTTACGAGCAATTGTCGTAAAAAAGGAAGCCTTCAACGATTACTTATTCATGCATCTAGCGTTAACAACAGACTGTTATAAGCTGTAGCCAGGTTGTATTAATGCGGCAATTTATCGCGGACAACTCCATATAGGAACGTACCGACAAGGGCACCTAAAAGAACTATAATATACCCAGAGTAACCTGCACCGATATTTACTACAATTGGCCCAGGACAAGCGCCACTAAGCGCCCATCCCAAACCGAAGATGATTCCTCCAATCAAGTAACGAGGAATGCTCCAAGCTTTGGGTGTAAAGACGATCTGTTCACCCGCGTAATCCTTGATTCTCTTTGCTTTAATAATTGCCACCATTGGAACGCCAAGGGCCACTGCCAATCCAATGATTCCGTACATGTGAAATGCTTGGAATCTGAACATTTCTTGAATTCTATACCAAGAAGCTGCCTCGCTCTTGAACATAATGATACCGAATAAAGTACCCGCGATTAAAAATTTAATATTCTTCATGGCTTAGTAAATCAGAGGGAATAATACGTGAGTCATAAGCAGCCCACCAATAAAAAATCCTACCACAGCAAGCAATGAAGCTGGTTGAAGATTAGAAATACCGCTAATTGCATGGCCCGATGTACACCCTCCGGCGTAACGTGCCCCGAAACCAACCATCAATCCTCCAAGTGCCAAGATTACGATATTCTTTGCATCACCTAGGGCCTCAGTACCGAACTGGCTTGCCGGTACAAATCCTTCGGGAGTGGCGAAGCCGAGTGCTGCCAAATCTGCAATGGTATTCTCCGAGATTGCTACGGTGTAGTCTTCAGGGGAAAGGAAATTTGCAGCAATATATCCGCCAATACCCGCTCCAACTAAAAAAAAGAGATTCCAGCTTTTAGATTTCCAATCAAATTGAAAAAAAGGTACGAAGCGATCCGCACCACAAAGCGTACATAGGGTTCGCAAGTTGCTGGAGAAGCCAAAACTCTTTCCAAAAAAGAGCATGATAAACATAATCAAGGCGATGAGCGCCCCACTTATGTACCACGGCCAAGGTTGCATGATTACATCCATATTGTATAATTGTCTTTTTCGACTAAAGTGTTGTTGGACAAACGTAATCCGACAGCTCTATACCTGCTTTCTTCATCGCACCGAAACCTCCCGCGACATCCACCATATTATGAAATCCACGAGCCTTCAAAATAGAAGCTGCAATAACCGATCGGTAGCCACCCGCACAGTGAATGTAGAAGGTGCCTTCGCTTGGAATATCTCCCATTCGGTCGTTGATATATTCTAGACTAGCATGGATAGCCGTAGGCATATGCTCGCTTAAATATTCGCCGTCCTTTCTCACGTCTACTACAACCGGGCTCTGTAATCCTTTTAATCCTTCAGCACTGATTTGCTCAAGGGTGTCGATGTCTTTTCCAGAATTCTTCCAAGCGTCAAACCCACCTTCGAGATAGCCAATAGTTTGATCGTAACCTACACGTGAAAGTCGAGTTAAAACTTCTTCTTCCATACCAGGATCTGTAACAACAAGGAGCTTTTGATTGATATCAGGAATCATGGCTCCTACCCACATTGCAAAGCTTCCCTTGATACCTATGAAGATCGATTGAGGAATGAAGCCATGTATGAATTCGCTTTGGTGACGTGTATCAAGAATCAAAGCATCAGTTTCGTTCGCAGCGGCTTCAAAGGCCTCAGGACTCATTGGCGTCATCGCACGGTCCATTACTTTATCTAAGCTTTCATATCCAACTTTATTCAAACGTACGTTCTCCGGGAAGTAGGCTGGTGGTTTTTGCAAGCCGTCCGTCACTTCCTTGATAAACTCTGCCTCGGTCATATCTGCACGCAATGCATAGTTCGTTGCCTTCTGCTCACCTATAGTCCCCACAGTTTCTTTCGACATGTTCTTTCCACACGACGAACCAGCTCCGTGACCTGGATACACTATCACGTCATCTGCAAGTACCATAATTTTTGTGCGCAAAGAGTTGTAGAGGGTTGCTGCCAATTGCTCTTGGGTCATGGTAGCCGCCTTCTGAGCCAAATCTGGGCGACCTACGTCTCCCAAGAAGAGGGTATCCCCAGAGAATATGGCATAGTCTTTACCGCTCTCGTCTTTCAACAAATACGTGGTACTTTCCATTGTATGACCTGGCGTATGGAGCACGTGGATTTCAACATCGCCTACTTTCAATACTTCTCCATCCTTGGCAATCTTGCAATCAAATTTCGGATTTGCATTCGGTCCATAGATGATCGTAGCGCCCGTTTTCTTCTCTAAGTCTAAGTGACCAGAAACAAAATCTGCATGAAAATGAGTTTCCAAGATGTATTTAATTGTAACACCATCTTTTTCAGCACGATCCAGATATGGACCTACTTCACGCAATGGATCAATGACCACTGCTTCACCTTTAGAGGCTATATAGTACGCGCCTTGCGCCAAACACCCTGTGTAAATCTGTTCTACAATCATCTTGTTATCTGAAATTCTCAACTTTATATTATTTGCTTTAGAATGATGTACACCGCCATTAAGAGTACAAACCAGCCAAAGCCTTTTTTTAATTTTTGACCGTCAATAAATCTGGTCGCATAAACCCCTACAAAGATACCTACTACGGCAATTGCTGTCACGGTCAATAGCAATGTCCAATCGATAATTAAATCGGGACGTTGAACGTCGCCGATAAAACCTATTAAACTCTTTGCCGCAATGATCAACAATGATGTACCAACCGCCTTTTTCATGGGTAATTTGGCAAAGAGTACGAGCGCGGGAATAATTAAAAATCCACCACCAGCGCCTACAATACCAGTCAATACGCCTACAACTGCTCCTTCTGCAACAATTGCCGGTACATTAAAGACCGGCGCAGTTTCACCTTCGTCATCCTCTTCCTCACGTTTGTTGCGGATCATACTAACCGAGGCGGCAAGCATTACCAAAGCAAAGAAGACCATAATGGCAATATCCTTTGTAAGCGTAAATGATCCAACGGTCAAAATTTCTGCCGGAATAGCGGGAACTAAATATGCTCGGGTCAGATATACCGCAATAAACGCTGGAATTGTAAATACTACAGCTGTCTTATAATTCACATTGCCCATAGTGGCATTGCGAATTCCACCCACTAATGCTGTCGTACCAACAATGAATAACGAATATGCCGTACTAAGCTCTGCACTTTCTCCAAAGAGATAGACCAAAACTGGCACTGTAAGGATTGAACCACCGCCACCAATGAGCCCTAGTGAAATACCAATGAATACTGATGCGATATAACCTATTATCTCCATAACTAAGTTTTGAATACGCTAAACTAGTCAGGTTCTATTGGACAAGGTGTGACTTAGCGCACACTAGAAAAGAATTCGTTGCATTTCTTGCTGCAACTCAAGCGCAGCTCTTTGTGCAGCTTCAGCAAAATCTTTGTCTTTGCTTTGATAAATGATACCTCGCGTAGAGTTTACTAGAACTCCGTAGTCTTTATTGGTTGCCTTTGTGAGTACATCCTCTAGAGAGCCGCCTTGCGCACCTACACCTGGTACCAAGAAGAAGGAATCTGGAGCAGCCTTTCTTACGCGCTCTAAGAACTCAGTTTTAGTAGCTCCTAGAACGAACATGAGTTGCTCTGGGGTCGCCCACTCTTGTGCCTTTTTTACAACAGTTTCGAATAATGCTTCGCCATCCGTGTTTTCCGTAAGTTGGAAATCGAACGCACCTTGATTGGATGTCAATGCCAAAAGGATGACCCATTTGTCTTCGAAGGCTAGAAAAGGGCTCACACTGTCCACACCCATATACGGAGCCACGGTAACGCTATCAAATGCCATGGCATTGAAGAAAGCTTCAGCATACATCTTTGAAGTATTTCCGATATCTCCGCGCTTAGCATCAGCGATAGTAAATACTTCGGGATAGCTTTCATTCAGGTAATTGATGGTTTTTCCCAAGGATTCCCAGCCCTTCACACCCATACTTTCGTAAAAGGCAATGTTGGGTTTATAGGCCACCGCATAGTCCGCCGTAGCATCAATGATGGCTTTGTTGAAGGCGAAAATTGGATCAGATTCACTCAATAAATGCTCTGGAATCTTATTGATATCCGTATCAAGTCCTACGCAGAGTACGCTTTTCTTTTTTTCAATCTGAGCTATGAGTGCTTGTCTATTCATTTTAAATGATATCTGTTCCTTCCTTCATCTTCTCGGCATTCTCCGCCATGTGAAGTTCGTCAATAAACTTCTGAATATCTCCACCTATTACATCATTAAGATTGTAGGTCGTCAAACCTATCCTGTGGTCGGTTACCCTTCCTTGTGGATAGTTGTATGTTCTAATTTTTGCAGAACGGTCACCAGTACTCACCATGGTCTTACGCTTAGCAGCCTGTTCCGCTTGCTTTTTCTTGAACTCCATGTCAAACATACGCGAACGAAGTACCTTCAGAGCTTGCTCGTAATTCTTGTGCTGTGATCGTCCGTCTTGACACTCTACAACAATTCCTGTCGGTAAATGCGTCAAGCGCACTGCACTTTCAGTTTTGTTGACGTGCTGACCACCCGCACCCTGAGCGCGATAGGTATCTTTTTTAACATCTTTCATATCAAGGTCGACATCCACATCTTCCGCTTCAGGAAGAACGACTACAGATGCTGCAGATGTGTGCACCCTACCTTGGCTTTCAGTGGCTGAAACGCGCTGTACGCGGTGTACCCCGCTCTCGTATTTAAGAATTCCGTAAACCGATTCACCGCTCACCTCAAAAGAAACTTCTTTGAAGCCGCCGGCGGTTCCCTCATTCATAGAAATCACCTCAACCTTCCATCCGCGGCCTTCACAGTAGCGTTGGTACATACGGAATAAATCACCCGCAAAGATGGCACCTTCATCACCACCTGCACCTTGGCGAATTTCGACCAAAGCATTCTTATCGTCCTCAGGGTCTTTGGGTATAAGTAAGATTTTAATTTCCTCCTCGAGCTCGGCGAATGCAGGCTCAATCTCATCGAGCTCCATTTTGGCCATATCTCTGAAATCCGGGTCTTTCTCTTCTTTTAAAACCGTTTTTGCCTCCTCTATTCTGCTGCTTAGCTCGAGGTACTTCTCTCTAGCATCGACCAGGGGCTTAAGGTTTTTGTATTCACGGTTCAATTTCACATAGCGCTTGCTGTCGGAAATCACATCCGGTTGAATAATGAGATCGTTCACCTCATTGTAACGCTGAAAGACTACGTTGAGCTTATCTAGCATTACTTGCTGTATTTAAAGGTTCCGAATTCGCTCGATATAGTCAGCTCTTTCGCAGCGCTCTCTTCCACGCGTCCTACGATCTGTGCTGCCACTCCAAAACTCTCGCTTATTGCGATAATATCCTGTGCTATTGACGGGTCTGCATAGAGCTCCATTCGGTGTCCCATATTGAACACTTGGTACATCTCTTCCCAACTGGTACCGCTCTCTTGGTGAATCAATTCAAACAATGGAGGAATAGGGAACAAGTTGTCTTTTACGACATGTCCCTTTTCCAAGAAATGCAAAATCTTCGTTTGTGCACCCCCCGAACAGTGAACCATACCGTCAATCTGACCGCGGTATTTATCCAAGATTTGTTTTATGATTGGTGCATACGTACGAGTCGGGCTTAATACTAGTTTTCCAGCATCAAGATCCGTTTCTGTTGGCTCTGTTAGGCTTTTAGTTCCAGTGTACACTAAATTCTCAGGTACTGCTGGATCAAAGCTTTCTGGATATTTTGTCGCCAATTCTTTTGAGAACACGTCATGACGCGCACTAGTAAGTCCGTTAGACCCCATACCGCCGTTGTATTCGCTTTCATAGGCTGCTTGGCCATAGCTCGCAAGACCTACAATTACATTGCCCGCTTTAATATTTGCATTGTCTACAACATCCGAGCGCTTCATACGCGCCACGACAGTACTATCAACAATGATTGTACGAACCAAATCACCAACGTCGGCAGTTTCACCACCAGTGCTGATAATATCAATACCGTGCTTACGGTATTCTTCAAGAAGCTCCTCGGTTCCACCGATAATCGCACTCAATACCTCGCCAGTGATTAATCCTTTGTTTCTTCCTATGGTAGAACTGAGCATGATGTTCTCTGTAGCGCCAACACACAGAAGATCGTCGATATTCATAATTAACGCATCTTGAGCAATGCCTTTCCATACACTCAGGTCGCCGGTCTCCTTCCAGTACATATAGGCCAATGAACTCTTCGTTCCTGCACCGTCGGCATGCATAACTAGACAATAGTCTGAATCACCGGTTAAATAGTCCGGTACAATTTTACAGAAGGCCTTTGGGAAAAGTCCCTTGTCAATGTTCTTTATGGCATTGTGCACATCTTCTTTCTGTGCACTCACACCTCTGCCGGTGTAGCGATCTGAATTATTACTCATAGTGCTGCAAAAATAACGAGAAAGCGCGCACGGGAGACCCGTGCGCGCTTCTCTTTTATCAAGGAGTTATCTACTTCGTTTGGATCCAAGATCCAACGATTAACTCTGAATCATTCTTAATACCGTTCAACGATTTCAACGACTTCACATCTGAACCAACCTTCTTGGCAATAGAGCGAAGTTGGTCGCCACGTTGTACCTGGTAGTGTGTCGCGTCAAATTCTGTGTAATCACCATTCTTAGTGATTTTGAGTACCATTCCTGGCATTGGACGCGCACCGCGCAATCCAGCGTTCAATTTCTTCAACTCTACCACATTCATACCGTTCTGCATGGCAATCTTACCGAGTGAGCGGTCTTTAGGTCCTAGAGTAATGGTTTGACCGATTGGGTTCTCGTTCTTCTTAGCCGGTGCCAACGCTGGCTCACCATCAGCAGTAGCAACTGGTGCAGAAGGCACATAATCATCTGAAAGCACCTTGAAATCCGTACGACGGTTGATCTGGTTAGCCACCTCTTGATCGTCACCGCCTAATCGTTTAATAAAGCTTTCTGTAAGCTTGTCGCCTTCTTTGAATTTATCTGCACCGTAACCCGTGTAACCGTTCGGAATGGTAAAAGGCTCACCTTCACCCATACCTACAGCTGTTAAACGGTCTGCAGGGATACCTTTTTCTATAAGGTAATCCACACAACTCTGAGCACGTGACTGAGAAAGCACCTGGTTCTTAGCGTCTGTATCACGGTAATCTGTATGTGAACGTAGACCAATCGTAATATTCGGGTTGCGTTGTAGGATATTGAATACCGTATCTAGCGCTACTTTACTTTCGTCGCGTAGGTCAGATTTAGCAAGATCGAAGAATACATTAGGAAGTACAATAGGAACTTCAATCGGATCCATCTTTAAAGTGAGGTTGTACGATTTGACATACTCTCTGTCCTCCTTTACTCTCGAGTAATCCGTCAGTGCAAGATTCTCGGTACTAATATCGCCTATGGCGTTTAAGAACTTTTTACGAGACATGTTCAACTTGTACGACATACCTTCTTCAAGACGTCCTTTTGGTATGCCGAAATTACCGTTGACATCGGTAGTGATGGTAAACGAACCACCTTGCTTGTCGCTTACTTCGATGGTTACATCTTTTACAGGCTTGCCATTTTTGGTACTTACTACAGTACCTGAAACAACGAACTGTTTAGTCCACTCAGTAACGTACCAAATGTCGTGCTCACCACGCGTTCCCTTGCGGTTCGATACCACAAATCCTCTTTGTGTGTTATCACCAGGAATCCAACGCAATGCGATATCATCACCCTCAGAGTTAATTGGGCTTAACATGTTTTCTACATCACCAATTGGTTGTCCTAGATCGTCCAATTTTACACGGTAACAATCAAACCCACCCATACCTGGGCGACCGTTTGACGAGAAATACAAGTAACCGTCTCCGTGGATATACGGATACAGCTCATCTCCGCGGGTATTGATGCTCAATGAAGTTGGTTGTTTCCACTCGCGACGACGTCTGTCATAAGTCGTCATGTAGATGTCTCTACCGCCCTTACCGCCGTTCAATTCGCCTGCGAAATACAGAATCTTATCATCTGGGCTTAACGCAGGGTGACCCACAGAAGCATTAGAATCGACAGCAATAACAACTGGCTCTGGATTCGCCCAATCCTGCCCTACTTTCTTCGTAGAGTAGATGGCACAACCCATTTTTACATTCTTAAGCTTGATACACTTGGTGAAGTACATGGTCTTACCCCTCGAGTCGAAAGTAAGTACCCCTTCGTGGTCTTTCGTATTGATTACTTCGCCAATGGATTCGAGTTCACCCCAAACAATTTCATCGTTTGCATTTGCCTCTTTTCCTTTCTTGCGCTTGCCTTTTTTCTTTTGTCCCTCAATCACGTAGATGTCAGAAAAACGCTGACCTGTCCAGCCGTCTTCTTTTTTCCCTGTTGAATTATCTCTCATAGAGCTTACCATCAAGGTAAGGTCTTCTTTACCACGCTTACCAGCGTAAGCAATGGCGTAATCTGATTTCTTAGAATTTAAATCCTTTGCATTGTCTAACGAGAACAATGAACCTGATTCAACCCAGGTAGCCGCTTGACGACATGCTTGGATACCTTCCTCTGCACGCGGATCTGACGGTATAAGCTTTTTGTATTCTTCGTAAGCCACAATAGCATCCTCATACTCGCCTTGACTCTGGAGCATTTCGGCGTAGCCTAGGCCGGCCAAAGCACCATAACCCAATTTCTGGGCACGTAGATAATAGCTCGCCGCTCTCTTGAACTGCCCTGTATTGCGGTAACATTCTGCCATGTTGTAGGAAATGCGCTGCTTTTGCTCGCGGCTTTTTTCCTTGGAATAGGCTTTAGCGTAAACCTCTACAGCTGTGCTATACTCCTTTGACTCAAAGTATTCGTCGGCCTTTTTAGTGGTTTTGTGAATTTCAATCTCAACATCCTCGATGTCGGCATCTTGTGCTACCATTGCCATAGGCATGGCTATTATAGCAGCGACAAGTAGAAAATATCTGCGTATTTGCATTAGAACTTTATTCTAGTGTTTAAGCGTTCCCAATATAGCCAAAATAAAAAAAGAAACCCCGCCGAAGCAGGGTTTCTCTAAAGTATAATTTCAATTGAAATTTGAATTAACGCGTGTAAAGCATTTCACGGAACTTCGGCATTGGCCATTGTTCATCGTCAATCATCAATTCTAGCTTGTCGCTTTCGTAACGGATAACGTCGAAGTAAGGCTTAACGTTGTCGTAGTAAGCGATTGCTTTTTCGCGTACATCTTCAAGCGCATTTGCATCCTTACGAGCCTGAAGCATAGCATCTTTCGAAGACAAAATCTTAGAGATTCTAGCGCTGATTTCTTTGATCATTTCAAGCTGCTCTTTTGCAACACTTGCGAAGGTATCCGCATCCATGATCTCTTTCAAACGCTGTACGTTGTCAATCAATGTATTCTGGTACTTGATAGCTGTAGGAACAATGTGGTTACCTGCTAGGTCACCAAGAACACGTGATTCGATTTGAATCTTCATGAAGTACGACTCAAGCAAGATCTCATGACGTGCCTCTGCCTCGCGGTGGCTCATTACACCCATTGCTTCGAACATACCTAAAGTCTGCTCGCTTACGTATGCATCAAGTGCACGTGGCGTTGATGGCTCGTTGTTCAGACCACGCTTTGCAGCTTCTTCCTTCCAAGCATCACCGTATCCATCACCTTCGAAGCGGATCGCTTTACTCTCTGTGATGTAACGCTTCAATACGCTAAAGATGGCTTCGTCTTTCTTCAACCCGTCTTTCTCGATAAGGGCATCAACATCCGCTTTGAATTCGATCAATTGCTCCGCCATCGCCGCATTCAAAACAGTCATTGGCTGTGCACAGTTTGAAGCAGAACCAGCAGCACGCAATTCAAACTTGTTACCTGTAAAGGCAAACGGTGAAGTACGGTTACGATCTGTGTTATCTAGAAGTACATCTGGAATTTTACCTACTACGTTCAATTTAAGATCGGTCTTCTCTTCAGGCGTCATTTTGCCGCCCTTAACATTTTCCAATTGGTCCAAAACAGCGCTTAACTGCTGACCGATGAATACTGAGATAATTGCCGGTGGAGCCTCGTTTGCACCCAAACGGTGCTCGTTACCTGCTGAACCGATAGAAGCACGAATCAAATCTGCGTGACGGTATACCGCCTT
>MDSZ01247295.1_pt1 | contig 11799 bp, 7 predicted proteins | sample 811201 | NCBI WGS metagenome assembly MDSZ01 (sample SAMN05326647, study PRJNA326480) | marine metagenome | isolation source: seawater | place: Indian Ocean: North | collected 2010 | reverse complement strand
TAAATCTTCTGTAAAATCTCTAAAAGTAGTTTTACTTGCGCCCGTGCCTTGAATATCTAATTGTATTGATCCAGTAATAACTGATCCAACATCTCTTATCGGGCTAATGTATGTTGCATCACCAGCAGCTTGTAAATCTGTAGGCGTTCCTCCTGCATCATACGTCCAACCAGTAGCTGATGCGTTTGCTCTATCAGCAACAGTTGAAGATAAAGCAGCAACATTTACCCCACCACTGACTGTGTCTGTAAAACTCACAAAAGCAGACTCACTAGCATTATCATTGACCACGCCTGCAAATTGTGTTGAAGGATCATCACTGTTAAAAGCTTTTACAACATTTTGACCGCCAGGTCTGAAAGTCGTTAATTCAACAGCACTAATATCATCACTAAAATTACCTGAAGTGTCTCTAGTTCTGGCTAAGTAAGTAAATTGTCCAAATGAATCAATAGGGCTTGATTTTCTTGAAACACCAGCAGCAACAGTAACAAAATCTGCAGCTCTTAAAAAACGATCTTCGGTCGCTGTTTGTGAGCCTTGTATCCTGCGAATCACAACTTCTTTTAAATCCAAGTCTACTAAACTACCGTCTGCTTGTCTTGGGTACTCCCAGAACAACGTTATTTGATTGTTTGTTTGACCTGCTCCAAAATTTAAAATATTTTGTGGTTTAGCAGTTTTACCCAAAATAGGTTTAGATGTTTGAGCCGTTGCACCTTTTAAATTTTTATTGAGCGCAGTTATTCTAACTATTAAGTTAACAGTTGTTCCTGCACCTCTATCAATATTGTTAATAACAAAGGTGATATCTCCTTGATCATCTATGTTGTTTGCTGGTATCTTAACTGTTGAAAAAGATGATAAATCTGTGTTGTCAGCATTGTCTGTTCTGTACGAAAGCTCATAGTCTGTTACCTCTTGTCCAGTGATGTGTGCAAACTTAATGGTTGCTCTAACTGCAACTCCACCTAAGGCATCAGTATATAAACCCTCTGTTATTCTAATGTTAGTAACCTTTGAAATAGGAAGAGCATCTATCTGAACAGACTTAGTAACAAAAGGACTACTTCTACCAGTTAAATTTCTATTTCTAGCTTTAACACTTGTTGTTCCTGTAGGAATGTCTCTTAAAATTCTATCTTTACCTAAAAATGTTTTTTCAAACTCTCCTCCAGTTGTTAAGGTATAAATGTGATTATTAACCAATCTAAAATTACCTGGAAAGGCCGAGGCATCGTAATCTAAAGTAAAAGTGCTGTCACCAGTATTAACATTGTTTGTCACTCCTAACGGATCTAACCCTAAGTTAACTAAGGTTACTCCATTTAAGTTTCTATTAGTGCCAGGGGTTGTAGCTAATTCAATTTGAAAAATACTGTTTGTTGTCATCATCACGTTGTGTTCTGCACTTTGAGGGTCGTAACTAGTGTTAGAAACAACAAAAACGTTTCCACTACTAAACTGAACGTTATCACCAACTTCTATAGCTGGCACTGTGTAATGGTCAACTTCAACCCTAATTTCAGAATCATCTGTGGTTGTCCCAACAGTAATTGTTGGAAGAGGATTAACTGCGCTATTAAAAGTAAAATCAGTTTTTTCTATATTATCTAAAAACACCTTAACAAACTTTTTAGCTAATGGTCTTATTTTTAGTGTTTCTGTGTGTGGACTGCCTGGAGTGGTGATTTGGTTTTTTTGAGTGAATGTAAACTCACTTCCACCAACATAAAAATTTGCTCTTTCATTAAAGTTTGCGCTATGCAGTTGTTGAAAAATCTCAACAAAGAATGGAGTTGTCGGCAATCTACTTATTAATGCTGCACCTTGAGTAACATGATTATCAATAAATATAAAGTTTGTGTCTCCTGAACTACTTTTAGTTGCAATAGAGTGTCTAATATTAGCTGATATTTGAGTTGTTTCAGGTCCTGCTGCTACAAAGTTTCTATCACCTCCAGTTTTTGGAATTGTGATTGGAACTGAAACAAAATCGTCACCTCTAGTAGCCCTTGTGGAATCATCATTAGTAGCAAGCACGTTTTTAGGTTGTCCACTATCTATATAATTATAATCAGTACACACTGTTAAGCCAGACACCTGTAATCTTATGTTATCAATAGCGTCACTACCACTTGATGCAATAGTTACATCATCAACTAGCAATCTTATTTTACCAACCTGACTATCAAATCCATTTTTTCCCACTAAAGCAGCAGGAGTTGTTCCGTCACTTAAAGCTGACACATTTGATGATTTGAGTTTTAAAGGATTTGTTGCGCTTTGAGCTTGAATAACATTAGATGTTAACTGTGCTTCATCAGGAAAAGAAACAAAATATTCGGTTTCAAACTGAATACCGTAATCAAGATTTTCAGTGCTTACATCTAGGGCTAAGTCAACTCTAATTGATCCGTCTTGTTCTCTGACAGGAACACCTCTGATATTAAATGCTGGTGCGGGCGGTGCGACTAACGGTGATCTAGTATCAAGATATGGTGTGCTTGTGTAATCTATAAATGTATCAGAGTCTACATACACGTTGGATATATACTCTATAGCAGAAATATTTACCTCTTCCTCTTTTGTGTCACGAGATAAACTAGTAATTTTAAATAATTTTCCAGCTTTATTAGTATACACATCGTCAGGATTATTCCATTCACCAAAACTCCACAAATCACCTTTTTTTGGAACGTTAGCAGTCGTAAAGGCACTAACAACTTCAAGTGATTTATTAAGTGGGTTGTATCTTTTATCTACATGCACCTCAACTAAATCTGCTCCTGTGGAAGTATTTCCTGTTGAATGCACTGCGTACTTATCTCTATCTGAGCTTTCCCCTACAGTTACATTTCCTCCACTTAATATATATAAATCAATTCTATCAGAATTAGCTTTAATAATTCTTAACGCGAGAGGATTTGTGTTTGATGAAAAGTCTAAAGCACTCATCGCTGGAGTTGTAAAATGCTCTAAAAGCACATTTGAGTGATTAGTGCTTGTATTACTATCTATAGCTACTTTACCGGCAAAACCAAAGGCTACCCCAATCTGCCTCTGTGCAATAGATATTACATCTCCTGGTGCTAAAGACAGTGCATCAATTGATGTGGTAAAATCTATTTTTCGTCTTAAAAATTTTGAAGCGGCTATTTGATATTGTGCATATCTGAGCGCCTGAGATCTGCGTATAACACCAAATAAATCTAATGACGCAACATTTTCAATTATGCTTCTGTCTGTGCCATCGTTTGCATCGGTAACATCGATCCTAACAGTTTCTCTTTTGTAATGGTTGGAGGGATCAACATAAGACACGTCTACTCCTGTGAACAAATCACTTTCTTTAGTGCCTGAAATGTTCATGCTACCATCTTTGATATTAACTTCGTTAAACATAGCCACAGGTAACTCATCTGGCACATCCACAGCCAAGGTAATTTGACCTGCAGAGTAAACTAAGGCACCTCTGATTGATGCAGCAATCTGATTTAAGACGTCAATTGCTTGTCCTTGATCTGCTATTATTCCATCAAAAGTAAAACGTCTTTGTTTTATTTTTGTGCCTGATGCAAGTCCTAATAAAGTATCTCTGACAGAAGTGAATAAACCCCTAGGTTTGTGCCTAAAAGTACCATCAGCTAATCCATCAACTCCAATAAAAGCTCCTGAATCATCATCACATGCATCACAATACTTTGCAACTTTGAAAAATTTAAATTTGTCTATGTTTTCATCAGCTATACCTAAACCATAAGTTTTATTTGTTAAAATATCATACATAATCCAAACTGGGTTTTGAGTCCAAGAGTATACAAAGTTACCATCCCAAGGGCCCACATATAACACTGGGTTTGCAGTTGTGAGAACTGAGCCAGTTCCAGGACTTTGAAGTCTATAACCTTTACTAGGATAACCATCACTTCCAGTTTGTGCTAATTCTAACTCCCTCCAATCTATCTCTCCGTTAGCTAAAATTGGTTGAATATAATTAGTTGGCACTTTTACGATTAACCCTTTTACTAAAGAAGTAAACGTTGGAACTCCTCCAGTATGCTCTCCAAACGCTTTTAATGCATAACCTATGTGGGCTGTTCTAGGGTAGGCTTGTGGTTTGTTTTCAATTTCAAACCACCCAATGCTTTGTACAGTTTCTTGAATTTTAGAGCTGTCACTGTCATCAGAAGTTTTTTCGATCGTAAATTTATACCCCGAACTACTTTGATCAGATTCGGCAATAGGCACATCAATTGTAAATTTAAATGCAGAATTTGTTTTACCTGTGATCTCTCTTTCAGTTTCAGATATAGTTGTAGAGCCTGTAGCGTCAAATAACGTAACTTTTACTTTAACTGTGCGTTGAACAATATCGCCATTGTCTTTTGATTCTTGTAATCCAGCTATGATAAATGCAAACTTTATCATATCCCAATCGTTTGCTGTGGTGCTTTGTTGAAAAATACGTGATTGTGCTACACCAGCAATATTACCTTTTTTAAGTGTAACAGCATTACTAAAGTTTTGAGGCCCAACAGTTTGTTCTCCAAACACTGGTAAAGGTGATTGCACTGTTGTTCCAGTGTTAGTTCTAGTTTGAAAAACTTCTCCTTTTTCAGTCCCATCTCCATCAATGTTAATTAAATCGTCTACATTTCCATCGTTTATCTCTATATCTTGTGGCCCATTAGGATTGATCCTGTACATAGGCCCCTCACCTAATGCAGATGTTGCAAACAGAATATCAGTGGAAAATAAGTTGTTTGGGTCTTCCTTGCCGGTTCCGCCTCCTCCCTTGCCACCACCTTTGTTGTGAACACGAACTCCATCAGCGATAAATGTCTGAGTGGTAGGAACTGTAAAATTATATACAGGTGCATTTTTGACTTTTTCAATTTTAATAATGTTACTTGGTGTTCCACTTTCAAGAACAATTTGCTCACCAACTTCAAACTCTTGCATCTCCTTAAAAAGATTATCGTAACCAATAACCCAATGATTTGGAGTAATATACATAACACCAGTTTGGTGCGTAACTTTTAATATCTCATCATCTTCATGATAAAATACTTCAGTTACTGTGCCAGGGCCTAACTCTCCAAACTTTTTAAATGTTAATACAATGTCTGACGGGGATATGTCTTCAATAGGTTTTTTAGAACCATCAGCCATGGTGACTTGTGTGCCTGCTGGAAAACATCCTTTTGAGCCGTATATGTGTGGAACTTGTTGACCTTGATAATTTATATAGCGTCTATTAATCATTGAACTGCTCGTTAACTTTTACAACAGTATCTTGACCGTGCTCTGTGGTATTAAGGTAACCTGAGATGAACTGTCCTGCAACTCTCATCTGACCATAAACTAAAGGTATGGGTGTGCCGCTTTGAGTTGTATTTTGTAAACTTCCAAACATATCACTACCTCTAGTGGAGCTATCAACTTGTTCTTGAGGTTTAGGTTTTTTAGTAAACAAACTTCCTAACAAACTTAACGCTAAGTTACCAATAATTGATTTGGCAAAAGATGGAAGAGCCATGAAACTTGCTTTTGCTGATGCAAAAAATCCACCGCTTGAGGTAGCTGTTGCTCCGCCCAATGCACCAGGAGACAAACCTGCACCTGCAGATGCAAACCCAAAACCACCAGTTGCTATACCTATAGCGACAAAAGCTGCAAACACTAAAAAGCCTCGTTTGCCTCCGCCACCAGTTATGCAAGGTACAACATACACCACACTATCATCTTTCAATTTTTTAAGTGCCATGCTTTCTTGGGTGATTACCTTTAAGTTTTTATCTAAATAAGAAAAAGTTTCATCAGTCTCTCCACCCTTAATTTTTCTGATATACTTACCAAACCGTGGATGAATGTTTTGAAGATATGATTCTAAATGCTCAAAAGTATGAATATTAACTTCATACTCTGGTTGATCAACTAAATGATGTAAAGTGCTGTGAAATTTAATTTTAGCCAATATGCTTTCTCTCAAACTCTTCAAATTTTAATGCGTCAACATTTTTGTCATACCAATAAATATAATATTTTTTTGCAAAACCGACTATAAATTTATATTGCGAAAATGCAGCAGCGTGCTTATCTTCTCTACTTGGTATAGGAAATTCTTCTCCTGGATGTGAATGAAATATACCCCAAATATTTTTATCGTGCTTAACTAAATCTGCAGGATCTAATGTAAAACTGGTTTTTGGATCTAAACTTAAGTTATTTGATTTTATGTAAGATTGATCTTTTAATATAACTCCGCAAGCTTCACGTGGGTAATCATTTTGTGCGTGCATCGCCATGTCATTTATTAACTGGTCAAACCTGTCCATCTGTATACTCCTGTAGTATATTGTTTGTAATAATTACCATACGGTGCTACCCAACTTGTATGTTTAATCATTGTTTGTAAAATTCTTGTTCTATCAACTAACATGGCACAATGATTAGTTACATTTGTAGAACCAATACTCATTAGTATAATATCAAATACTTTTGGTTCATCTTTTACTTGCTTAAAAATATGAGAAAATTTTTCAAAACCATTTTCATACATTCTGTCATTAGTTTTACTATACCAATCTTCATCAACTATATTACAAAAATCCCAACTGCGTTGTTTTATATCAATGCCTCGATGATCTTTATACACATGCATGCACAGATTCCAGCAATCAATACCTGTCTCTGGACAATCACCTAAATGTTTGTATGGGAAGTTAGTATATTTTTTATACCACATATCTGTAGACTGCATATAATCTTTCTCTCCAATAATTATCTAAACTTGTAATCATGGAGTGAGCGCCCTCTTCAAGATGAAACATGCGCATGTAGTTTATATATAGTCCAAAGTGAATTGGATTTTCTCCCCTCAATGATCTAAAAACTATTACATCATAATTTTGAGCGTTTGTCAATGATACTTTTCTTGCACATGTAGCTGCCCAATTATCTATGTTTTCTAATGTGATTTCTTTCATCCATCGTCGAGTGGTTATGTTTTTGTTATCTTTTTTTATAGTATCAAATAGTTTTTTAAATACGTTTATTTTTAGTTCATTTTCATAAAACGCAGATATGATTGTTATACAATTTACTCCTGCATATGAGTGGCGTTGTCCTAAATAGTTAATTATATTTTTTGATACCATGATGCAAACTCTGGAAAAGTTGACTCAAAACTTTCATTTCGATATAAATCTAACCCTGTTGTAAAAGTTTTAAATTTTTCTAATAAATGTGTGTTATCTGCCCTGTTCATATGTCTTATACTGTCTAATATATTTTTTAATTCATAATCTGTAAAAAACTTATACCTAGATTTCAAATAAGTTTTATACTCTTCATTTATTTTAGCTTTTGATTCTTTAGGGAGCACACAGGAGTCAAGCCATATCGGACTAGTTAAGTTTGTTATGTGAAATGTTAATCCCTGTGATTTTATCCAATTGATCAGTTTAATATTTGTGCTTACAGTGTATATGCTTCCCACAACACTAAAGGTTTGTATTCTGTTTTTAAATAGTCTTACATTTTCAGCGAAAACATCCCAATCTAAACCTTTTCTACTATACTCTGCACGTTTACCATAACCATCTATACTAGGCCACACTCTTACATTGGGGAAGTTATCCCATAATTGTTTTATATTATATTTTTTGTGAGTCCTGTACGAGAGATTAGTATTGTATTGCAGTTCAACATCAGTTTTTCCTTTTGATATTAAAAACTCTAACATTTTGTAATGACCATCTTGAACAAAAGGCTCGCCACCAGCAAAATATATAGTATCAATATTATGGTAAATTTTCTCCATGTCCTGCCAAAACTCATCATTGTTAGTCCAATAATCTTGACCAGGTTTTTTCATATGAGTGTGATGAGGGGACAAATGTTTTTCTTTAAACCATGAAGTAGATGCATCAGGGCCACACATTCTGCATCTAAAGTTACACAAATTTCCAAACCTAAAATCTAAATAAACTGGTGGAGAACTCAAACTACCATCTTCATTAGTTTTGTTCTGTAATCTTCGATAACGTTTATATTTATGGTTTATTCTTTCTCTGTGGCTAGACTGTCCGTTTTTCTCAAGGTCATAACAAACTGAACACTCCTCAGGATATTCACCGTTTAAAAACATTTTACGAGTTTTTTTATACTTATCTGAGTTCCAAATTTCTAAAGGTCTTTGACCTGGATTACCAAACGTTTTTGCTGAGCTTTGATAATTTTCAGAGTGACAACACAAAGCATATGTTCCGTCCAATCTTCCGTACGCATGTATCCAAGGAAGTATACAACCCTTAACTTCTCCGTCTTTAAATAGTGTGTTAATTTTTCTCATTGCTTAGGGACTGTTCTACCTGTTGCTGGAAAAGCTCCAAAATGTATTTGATTATTTCTTAATTGGCATGATAAAATTGATTTTCCACAAACATCTAAATCAAAGTTAGCTCCTGCACTCTCATTTGCTGCAGTGATGGCAACTGTGTTAGCTTGTAAAACTGGATTACTAGTGCCTGGGATATTACCTCCACTAGGCCCTGGGTATTGACACTCTTCTCCTTTGTAAACCCATTGACAAGTATTTTTGTAATACTTTCTTTTTGGAACTTGTAACTTAAAATATTGTAACCAAGATACTAAGCCAAAAGTGGCTACATTTTCATCTAACTTTTCTAAGTTATCAATCTTAAACACATCTTCAACATAAGCTTCCTCGTCAGCATCATCATTAACGATATAAATATTATCTCCAATGGTGGTGTTTGAGTCTAAAGTGTTGCTTAAAAACAAAAATTTATTTTCCTCTATAGCTGTGATGGTAGCTTGTGTTGTTCCAAATTGACCCACAACTTTATCACCAACTCTATATGGAAGGGCTGATAACACTTCAATAACGTTTGCAGTTTTGTAACGTAAACTACTGTATTCTGGCCAAAAATTTAAAAAGTTTGCAAAAGTGGTTTTTACCTCAATCACACCTCCTAATAAATCTCTAGTATCTTGTTTTTGTTCTTGCCAGGTGTCGGTAGGATTAGTACCTCCAGTTGCTATAGATTCATTATAAGTCCAAGAAGCGTTAGCTGTGCCATACCTTGCTTGAACTGTTGCAGAATAATTTAAACCATTAGCTCTAGCCCTAGTTAAACTATCAAAGCCCTCATTTCCCTCAGAGCCAAAGTCTGATGGGTTTGCGTTCACAGTTCTTGGATCAATACCATGAACTAATTCATCATTTACAATTGCTTGAACTGAGTTTGATTTATTATTACCAGCTAAAAAAGGATTCTCTACAAAAGTGCTTATTATGTTGTCAAAGTTAGATATGCTTAGTGAAACTTCATTTATTTTTCCATCACTACCAGTTTCTAATCCAGTAAAATCAACAGGGTACGGGATATATTCTACATCTCCGTATTTTACTCTGTACACGGCATCACTTTGTAAATCTCCAACTATTTCAGCAAATCTAAAAGGAACATCAACAGGCCAAGCTCTTCCCGCTCCGGCACCAGTTGGATTACCATTTGGGTTAGGAGGATACCACTCGCCTGGGTAATAAAGTGAATATAATCTTACTATAGGATTTTGTGTGAAAGCATTTTTTGCAGCTACAAAAGGAGAATTTGCGATTGAACTTATGGTGGTTGATGCTACAGTTGTGTTACCAGAAAAAGCATTTGATTGAAAAGGCACAGAAGTGCTGTTTATAGCACCATTTGCACTGGTGGTTAATGTTATAGCATCATCTTTTATTGTCTCTCCTGCAGAAAACTCTTTAAATGTGTTATCAACTTTTACTTTAAGTTTGTTTGCAGCTAAGTCAACGTTTGCGATAACTGCAACTGTATCTGATGTAGCACCATAAATAGAATTACCAGATACAAATCCTGTAGCTGAGGCAACGGTTAAAATAAAATCATAGGTTCTTGCTGTTGGCATTAATCAAACACCTCATTAAGTGTAAAACTAACTGTAAAAAAGTTATCCCGTAAATTAGAACTAGCACTTAGCACTTGTTGTACTTTCAATGGTCCGTCAAACCTTACTGTCGCAGTTCCTGTCTCATTCAAATGACTTAAATCAAAGGTGAATGAATCAAAACTTCCTGATCTTGCTTTAAAAAATTCGTCAATAGCTCGTTTTCCCACTCCATGTAAATTACTATATTTTATTTGAAACTGTCTTTTAGATCTTCGACTTTTTAATCTACGTTTTTCATAACCAGCTTGACTTGAAAACGTTGCGACATCAAAAGTGGTGTCAATCGCAAAACCTGTGTCAGGTTTTCTGTCAGCCATTGAAGTAAATCTATCTTCTTTCTCAACAGTCCCTTGTATAGTTCTTATATTTAAAACTTCTGCCAAACCAGAGGAGCCTAAAGCACCACCCCCTATTTTGGTGGGTGCGCTTAGAGGTAATTGTAACCCTGCACCACTATACAACGCTCTAGAAGAAAACCTAAACCCATCTATCTTACCATTAAACAATTCTGCATTATTAAATGAACCAATAATGGCATTTGCATTAGCAGGAGGACTATTATTAAGACCTCTACCCAAACCAGTTAAATCATCAGTCGCAACTCTTACTCCATCGACGTATAAAGCCATCTCATTAGAATTTTGGGATATTGTTAAGGCGACATGAAAATACGTATCTTGAGTTATTGTTCCACCATAAACTTCTCTTTCAGTTTCTGCAGCTGTTCCAGTGCCTTGTTTTGATGCAAATCCCAATTTATTATTAGCGCCAACAAACCTTAAAACATAATAATCATCTGCATCTTCAAATCTAGAAAAAATGGTTGCATTAGCTGATAATGAATCTAATCTTACATGAGCTTCAATAGTTGCATCAGAGTTGTGTATATCAAAGTGTGTGAAATTTCCATAATCACATACCATGTTACTGGCACCACTTAAGTCTAAAGCTTTGCTACCAAATTTCTTCGTTGTAGTGAAGGTTTTGGTAACCTGATTTAAGTCTGTCTGCTCATTGTTTGATTCATCAGTTGTATTATCACTTTCAAAATTTAATAGTAACTTTGTTGCGGTATTATCTCCAATATCTATACCATCACTGCCGTACACCTCACTTGGAAAAGTAAAACTATTTGAGCTTTGCATAATACCACTGACTGTTACAAATATACTATTTGCATCTGTCACTGACGCAGAAGCAGGTAACGCAAAAGAAACAGTGTTTGCGTTTATTAAAAAAGTGTTACTATTTGTTATCACTGGAGAGGTATTGTTGTAAGATACACTACTTGTCAACTCAACTTTTCTGCTGATTCTAAAACGAGACGGTAAGCTGATTGTTTTAAAAACTAATTCACTTGAGTTGGGAGCGGTCGTAAAGTTTACTGTACCTCCTCCATTACTAAGTGAATATTGATTTGTTTCAACTGTGACTCCATCATCTGTGACAAATATTTCACCCTCATTAACTGCAGTGGTTGATAAATTAAAACTAGTTTCACTAGCTCCAGTATTTGTAAAAGTGTCTGTGGCTAAAACAGCAAACTCTGTTACATTAGCTTTTGCATCATCAGGATATGTTGCCATTAACCGCCACCTCTCATAGACTGTCTAATTGGTCCATTGTTTCGTAAATCTCTAGTCACCACATCAATAACAATTTTATCAACATCAATGTTAGGAGTTGCTGAAGTTGCTTCTTGTGGTGTACCCTCATTTCTAATATTAACACTTATCGGGGGCATACCACCAGCATTCATTTGCTGCATAGCGGGTAAGCCAGCTGCACTTACAGCTT
>MDSZ01182702.1_pt1 | contig 11799 bp, 12 predicted proteins | sample 811201 | NCBI WGS metagenome assembly MDSZ01 (sample SAMN05326647, study PRJNA326480) | marine metagenome | isolation source: seawater | place: Indian Ocean: North | collected 2010 | reverse complement strand
GCCGCTTGAAGCACCTCCGCCGCCGCCTGCCCTGGTAACAGAACTGCCGGTGATCGTTGAAGCCTGTCCCGCTCCGCCATTAGACGTTCCGCCTGCACTGCCTGCACCACCACCGCCACCAAGGGAGGTAATTGTGGTGCCGCTTCCTCCACTACTACCTTGACCTGAAGTACCGCTGGCGCCAGCTTGACTCAATCCACCGCCGCCGCCGCTGCCACCAGTGGCGGGACTAATAAAGTTTATGACCCCAAACGCAACCGTTGCTGGAGCACCGCCGCCAAGGGATGTAATGGTCGCAAACGTTGAGTTAGAACCATTGCTAGCGGTTGAGCCAGAACCTGGACCGCCCGCGCCAACGGTTACTGAATAAGCAACGCCAGTCGTCAAAGTTAGTTGGCTTTCTGCGCTAGCTCCTCCGCCAGACGTTCCATATGAAGTCCTATAGCCACCCGCTCCACCGCCAGCAGATTCGACAGAAAAAGCACCAAAAGCACCTGAAGCACCTCCAGCGATAACTAAATAATGGGCATTGAAATCTACACCTGCTGCTGCTGCTGAGGATGGAATAGCAAGCAACTGAACAATGCTCATCAGCTCAATCCCGCACCTGCGATGACAAACACGTTACTCGCAACACAAAGCACAGTAACTAAACCATAACCAGCCAAAGTTTTATTTCCCGTTCCGCCATCACCGGCAAGACGCAAAGTCACAGAACTTCCCTGTGTAATCGTTTGATCACTTGAACTATTGTTGTAAATGCTTATTGCATCACCAATAGAAAATACACCCGAGGGCACAGTGACACCTCCAGTCGTAATGCTTATATGTTTACCGGCATCGCCAGCCACCAGCGTGTAAGAGGCAGTCTTCGCATTTTGCGGGACACTTCGCACGCTGCCATCGGCATCATCAATCCCAGCGTTAAACGTCTGTGCAGCAGTAAACGTCTGCGCGGTGTCCAGCTTTGCCGTGTCAGCATCGAATGCCTGAACATCCGTTCCGATCGCCAAGCCAAGCGTGGTGCGTTGTGCAGCAGCGTCTGCATCATCAAGCAATGCGCGGCCAGCAGATGTGCAGCTGATCTCCTCAACGACACCAGCACCCGAGCTGCTACGGCCAAGGATCTTGTCAGTTGCACTGACATCCTGAATCTTGGCGTAGGTGACAGCAGAATTACTAATCTGAGCGGTGACAATCGTGCCGTCAAGGGCAGTCGTAATGCGGCCCTGAGCATCAACAATGATGTTTGCCGCTGAATATGCGCCAGGCGCAACGGTTGTGTTAGCTAGCTTGTCTGCCGTTATCGCGTCATCTGCGATGTCAGCGGTGGCTAGCGGGTGTGCAGAAATTGAAAAACCGGGGTAGTACGCCAACGCGCTCCAAGCTGTTGAGCCATCCCCTAGCTTTATTTTCTTTGTGTCGGTCTCGATGCCAAGCTCACCACTTAGCAGCACTGGGTTGGCTGAAGTCCAGCCAGAAGCGGTATCACGCCGCTGCTGCATCCGTACTTTGACTTCAGTGGCTGCCATGGTCAGCTTGCATTCAAAACTAGTGTAGCTTGGCTTGCCGTAGAACCATTTAGTAGAAAAGGCGCAGTTCCGGTAAACACAAATACATTGAAAGCCTCTTCGGCAGGGACAATAGCTGGACCTCCGTTCAAAACAAATTCAAGCAACAGTCCTTCGACAGCTTTTATTGAGATGGTTACGTTGTAAAGCTGAAGCCCGATGTGCTCTTCTGTAGGAGTTTCTGTGTACCTATATTCGCTAGAAGAACCTATGGTATTTAGACCATTGAGAACAGAAGCTGGAACTGTGAACTCTCCTGCCGTTCCACCATTAGCTTGATAGTGGCTTCGTAGTGCCTCAATAGAGCTTTGGTCTAAACCTCGATATTCAAGGTTGAATTCTTGGCCATTTACATAATTGTTATGCCTAAACCGCACGGGTCCCACGCCAAAAGACTGGTATTCACTTACCTGCGCTAATCCATGATTTAGCGAAATAGAATTCGGGACTAAAGAAGGGAACGCGGTCATGTCAAACTTCGTAAGGGGATACGAGCTGCAGATCTACTGACACCGTAACAGCTTCTGGATCGTATGAAACTTCAGGTGGTTGAGCGTAAATCCACTGGTAGTCAGGCGGAAAAGTTAAGTTCGCACCAGATAAAACTGAAGTCGGTAGATCAAAAGGTTGAAAGCGGTTGTGGATTGCGTAGTGTGAAAAAACTGTATTTTGGTCCGTAATTGACTCGCTGATAAAAGTGAGGCGCAAACGGTGGTTAAAAGCAGCGTTATTTCGCCGGACAGATATTTCAGAGCCCGAAAAAGTGCTGGTACGCAAAGCTGCATATGAACCTGGTGTGTAGGTTCTACTTTGCGGAGTTAGCGAAGGAAAATCAGCCATGATTAACTAGCGCATCCAACATTGTAGTTCCACGCCGTACCGCTAGTAGGCGCGTAAACTGTAACGGTGATATAACGACTTGCGCTTGTTTTTGCTACTGAAACTGTTGCCGATCCACTGGTAAAGCCCGTGTCGTAGGTTGCTGCTCCTGATATAACAAAACGGTCCTGAATACTATAGGCTTGATAATAAAAATCAAATGAAGCAGGGTAGGCGGTTCCTACGTCAATAACCCTAGTAAAGGTGCCTTGACCGCCAGCTTGTCCACCTCCGGGGCAGCTAATAATCTCATCGTATACTTCGACTTCATCTGATTTTTTGCATACCGCATAACCACCAGGCTGTGACGGATCAGGGCAGCATCCTTCCGCATAAACTACTACACCCTCTTGCTGCAATGCTTCACTAACTGTCAGCGTTGCACTAATCCCACTGCCGATGAGCGTAACACTACCTGTATTTATGTTGATCTTATACCACTTAATTAGAGGGTTAGCGCAGCCGGGGTTAAATGTGAGTACATCTCCTGTTCCTGGGGTGCCGGTGTATCCCCCAACTAAGTATTGAGGCTCTTCCTGGTCCAAGGGATCGGCTGGATTGTTCGGACCTTCGGGATAAGGGGTGTCCACATCATTCTCTGGGTCAGGCTGTGGAATTGGAACTTCAGTGTCCTGAACAACAGGCTGGTCATTTCCTCCACCCCCAGACCCCGAACCAACTAGCGTGGTAGCTGTTGCACTATTTTCGTCGCAATCAAAAGTAGTTCTGCCAACATCAATGATGTTCCCTGCTCCAACAGCATCGGCAACTTCACGCGCAACGATGCTGCGGCCTTGCGTGTCTATAGGAAAATGCGTTAAATCGTAAAGAATAGTGCTTGTAAAAGTTTTTTCAATTCTATTGATCTCGTAGAGCTTGTCGTGATATTCCACTTCGCCTGCATCTGTCTCGCGGCGTAAACGCACGCGCACTAAATCCCCAACCGTGAGAGTGTTGTTGTAGCTGTACTCTCGGACAGTTAGGCGCAGATGGTGCGTAATAAACTTGCGTTGCGCCAAACGAAACGCTCCGACTTTTACTGCGTGATTCTCATTTGTGCAGTATTTACTCATATCGATGTTTACAAATGGGCCACTTGTTGCTTCACCTGTGTACCTGACTTCAACTGTGCGAACCAAGCCGAAATCAGCTTCAGGCTGCTGCCGCCACTGAATAACAAAACAAACTGGCTGCCTATCTTCCAAACTGATATATTCAATCTCAAAACCGCCAGCAACAATATGCTCTTCTGTGAATGTGAACTCAGGCGTTACCTGTGTAGTCTTGATGGTGTAATTTGTGTTGTAAGGGAGCCGAGGCTGTAATCCAAACTTGCCGCCTGAATTAGTGACGCGCAACAAAAAGTGGATAGAGGTTTCTTGTACCCAATCCAACAGATTCTGGCTTTCCGTCAACGCTCCATTAAACAAAAACCCGTTGGTATCGGTAAAGTTTGCGGCAGTTATCAGCGCAGTATTGTCGATTAAGTCATCAGCTAGGCGGTTGTTGCTCTGGAATAGGTACTTAACGAGGTCAACGTAATTGTCAGACTCGGCTGTAACGCTGTCCACAAGGCGCGTAACTTGCAGGCCGTTTCTAACAAATACGTTTAAAGTCTTTCCAAGCTCTTCAGAGTCAGCGTCCTCTAAATCGTATTCAAAGCTCAAGGTCGTCAGGCCGCTGTATGAGCCAGACGTACCACAAAACACAGGAAGTCCATACTCTTTGTTGCTTATGCCATATATGATATTACCTTGGCCCTTGTAATACGTAATTTTTGGGTATTTTATTGATTGACCGATACTTAAATTGGTAGTATTAAAAATATAGAATCCCTGCGCGTTAGGCGTGGCGATTTGGGTATGGTAGTTGTCGATGTTATTGCCTGGAGACCATGTGCCAGCTCTGCCGTCATATGTTTGATTAAACGTTCCACGCCTGCAAGTTCCGTAAAATACGTCTCTTACTTGCAGTTGCGCCATGTTTCCTTCACTTAAAACAAAAAGATACTTTAGTTCAAGCTTTTCAACAGGAAAACCAAATATAGTCGCACCGCCGTCTGTTGAATAGCTGTTTTCAACGACTGAATTAGAAAAATACGCTTCTGTTACCTTTGGCTGCACCATTACGCCACCGCTGCTGTTCCTGAAGCGAGCGAAAAGAATTGGAATCGGCTCGCCAGTCCTTAATGCCTCTTGCTTTTTCTCTAAATCTGGGTTGCCCTCAGCAGCGTTCGCCTTAAGCTCCCCAACACTCAAGCCGGTCTGCGCCGACAGCAAAAACAGAGGATCTGAAGCGCGAATGCTCATAGCTGTATAGGAACTCCTACCAACCCATTTGTAGCCGTTCTAGACGGGATTTGCGCTCCAATCGGTGCCAGAGTTGAGCCTAACTCGACTGTGAGCTCTGTAAACGATCCGTTCATCGAAGCGACGTAGCCCAAAAATTCAGCAATCAAGGTCTGACCTGACTGTGGACTGACAACACCTAGTCGAGTGTCAAACTCATAGGCGCTGACCAGACACAGATGCTGCTGCTTGAAAGCAGTCTCAAAGCAATTTATCGCTAATGACGTGGCAGGCATCTTCAGCGAAACAGTTTGACCGCTCAAAGCCGAGCTTTCTCCAACACCGCTCCACTCAAACGGAAAGTAGTTGTAGGTTTTAGATGAGAGCGTTATGTCGCTGTTGACGTAAAAATTTTGCCACAGCTTGTGGTCCGCTCCACCAGAGGTGTAAACACGTAGATACTGGGCCTGGCCTCTGTTACTCATCAGCGGACACCTGCATAACGACGTGCTCCGTAGTTTCGAGAGCCCTTCGCTGTCGATCGAGACACTTCACGAAGTCCGGCCTCAAAATCGTCCATGGATACGTATCGTTTATCGTTAAACTCCATTACGGGGCCAGTGTTTACATTAACAGTTGTGTCTCCATTATTGCTGCCATAAGGTGTTTGGCCGGTAAAAGCGCTGGATCTAAAAGAACTGGAGCTTAGTGAGGCGGCTCGTCCGGGACTTAGTTGGGGTCGTTGAGCACGTTCTTCTTCCGCAGCCAATCGCGCATTCTTTCTCTTCTGCTCTTCTTCCAGTTTGTTGATCAGATCGATGACGCGTCTAAACCCAAAAGGCGGAGCACTTTCTTCAACTCTTCTTCGAACATCTTCGTCGATGGGTATAGAAGTTCTATATGTCACGGTATCTTTCTGGCCGAGCATTTTGCTGCTGCTTATTTGATTTGATGCCTCAGCAGCTGCTTTGGTGTTTTGAGCAATTTTCGCACTCTTGGCTTCAAGCTGACTAAGAATCTGCGACCGTCGGCGCTCCAGTTCTTCAGAACGGATTGTTGCCTTAAGCTCCTCGTACTTATTTTTTGCAATCTGACGTTGTATATCAGCTTGCTGTATAGCCGTATTTAAGTTGTCTTTAGCAAGCCTTGTAATTTCAGCAGTCTGCTGATTGACTAACGCTTGTTGTCTGTTTATCTCATCAAAAGCGTTTGCTCTATCGTTGGCGTTTTTAATTCCTTGAGCTTCAATCCTAAGAGATGTGAGTTGTATCTGAAGCTGTTGATTCTTTATTTGAGTCAGCTGCTCTTCTATTTTTGCCTTGGATACAGAGGCATCAATGGACAAAAGTTGAGCGTCATATTCGATCTTGGCGGCCTTTAGCTTGGCTTTGAGCTGCCGTTTAAAAATTTCTTCTTCTTGTTTAGCCATAGCAGCACCGCTTTGCCTGACTAAAGCCAACCTTTCTTCGATGTTTAGGCTATTGAGCCGCTCTACGCCCATCAACTTAAGTTGCTCTAGCTCGCTTAAGCCTGCTTCTCTAGCAGCTTGGATAAACCCAAAGTCTTTCAACCTGATGTTTGATAAAGTTTGGTCTAATTTAATTTTTGATAACGCTAAGTTGTTGCGTTCTGTCTCGATTGACAGCGTATTTTTCAAAACATTTAGATTGGTTTGCAGAGCTTGTTTTTGAGCATCTAAGGCCTGCTTCGTCTCTTTCGCCTGCTGTTTAGCTAGCTCTTTTGCCCTCTGTATTCCAGCTGCTTCTTCGTCTAAAGCGTATTGCCTCAGAATACGTTGTTGCTCGAGTTCTGCGGTCCGGTTAATAAGCAGAACTTGATATTCCCGCTCTATTTCCCCACTCCTGCCCTGAAGATCCGCAAGCTCCTCGCGCTTGCGTACTACCTGGTCTTCAGTCTTAAATCTGAGCCTTGCCAAAGCTTCATCTCGCTTGGCTTGAGCGTTGGTCAGCTTTGCTGCAGCTGTATTGCCTGAAACGCGTCTTTTTTCAATATCAAATATCTCTCTTTCTCGACCCAATTCTTTTTCTAGCTCAGCACCAGTTTGTCTTGCTGTAGCAAGCCTGCTTTCAGCGGATTCATTTATGCCTTTTGTTGCGTTTTCTATGCCTTGTAAGAGCTGACTTCCCCCCGGAATAAATCTAATAAGCTGTACGAGCCTTTTTAACGCTACACCTGCTAAGCTAATAAAAAAGTTAATACCCTTAACGCCTTCACCAACTAACTTAAGCACAAGAGTAAGCGCAGAAATAAGCGGCGTTCCAACCAAAGATAAAAGCCCGGAAACAGCGGCAACAACTTGATCCCAAACATTCGACAACAACGCGACCGCATTCGCTGAGTCTGCAATTGATTCAGGCAAAACTCCGGTCTGCTGAAGAACTGCATCGGCAGCAACCCCAACAGCTTTTTGGCTTTCTCCCATATCCACCAATTTTTGTACGGTTTGGCGAAGCTCGGCATTGACGAGAATCGCTGAATCAGCGAGTGCATCCATATCTAAAGTCTGCGTAGCTATATCGATTTCTTGGATACGCCTTAAAGCATCTTCAAGTTGTTGGCCAAGAGCCGAACCGAGAATTTGACCGCCGAATCCTCCACCTAAAAGTGCTCCGCCAAGGCCACCCAATACCTGACCCGCTCCGCCGCCAAACAGCAGGGGAAAGCCCGCGCCAAGGGCCAAATCTTGGGAGCGCTGACCTTTCCGCTTATTTGCTGCTTTAGTATTAGCGTCAATCTGCGTTTGTTCTTTTCTAAGTAAGCCAAGCCGCTCTTTAAGCTTAACTTCAATAGCTTCGGCAAGTTTAAATCTTTTGGTCCCTAAAAACACCTTAGCTTGTTCAAGAAATTTCTCAGCTTCAGAAGTGTCTAGTCCTGCTTTTTGGAACTCTTTTATTTGCCTAACGTAATCTCTACGACGCGCAACGCTTTTGGCTAGTCCGACGGCATTCCGCTGGTTTTCCCTTGAATACTCCAGAATGCGGCCCAATTCAGTGCTTACTGCCTGAATACCGCTGATGTCTCCATCTGTTTTAAAGGCTTGGAATGCAGCTTGAATTTCTGCGATTCTTCCCTTAAATTGAGCTTGGTCTGCTGCTGCTGTAGTTTGAACTTGCTGAAGCCGTCTGCCGTACAGATCAACGGCGGAGTTGAGTTTTATTTGGTTAAGTAGGTTTTGCTTGCTTGCTTTGTTTAAAGCTTGTTGACTATCAGCTGCTTCTTGAATCGTGTCAGCAAGAACCCCTGTTCCGGCCTTGGCAGGCTCCTTAGTTAATCTGTCTGCTTCTTGCCTTAACTTCTTTACACGCTGTTCTAGCTTGCCAAGCTGCTCCTGCCCTTTAACGACAAGCTCAATGACCTGCTGGTAGCTTGCCACAGCTTTCTAGCGCCTTTTAGCCACTTTAGCGCCCTCGCCGCTTAGCGGCTTGGTACGCCTTCTCCTCTTCTTCTGCTTTGTTCACGTAATAAGCGTGCCAGCCCATCATTTCCTCCTGACTCATCCGAGCCTGAAGCTCAGAAAGCGTCATCTTTAGCTCAGAGGCCAGGAAGAACTGAAATTGCAGAGCAGGATCGTGTTTAATCTCACTCTGCAGTGCTTTTCATGTCGCTGTCAGCATCGCTGTCATCGGTAAGCACAGCCAACATCAGACTCTGAAGATCCTTGTCCTTGACTTCGTTCTTTAAAACGTCAATTTCGCCTGCCGCAAACAGCGCTTTGCCGTTCTCGTCTGCGGCTTTGGTCAGCAAAAGCTGCAAGGCAAAAGCCGTAGCATCGTCTGATTTGGCTTTGCGTTGAGCGCGTTCACGTTCGGCCATCGTCAGCGGCGTGATCCACATCTCGAAAACCGTTCCATCAGACAGCTCGACTTCTTTCTTGACGGGATCTAGGTTTGCAGCTTTCTTGAGGCGATCAATGGCGCGAAGTGCCATGAATATCTGATTGATTGTGCTACTACATTAGCATTAAAAAAGCCCCCGACAAATGTCAGGGGCGTTGTCCTTGTATTGCCTATCAGCTCTTGCTGAAGTCAAAGGTAGGAGCAGTTGTAGGACGGAAGTTGACTGACACGGCTTGAGCGTCATCTGGAGTAACGGAGAAGCTTGCTGAAGTCAGTACAGCCTCAAGTTCGATTGAACGGCTGGTGGTGTCATTGGGCGTACCAGATGACACGACTGCATCCAGATATAGCTTGAAGGTGGCACCAGCCTGTTTGCGCTGGGTAACGTCTTCGATCAGACGGCTGGCGATGGTGGTGTCGTCATCGGTGAAGTACACCTCAGCAGAACCAGAACCATCCGCAAAACCAGAGATAAAGGTGCGAAATGGAGCAACTTGGCCAAGCGTTCCGCCAATGCTGGTTACGTCGATCTCCTCTCGCGTCACCTCAAACGACCAAGAGCGGACGTTTGCAACTGACTCGAATTCGCTGAACTTGATCGTAAAATCGCTGGTGCCGTCAGTTCCGTCACTGCTTAAAGCAAGAACAGAGCCGCCAGACGTTGCACTGAAAGTGGCGGCACCAGTTGCTGCAACGTAGGTCTTAACGAAGACAGCAGTGCCTGCAGTTAAGCCGCCAGGCAAGGTGCCGCCGCCAGCGCCAAACTCAACTTTGTCGCCTACCTTGAAATTCAGGTAAGTGCCGACGTTGATGGTGTCGCTGGCGTTAGTGACATCAGCAGCTTTGAAAGTTCCAGAAGTGCCCGCAGGCTTGTAATAAAGGGCTCCAGAAGTGCCCGAAAGAACGGTGGCCATAGGAAAGACCTATAAGGGGTGTACGCGGGCACAGCCCGGCTTAAAAACAGGATAGCTCAGCTCAAAAATTAAGAAATAACCTGAGCGGTAAATCCCGTGTCAATACGGGAGATGAAATATGGCATAAACGAAATGCGTGACTCCTGAGCGGTTGAGCCTGTGCCAAAGCTCGGCCCGTTTATAGCGCCTATACGAACGTAAATACCGCTAGACGCCTTGGCCGTACTGCCTATCGAGCGCAGCTCGGAAACTGCGGTGCTTATCAAAGTCTGATTACGTGCGGGGCCTTTACCTTTTTCCGTAAAAGCGCGTATTACGATAGTCCCTTGGATGTAGTCCAAGTCGGTGGACAGTGTTTGCTCAGTCGTAATACCAAACTGCAGATTTACATGAATAAACTCTGACTCGGCATCAGAAATAGTGTTTAACGTATTGTCAAAGTAAATAGGAACTGCAGGAGAGAGCGCTGCATAAGCTGTACTTAAAGGAAGTTCGAATTTTGCACGGATACCTTGATAGTTCATCAGTCATCTCCCTCGGTAAAACGTCCTTGTTGGGCTTCGCGAGTCACAACGTTAATACCCTTCTTAACAGCTCGTTTCATTTTATCGCTGGCGACAAACGTGGTGTACCAGTCAAGAGGAGCCGTAGAACGGTTATTCCCGCTTCCTGGGCCAATGTCACCGCGTATCCCTGAAACCCTACGGTTGCCACGACTAACGATATTTCCCTGTGGCTCAGAACCAGGAAAAATAAACTCACCTGGTTCTAAATCCAACGCTTGTGGAGCGTGCGGTGCCGTGTTTTCAATAATTAAACGTGTTTTGCGGGCCAAATCTCTTTTAGTTGTGGGAAGTTGCGGCATATCTCCAAGCCTGTAAGGAAAATTTCCAGTGCCTTGAGCGCCAGTACCAGCTGAATACACAGCCCAACTATCCTTAAAATCGCCGCTCCATTCTGGGCCTGCGTCTGCTAAAGCATTGACGATGTTTCGCGCAACAGTGCGGACTGTTTTGTTTAAAGCTAAACGAGAGTCTTTAGCCAGGTGCTTGTCTGCGTCTTTTTTCATTACTGGGGCCTCACAATTATATTGTGCAAAATAGCGGAATCACCTCTAAAACTTTCTACATCGATAATCCGGCCTTCGCGAGTCTCGCCTGCTTCTGTGTACCGCAAGCGATCACGAACGTTTGGGTAGTAGTCGTTTAGCTCCGCACTGCCGATAATAACCTTTATGTCAGTGCTTTGAGCTTCTCCGCGAAACTCTCTTGGGTCGAGCTTGCTGATTAAACCTTTTACGGTGACACTGGTTTCGGTGCCGCTAATCGTTCCGGTGGTTGCGTTGTAGGTTTCGGTCGTGGCTGCTTTGACATAGGTCATGTCGTAGCCCCAGTCATTGAGAAGCGTAGCCGGGATACCGCCAAAAACATCATCAATTAATGCCATATCAACCCCTCACCACGCGGACTTGGTAGCTGCCACTTCCGCCCGAGCAATACGCTCCAAGGTAAGACTGCAGCCAAGGATAGACATCGAAGATGTTGTTTACCGTTCCAACGGCTTGGCTGTCCGTGTTGTACTGAACTTCGAGATCACCGAGCTTGACCTTTTCGTATAAACCTCCAGTGCCGGTGTTGCCGGTAACAGCGTCCGTGTCATTAGCCAGTGCGTTGGCTAGCTCGTAAGCAGCGTTTTTAATGTCGCTTGGAATCGCAGAACAGGTCAGTTCAACACGGTCCACGTGATAATTGTTGCGGGGCCAGCTCAGCGCTTGGCTTTGATCGCAACGGTCACCGTAAAAATTCAACGTGTCGATCCAGCGTGTAGCTGAGATCAGCGCACGGTTTTTCTTGTCGTCAGTCTTGTTGTCCCATTGTGTGCTGCTTGGGACGGTTTCGAAATACGCATCGGCTTCGGCCAAAGTCACGTAGCTGTTGGCTGTCGCACTCTTCAGTGTGGCGTTGATCGTGGCAGCCATAGCAGCAAAAAGAAGGTGGCCCCACCTAATGGTAGGGCCTTTGATCTGATCGAGAAAGATCAGATGGTGGTGGTGTCCAGAGGGCTGTTGACGGTGAGCTGAACCATGGGGATCAGGTCGATGTCGTAGGTGGCAGCCCACTTGTTAGCCGTTGCCAGGTTGGCATTGGTGGGGTTGTCACCTGCATCAGACCACTTCGTACCCATCACGTGATAGGTGGAGTGGTAGTCAACAGACAGCACGTCCTGCTTGGACAGCACGTTGCGGTCAGCTTCAATCCGAAGATCCTGCTGCACACCCTCAAGGATGGTG
>MDSZ01084227.1_pt1 | contig 11802 bp, 8 predicted proteins | sample 811201 | NCBI WGS metagenome assembly MDSZ01 (sample SAMN05326647, study PRJNA326480) | marine metagenome | isolation source: seawater | place: Indian Ocean: North | collected 2010 | reverse complement strand
TGTGAGCTGTTTGAGCGGGTGATCAGACAGGTAGAAGCCCACCAAGTCTTTTTCCAGCTTGAGCTTTTCACTGGGGTGATAGTCCTTCACCGGAGCGGCCTTCGGCGCCAAACTCAAATCAGTGGCACTGTCTGACGCATCGTCGGCAGGCACTGCCATCAGATCAAAAAGATTGCCCTGACCACTGGCGCGATCACGGGCACGGGATCCTGCCCAGTCGAGCAGCAGATCAAGATCGGCGATTAACTGAGCACGGTTGGCCTGAGGCTCGAGGGCATCGAGAGCGCCACAGTGGATCAGGGCTTCGAGACTGCGCCGATTGAGAACACTGGAGGGCACGCGATCACACAGATCCGCCAATGACTGGAAGGCCCCATCGGACTGGCGGGAGCGAATGAGTGCGCGGATGGACCCATCTCCCAAATTTCGGACGGCAGACAGGCCAAACAGAATGCGGTTATCCAACGGTGTGAAGTCGGTTCCCGAGGCATTCACGTCGGGGGGCATCACCTCGATGCCCATGGCATTGCAGTTCGAGATGTAGCGCTGCACTTTGTCGCTGGCACCTGCATTCACGGTGAGCAGTGCAGCCATGTAGGCGACGGGGTAATGCGCCTTCAGATACGCCGTCTGGTAGGTCACTGCTCCATAAGCCGTGGAGTGGCTCTTGTTGAAGCAGTACTCGGCGAAGAGCACCATCTGGTCGAACAATTCATCGGCGACCTTCTCATCCACGCCGCGTTCCGTTGCGCCTTTCACAAAGATGCCGCGATGCTTCTGCATCTCCGACACTTTTTTCTTACCCATCGCACGACGCAGCAGATCGGCTTCACCGAGGGAATAGCCGGCCAGATCCTGAGCAATGCGCATGATCTGCTCTTGGTACACCATGATTCCGTAGGTCTCGCTCAGGATCGGTTCCAAGGTGCTGTGGGCGAAGTCAATGGCTTCGCGACCGTGCTTGCGGTTGATGAACTTGGGAATCAACCCCGCATCCAGGGGACCCGGTCGGTAAAGGGCCAGGATCGAGGAGATATCTTCCAGCGACGAAGGTTTCAGATCACGGACGATCTGTCGCATCCCCGTGGATTCAAGTTGGAAAATGCCCTCCAAGTCGCCACGGGCCAGCAAGTCAAAGGTGTCTTCATCCTGCGGTGGTAGCTGATCAGGATCGATGCGTTCACCGCTGCTCTGCTCCACCAGCTCCAGGGTCTTGTCGATCATCGTGAGGTTTTTAAGCCCCAGAAAATCCATCTTCAACAGACCCATCGACTCCACGTCTTCCATGAAGTACTGCGTGATCACCTGGCCATCGTTGTTGCGCTGAAGCGGAACCAGTTCATCGAGAGGATCGGCCGCAATCACCACACCAGCAGCGTGAACGCCAAAGGTTTTGTTGGTGCCCTCGATGCGCATCGCCATGTCCACCCATCGCTTCACGATCGGATCTTTGTCGTACCGCTCCTTAAAGTCGGGGTTCGGTGATGTATCCCCGATCATTGCCTTGAGCTTGGCCGGCTTGCCCCGCACCACTGGAATCAATTTGGCCAGGCGATCAGCATCGCCGTAGGGAATATCGAGCACCCTGGCCACGTCTTTCAGCACAGCCTTCGACGTCATCCGGTTGAAGGTGATGATCTGCGCCACCTTTTCTTCGCCATAGCGACGTGTGACGTAGTCGATCACCTCGCCACGACGCTCGATGCAGAAGTCGGTGTCGATATCAGGCATCGACTTGCGTTCAGGATTGAGAAAACGCTCAAACAGCAAACCATTACTCACCGGATCAATATTGGTGATGCCCAACGCATAAGCCACTAACGATCCAGCCGCAGACCCACGACCGGGGCCGACCGGAATGCTCTGTTCGCGTGCAAAGCGGATGTAGTCCCACACCACCAGGAAGTAGGTGGGGAACCCCATCTGCTCCATGATCTTCAGTTCGTAGGCCATGCGCTCGGCATAGCCCTCGTCGATGCCGTCGGCCGGAGACAAACCAAGGCGATCACGGAGGCCCTGCTCTGTGACTTCGCGCAGGTAGGTGATTGGTGTGTGGCCGTCAGGGATGGGGAAGCGCGGCATCTGATAGCGCCCAAGGATGTCGTAGTCCTCAACTTTTTCGGCCACAGCCACCGTGTTGGCAATCGCCTCTTGAACCACCTCCGGCTCGAGGTGATCAGCAAACAAGCGCCCCATCTCCTCTTCAGTTTTGAGATATTCCGTCCCCGTGTAGCGAAGACGCTTCTCATCGCTGATCAGCTTTCCGGTGAGCACACAAAGCAGCGCATCGTGGGCCTCAACGTCGTTGCGCGTGAGGTAGTGGGCATCGTTGGTGGCCACCACCTTGATGCCGAGTTCACGTGCGATCTTGACGATCTCAACGTTGACAATGCGATCTTCAGGAGAGCCATGATCCTGAATCTCCAGATAAAAATCGTCGCCGAAAACCTCCTGATACCAACGGGCGACATCCCTGGCCACATCGGGGCGTTCCCGCATGATCGCCTGAGGGATTTCACCGCCAAGACAAGCGGTGGCAACGATCAATCCCTCGCTGTATTGCTGCAGCAGGTGTTTATCGATGCAGGCGCGCGAAAAAATGCCGCGGCCGCGCATTCCCCGAAGGTGACTGATGCTGGTGAGCTTGACCAAATTGCGGTAGCCGACAGCATTTTTGGCCAGCACCACGAGGTGATAACGACGCTCTTTCTTGGGTTGTGGGTCATCAATCGAACCATTGATGACATACATCTCATTGCCGATGATCGGCTTAACCCCTGTGCCTCGACACAGCTTCAGCAGCTCAACAGCGCCGTACATCACCCCATGGTCAGTGAGTGCCAGAGCCGGCATTCCAAGCTCTTTGGCCCTCTCCACCATTTGGGGCAGCTGAGAAGCGCCATCCAGCAGGCTGTAGTCGCTGTGGTTGTGAAGGGGAACAAATGCCATAGCCCCAGCCTAGGCCGCCGCGCAAGATGCAGGGGTCACGACAAACACCTCACACCAGATGCAGTGTTTGCGAGGCAGAGCAAGACCCTAGACAGGCACGAAAGCCGCCTCTGGGCGTGACTTCATGACAGACGCCGCCAGTTCGTACTGATGCGCCACCTGAAGAAGGCGAGGCTCTTCCAACACATTGCCGATCAGCTGAACACCAATGGGCAGACCGCCATTGTCGAAGCCGCAGGGAACGCTGATGGCAGGCAATCCAGCCAGATTGGCAGGAATGGTCAGCAGATCAGCCAGGTACATCGCCAGTGGGTCATCGGCGTGGGAGCCGTTGCGGAATGCCGTGCCCGGTGCCGTGGGCGTCAGCAGCACATCCACCGCTTGGAAGGCCGCGTCGAAATCGCGGCGGATCAATGTGCGCACCTGCTGCGCCTTCTTGTAGTAGGCATCCACATAGCCAGCCGACAGGGCATAGGTGCCGATCAAAATTCGGCGCTGCACTTCGCTGCCAAACCCCTCAGCACGACTCTTAGCCGTCATCGCTGCCAACGAAGCCGCATCCTCAGCCCGATACCCGTATTTCACGCCGTCGTAGCGCGCAAGGTTGGCGGAAGCCTCCGAAGGGGCAATCACGTAGTAGGTGGCGATGCCGTCGTTGAAGCGCGGGCATGAAACGTCGACCAGTTCAGCACCCAGGGCCTGCAGCTGATCGGCAGCCGCCAGCACCGATGCCTTGACCTGGGGGTCCAAGCCCTCCTGATCGAAACATTCCCGAACCAATCCGACACGCAATCCATTAATTGGTGCGTCCAGAGCAGCTGTGTAATCCGGAACAGGAGCCTTGAGACAGGTGGAATCGCGCGGATCCTCGCCGGCCATCACCTGCAACAACTCCGCCGCGTCAGCAACCGTCGAGGTGAACGGGCCCACTTGATCCAGGGAACTGGCAAAGGCCACCAACCCGTAACGGCTCACGCGTCCGTAGGTGGGTTTCAGACCCACAACTCCGCAGAAGGAGGCAGGCTGACGGATCGAACCACCGGTGTCGGAACCAATTGCGGCCAAGCATTCACCGGCCGCCACGGCGGCTGCGCTGCCGCCGGAGCTGCCACCAGGCACATGATCGGTGTTCCATGGGTTGGCAGTTGGTCCAAAGGCCGAAGTCTCCGTGGATCCGCCCATGGCGAATTCATCGAGATTGGTCTTGCCAAGGAGAACAGCACCAGACGCCCAGAGCCGGTTGGTCACCGTTGACTCATAAGGAGGGACGAACTGCTCGAGCATGCGGCTGGAGCACGTGGTGCGGACTCCTTTGGTGCAGAGATTGTCTTTGATGGCAAGAGGAATGCCCGCCAAGGGCGGCAGCTCTTCGCCGGCACTTCGCGCTGCATCGACACGATCCGCATCCGCACGGGCACGCTCAGCGGTGACCTCCAGAAAGGCATGAAGACTGGGATCGACCGCCTCGATCCTGGCCAGGTGATGGTCGGTGAGTTCCCGGGCGGACACCTCACCCTTTGCCAGTTGCTGACGCCATTCGGCGATCGCCATGGTCAGGATTTTCGTGCAGATGCGACGCTATCAGCCAGGTGCAAAGAACCAGCAACCCTCAGGATGCTGATTCAATGGTGAAGGGCTCGGTGCGTCGGCAGCGCAGCAGGGAATGATCCAGCGATGCAGGAGCTTCCGACTTCAAATCATCCAGAAAGGGGGATAGCTCCCGCTCCAGGGTGGAGCGACGCACGAAGGGACCAAACCAGTACGTGACATCGGGGCTTTGGGTCTGAACCCGTGCCCACCAGGCGAGTCCGAGACCGTTGGCAAGCGATCGCATCGGTCGAGTCAGCGGGCTCATGTCGGAGCAGTGAAGACCTCGACATTGTGCCCTGATTCAGCGTTGGCCGTAACAGGCCAACCAACGCACTTCCAAAACCGCGGTCGTGCGTGGCAGTGGTCGTTACAGATCGACGCTGCCATCAAAGGTCGTGGACACAGCTTCGGTGGGGCGCTCCATCTGCAGATCCACACCGGGATTCGGATCTGCTAAGACCGGCTGTGCGGGCGCATCATCCAGGTTGGCCCCTGAGGCATCAGCGGACTGGCGATGGGCCACAGACAACTGCGGGCGAACAATCGGAGGTGAGGGGGTCTGACCCGACAGACCTTTCATCCAACCCCGACGCGCCACTTCATAGAGACAGAGTGCAGTTGCAACCGAGGCATTCAGGCTCGGTGTCACCCCACGCAAAGGGATCCGGATGAGCTGATCACAATGGCGTCGGGTCAGCATCGACAGTCCCTGGCCCTCGGAGCCTGTGACGACGACCAACGGACCTTCAAGATCCACTTCCTCCAGGGTCTGATCTCCTTCTTCAGCCAGACCAATCACCCGGTAGCCGGCATCCTTCAAGGTCTCCAACGACCGGTTGAGATTGACAACGCGAGCCACGGGAAGATGTTCAAGTGCTCCGGCCGCCACCTTGGCCACAGAGCCCGTGAGGCCAGCGCTACGCCGCTGCGGCAACACCACGCCATGAGCGCCGAGTGCTTCGGCGGATCGCACGATCGCCCCCAGATTGTGGGGATCGGTGAGACCGTCAAGGGCCAAAAGGAGAGGCGCCTCCTGCAATGCGGCGCAACCTTCCACCAGATCCTCCAGATTCAGAGTGTCGGCCGCAGCCGTTTGCAGAGCAATGCCCTGGTGCACAGCGCCACCAGTCATCTGAGCCAGACGTGCCCAGGTGACTTCCTCCACCAGCACTCCAGACGCTTTCGCATCGCGCAACAACGCCATGAATTTGGGAGCGCTCCGCATCTCACTGGTGCACCAGATGCGATGGATGGGCCGACCGGCTTCCAATGCCGCCTGGGTGGCATGACGCCCCCAGAGCAGATCATCCGCGACACCCTCTGAGCCGTGAGCACTGGCCTCAGCGCGGGGTTGTTCGTCAAAACGCTGGTCCGGACGGTCTGAACGTCCTGGGCGCATGCCGCGAGCTTCACCATCTGAGACGCGACGGCCACCGGGGCGCCGGTCACCAAACCGGCGATCCTCTGAGCGGCGTTCATCAGAACGACGGTCGTTAAAACGGCGGTCGTCAAACCGGCGATCTCCAGAACGACGATCGTCAAAACGCCTTTGGTCAAAACGCCGTTGTTCAAAGCGACGATCTCCCCCTGAGCGCTCATCGAAACGACGCTCACGGCGATCAGCACGGCCCATGGGTCTGCCGCTGTCACGGGAGGAGCCTCGGAAGGAGCCACCACGGGAGGCAGGGCGTCCACCGAAGTCACCATCGCGGGAGCTGCGCCAAGACGACTCCGAGGCCCCCTCTTCACCATCACGGCGACGACCGCCGGACGGAGCTCCATCCAGACGCGGACGACGTCCGCGCGGCCCGCCACGTGACGGACGTCCACCTCCTGAGTCACCACCACGGGATGGACGTGGTGGGCGGCGGTCGAAGCGGGAGCTCATGGAATCGATGGTTATGACAGGGCGGATTCGCTCTCCTCGAGGCGATCCAGTAGCTGGGCAAGCCGCGCTGGATTCTGCAAAAAGAGCCAGCCCACCATTGTCTCAAATCCTGTGGCCTGGCCATAGGCCGCGGGGTCACCGCCGCGAGGACCACGACCGGCACGATTGCGGCCCCGACGAACCAGATCCCTTTCCTCGTCCGTCAGCCAGGGGTCCAAGCGCTGCAGCGCAACCGCCTGTGCATCAGCACGAACTTCGGAGACAACCGCAAGGTGGAGATCTTTAGCGCGTCCGGCCTGACGGCAGTGACGAAGCCGTTGATGCAGCTCCCAGACGGCATCACCTAGCCAGGCAAGCTGAAGGGGACCGAGATCGGACGCCCCTGCAGGAAGGGAATGCTGCAGCCGGATCCAGTCGGTCAAGCAGCCAGTTGGGTGAAAGCGGATTCCAGATCATTCACCAGATGCAGGAAGCCCTCGAGGCGCACCAACTTCACGGTTTGGGTAACACGGGCGTTGCCCACAACCACGAAACTGCGATTGGCGTCTTTGCACTGTTTCGCGAGCTGAACCAGTGCACCAAGCCCGGAAGAATCAAGGAAGTCAATCTTGCTCAGATCAAACACTGCGGGTGAGGCGTTCGTCTTAAGAACGTCTCCCACGTAACTGATGAACTGCTTTTCGGAGTAAGCATCCAACTGTCCGGTGAAATGAAACACCAGACAGGAATCTTGCTGTTCAAAGCCGCCCCGGAGCGAAACCGTCAGTCGCTGCAGTTCAGTGATGGGACCAGACCTCCCGCTTGGCGTCGTGCGAAGTGTAGTGATGCTGCACCACTCGCACCACGGTTCAGCGGCGATCTGACATCAGTGCAACGAACCTGGCGAAATGATGGTCTGCGTCGTGGGGGCCAGGACTGGCTTCAGGGTGGTACTGAACGCCGAAAATCGGCTGGTTGCGATGGGCCATCGCAGCCACGGTTCGGTCGTTGAGATTGAGATGGGTGATCTCAATGGTGTCCGCCGGCAGGCTCTCTGCATCCAACGCGAAACCATGGTTTTGGCTGGTGATTTCCACCTGACCGGTGGTTCCGCATGGATGGTTTAAACCTCGATGCCCATAACCGAGCTTGAAGGTGGCTCCCCCCATAGCCAGACCAAGGATCTGATGGCCAAGGCAGATTCCGAATAGAGGAAGATTCTGTTGCTGCAACAGGCCTTTGGCCAGCTCGATGCCATGGGTCACTGCTGCGGGATCTCCCGGTCCATTGGAGAGGAACACACCCTCGGGCTGATGGGACAACACCGTGTCCAAATCGGTTGATGCCGGTAGAACAGTCACCGAGCAACCGTGGCCGACCAAGCGATCGAGAATCGCCCGCTTGATGCCGAAATCGATGGCCACCACGCGATAAGGATCCTGGGGTCTCCCGATCTGCAAACGCCGATCAAAATCGACCGTGCAAGGCTCATTGCAGGTGTAGGGCTCAGGGGTTGAGACCTTGTCAGCCAGGTTCAGACCCTCCATCGACGGAGCCGACCGCACCTGCTCCAACAGCTCCACCGGAGAGCGACCATCTGAACTGATCACTCCGTTCATGGCCCCGGTCTCACGCAGATGGCGGACGAGAGCACGTGTATCGATGCCATGGATGCCAATCACGCCATGGCTCGCCAACCAATCCTGGAGGCTTTGTTGAGAGCGCCAATTGCTGGCAAGAGGAGACATCTGACGCGCGATCAGGCCTTTTGCATGGGGCTTCTCAGCTTCTTGATCGTCAGGATTGACTCCGGTGTTGCCCAGCTCTGGATAGGTGAAGGTCACCAGTTGCCCCGAATAACTGGGATCGGTCATCACCTCCTGATATCCCGTCATTCCCGTGTTGAAGACGACCTCTCCCACAACGCTGCCCGCGGCTCCACAAGCCAACCCTGTGAACACCGTTCCATCGGCCAGCACCAGCAACGCCGGCTCCCTGGATGCAGCAACAGTCATGAGCAGACCGGTCCCTTCAGCAACGCTCGTGGTCTCATCCTCCCTCGGCGGGGGTCAGGGCTTTGCTTAAACGCTGGAGTCGATCCCAACCCAAGCCATCTCGCAGCACCAACAGGGCCTGCTGAGCTCCGGCTTTCAGATCCATCTCGACGCCGGCAACCCAGAGCACGAGCGCGGTGTTGAAGGCCACCACATCTGACTGTGCCTTGGTGCCGCGGCCCTGAAGCAGATCGCTGAGGATGGCTTGATTGCAGGCAAGATCTCCTCCTCGCAGGGCCTCCAGAGGAGCCTCCTCCAGTCCGAGATCAGCTGGCGAAATGAACTCGCTGCGAATGAGCCCATCCTCAAGAATGCGCACCGGATTGGGCCCAGCAAGAGAGGCTTCATCCAATCCGCCGGCTCCATGCACCACCACGGCGCGCTTCTGCCCGAGCGCGTTGAGGGCTTCAGCCATTGGATCGAGCAGATCATCCGTCGCCACACCCAGCACCTGGCCATTGGGCCTAAGGGGATTAACAAGCGGACCCAGCAGGTTGAACACTGTGCGCACGCCGAGGCTGCGACGCAACGGTGCCAAGCTCACCAAGGCAGGGTGCCAGGCAGGAGCGAAGAGAAACGTCACGCCCGCCTCAGGCAGGGCCTCCACCACCTGCTGCGCCGGGGCTTTGAGATGGAGGCCAAGACCTTCCAACACATCTGCTGAACCCACTTTGCCGCTGGCGCTGCGATTGCCATGCTTGGCCACATAGGCGCCGCATGCCGCGGCAGTGAACGCCACTGCCGTCGAAATATTGAACGTGTCGGCACCATCACCACCGGTTCCACAGGTGTCGACCATCAGCAGATCAGGGCGAGCACCAGGCAAGGGACACGCTGCACGCAACACCGAGGCCATCGCCCCGAGTTCGCCTCCGTTCACTCCTCGTGCTCTTAAAGCCGCCAGAAATGCGCCGGTCTGCACGGGCGAGAGATCTTCCGACAACCACGCCTCCATCAACGCCGAAGCGTCATCAGGGCTGAGCACGCCTCCACTGAGTAGATGCTCCAAAGCCTGAGGCCAGGAAAGAGTCGGAGAGACCATGGGTGAGCAGAGCAGAGGCCTGGGCCTGAGCAGACAACAGGCAGAAAAAAGCCCGGGTGCAGATGCACTCCGGGCCGGGTGATGGGGACTTCAACACTATCCCTCAAAAAGGAAAGGATGGCCAGTTCGCTGACCTTCGAACACGCAGCCTTTCGGCATCGCCATCGCGGACACCCCATCGAGAAGATTCGCCTGGTGCCTAGGTTGATGGCTGTACAAGGATCGCGATGGCCGCCTTCCGCCTCGATCTGATCGGCCGCTATTTGAAGCCCCACCGACGCAGGGTCATGCTCGGTGCGATCGCGCTGGTGGTGGTCAACATCCTCAGTGTGACCATTCCTCTGGAAGTGAAAGGGGTCATTGATGACCTCCAGGAAGGTTTCGCCTATCGGGATGTGTTGATCCAGGCCGGCTGGATTGTGTTGCTGGCGACGACCATGGGTGTGGTGCGCTTGATCTCCCGGCAGTTGGTCTTCGGCGTCGGTCGACAGGTGGAGGTCGAGCTGCGCCAGAAGCTGTTCGATCACATGCTGCAGCAAGAGCCTGGCTGGGTTCAGCAGACCGGCAGTGGCGAAGTGATCAGCCGTGCCACGAGCGACGTAGAAAACGTGCGCAGGCTGCTGGGCTTCGCCGTTCTCAGCCTCACCAACACAGTGCTGGCCTATTCCTTCACGCTGCCAGCGATGCTGAGGATCGACCTTGGCCTCACCCTTGCTGCAATCGCCCCTTACCCAGTGATGCTGGTATCCGTGCGCCTATTTGGCGGGCGGATGATGCGCCAACAGCGTCGGCAACAGGAGGCTTTGGCCGGGCTCAGCGAACTGATCCAGGAAGATCTCTCCGGCATCGCAGCCATCAAGATCTACAACCAGGAACAACAGGAACTGGACGCGTTCAACCGCCGCAACCGTAGTTACCGGGATGCCGCGATTCAGCTGGCACGCACGAGGAGCACATTATTCCCTTTGCTGGAGGGGATTTCATCGATTTCCGTTCTGTTGGTGCTGGCCCTGGGGAGTTTTCAGCTTCAACAAAACACGCTGTCGATTGGCGGCCTTGTGGCCCTGATTCTTTACGTGCAGCTTCTGGTCTTCCCGACGGCTTTGCTCGGATTCACCCTGAACACCTTGCAGACCGGCCAGGTGAGCCTTGAGCGGGTTGAAGAACTGCTTTCCCGTCGCCCGATGATCCGCAACCCGCGCGAACCGGAACTGCTGGAACTGCCGGTGCGGGGTGACTTGGAAGCGCGCGGTCTGCACATCCGCTACGACGGCAGTGAAGCTGACACCCTGAATGGTCTTAGCTTCAAGATCCGGTCGGGAGAACTGGTTGCCGTCGTGGGACCTGTGGGCTGTGGCAAAACCACCCTGGCACGTGCCCTTGGCCGCATGGTCGACGTCCCAGAAGGTCAGTTGTTTCTTGATCGCCACGACCTCACCCGATTGCGGCTGACCGATCTGCGTGATCAGATCGCCCTGGTTCCACAGGAGGGATATCTCTTCACCAGCAGCCTTGCAGACAACCTTCGCTACGGCGAACCCGAGGCATCCATGGAACGCGTTGAAGCGGCAGCGGAACAGGCGCGCCTGCTCGGTGACGTTCGCGGTTTCCCTGATGGCATGAACACTCTCGTGGGTGAACGAGGCATCACCTTGAGCGGTGGTCAGCGCCAGCGCACCGCTTTAGGAAGAGCGCTTCTGGTCAAATCACCGGTGTTGGTGCTTGATGACGCCCTCGCCAGCGTGGACAACAACACCGCGGCGGAAATCCTGGCTTCGGTGCGCCGTCAGACCAATCGAACGATTGTGATGATCAGTCATCAGCTCTCAGCAGCCGCTGCCTGTGACCGAATCCTTGTGCTGGATCAAGGACGTTTGGTCCAACAGGGTCATCACTCTGACCTGATCCAGGTGCCGGGTCTTTATCGCAGTCTCTGGGAACGGGAGCAGGCCGCGGAACGGCTGGAATCGGTGGCATGACGAAAGCTTGCGCAACGAACGGGCGACAAATTGCGTCGCTTTGGCTTAGCTAGAGGATCTGCCTCCGAGCCATGACGTCAGGCAACCCCTTCACAGTCCGCTGCACCCTCACCTTTGGTGACATCTACGGTCAGATCTTGGCCTGGATGGCGGTGATCTTCGTCAGCCTGGCCGCGGGACTGGCTCTGATGGGCTCATCTCGTCCGCTGTTCGCCCTTGTCGGCGTGGGGCTGATCCTGGTGCTCAGCCTGCCGTTTCTTCTCTTTGCATTCGTGACCACGCTGCTCAATCACATTCGCCTGGATCCCCAGACATCTGCCT
>MDSZ01012434.1_pt1 | contig 11802 bp, 20 predicted proteins | sample 811201 | NCBI WGS metagenome assembly MDSZ01 (sample SAMN05326647, study PRJNA326480) | marine metagenome | isolation source: seawater | place: Indian Ocean: North | collected 2010 | reverse complement strand
GGCGCGGCGCTGGCGCACCGCGTCGAGGTCGATAAGTTCAGCGCTCAAGCCTCGCCACCACAGCGAAGCCAGAGCACAAAGAGCGGGAACAGCATCACGAGGATGATGATGGCGCCGATCGCGCGCGCCGCGGCCCGGATGTGTGGCCAACATTGACGCGCGTGATAGCGCGCCACGCTCGCCTCTCTCATGAGCACATCGTGGGCGCACCAAAAGGATACCAGCGTGCTTTGTTCAGTGGTTTTCATGGTCCCTATCCTGTGTGTGTGTGTCAGGCTGCCTAGTGCCAGCCTGACGATTTCCGTTCGATCTACAAAAACGTATAGTTCGCACGGGATCGTTAATTTTGGGTGGGTTGCTCGCTTTCGCGCTCGCGCTGCGCTCGTTTCGCCGCTTGGATCACGCAAAGCATCGCGAACAAGCCATGCACCTCGAGGTCAATGGCGCGAATCGCTGGCGAAGGTCGCGAGGCAGTCATCGCGCGCGAGTTCGCTTTGCTTGTCTTGCGAGCGCCGTTGCGCTTGCGCTTGGTCCTCTTCTTGAACTTTTTCATCTGTCAAACTCCACCGGCCTGGACGCTCAGGCGTCTTGGCCTTCGCGCGCTTCGCCAATGTGAACAGGCAGCATCAACACGGGCGCGAGCACGAACGCGCGCGCCAGGTCTGGCCCGAGCTCGTCGCGATACCGCGCCGCGTCTTCTCGGTCGTCAAAGAAGCGCGCGCCTGGCCCGATCGTCCCGAGTTCACAGCCCGTGCAATCGAAGATGCGCCGCAGATTAAACGAGCCCTCGATGTGCTCGTGTCGAAAGCCAGGCCGCAAATTGACGATCCACATGGCCTTCGCGTCCTCTTCTCGCTCGTCAAAACACTCGACCGCGAAGTCATACGCGCTCTGTTTTGACAACTTCGCGATCGTGTCGTCGCTGTACGTGATCTCCACGCATTCAATGCAGCCCATAAAAACCCTCGTGTCGTTCGGTCGCTATCCCTGCGTACCGTGTTGATTTAAAGCCACCCGATCCCATCATCCACAACATCCGCCGCACCTCGCGTGCAAGCTCGCGTTGTTTGCGTTCCCGCTCGAGGTATTGCTCGAGGTCAGGGGAAACCGGGATCGGAGAAGCGCCAAGCTCGAGGCGCTCAGGTTGCCTCGCCTCAAGCTCGCCGAAGATAGCCTCAGCGATTTTGGCGCGGTGCCACATCCGCTCGAGGTATCGCGCAGGATGCTCACTCACCTCGAGCGCCTTGCCAGAAGCGCATGCGCCGCATGAACCCACGCGCCCAGACGCGCATCGCACCGAAAACCAGCCAGAACCAACCCATGATGCTCTCTCTTTATCCGATGAACGCGGCGAGGCGTTTTATCTGGCAACCGTTGCCAGATGTGCTCGCTTCACTCGCCGCGGTTGTGTTTGCTTGGCCTCTCGAATGGGAACGCGATCATCAGGAGATGAAGCGCCGAGGCAAGGATGCTCAAAACAAGCAAGGCAATGTCACGATCCAACCACTCAGGCATCATCGCTCTTTTCGGTGGTGGAGCCGGCACGGGCGGCGCGGATGCCAAGGGCGGTCACGAACCACGCGCCGCCGTTGCTCATCCACGACGCATCACGCCACTTCATGACCCCTTTTGCCTCGAGCGCCTGGCAGGTCTTATCGAACGGCACCGCCGAGTAAGAGTTTCTGTAGACCTCCCCTTCGCCCGTGCTCTCATCGAGCCCGAGCGCATGACGCAAGACGCGCAGTTCTCGCGCGTCTAACGTCGGCTCGACCGCGGGCGCCTCGTCCCATTCTTTCAACTCGCCGAGCTCGACGAGGAGGTTGATAAGTTCGCTTGCCTTGTAGGGACTGCGCGCGGGGATTTGATACCACTGGCCCCCGATCTCGACCCAATGATCGCCGTTGCTAAAGCGCTGGCCACCGTGTCCCGGAGGTCGCCCCGTTTGTGTCGTTTCGATCTTCATCGTCGCTTATCTCCACTTCCAATTCTGGCGCGTTTGCTTGTCGAAGAGCTCTCGAAGCGGCCTGAGTCGTCGCCTTTTCGTATCCATGACGCGCAGGTCTTCATGCTCCAAGCCAGCGCGCGTCGGGCTCACTTTGCGACCACGCTCGACGACCAGTTCAAGATCATCGCTCGAGGCGATCGTCACCCAGGTGTAGGGGCCGCGTCTTTCTTCGAGGTGAAACCGCTTCATTCGCTATCCCACAAGGGCAACTGGCCCTCGACCTTTTCGAGAAGGCGCTGTCTGTCGCCCTCGATTTGCTGTTTGAGCTCGTCGATGTGTCGCTTGAGTTCGTCGCAAGCGACCTCGAGCTCGGCGAGGCGTCTCTCGTTGCGCCTCATCCTCGCGAGCTCGCGGACATGTTCAGTTCGGCGAACCTCACCAGCTCCCATGATTGCAACCCCAACACGCGCGCAAGGCGCGCGATCTCGTCCAAGTCTGGCGAGGTCTCCTCGCGTTCGAGCGCATCAAGCCTCTCGGGCTCGAGGTCACTGGCGAACGCCAACGCGTCGAGGCCAAGCCCTTCGAGCTCGCGCAGGTGCCTCACCGCGTCGCCAAACCTCACTTGAGAAGCTCGCGCGCCTCGTCATCCTCGACACTGAGCCACCCGATCGCTCGCTGTAGCCTGTCCGCGTTGTCGATGTCCTCGAAGCTCTCCTCGCCCAGCTTGTTCGCAAACCAGGCGTGGTATTCGACCACCTTGGCGCGGTACGTCTCAAGGTTCTCCGAGCCGCCGTAGGCGAGATCGTGCAGACGCTCATCAAGCGCGCGGCGTGCTTTCGCAGCCTCCTCGCGTTGTTGCGCGACGAGGTGCTCGTCACGCTCGGGATCATCCTGGCTCGCGATGAGGAAAGTTTTCCAAATCGCGTATTTGATAGCGCCCGTGTACGCCTTGTAGAAGGACTTGTCGCCCGTGTCGGTCCCCTGGCCATACCAGGTGGTGACGCGATCCTCACCCTTGTAACTCCATGTGATGTCGATCTTGACGGTCGTGCGGTATTCCTTACGCTTCCCGCTCTCGAGGACTTCGGTAGAGTAATCAGCGACCGTGGGAAAGAACCCGATGCCTTCCTCGCCAATCAGGCCGCGAACCTCGTTCACAAACCCAGCTTCGCTTGTGTAGGCGTAGCCGTGATAGTCGTTGTTCGCGTCCTTTCTGACCGCGTTGACTCTCGCCAACACGCGAGCCATAGCGCTGGCGAGGTCGTCATGGATCGCCAGCGCGATCACTTGGCGCGCTTCGAGTCCAGGCTCGAGGTTCACCTCGATGTGTTCGCTTGCGTTTTCATCCTCGCGTGGCGAGGCCGCCCCCTCGAGAGGAGCCACAGGTTGTGTTTGTCCCATGTCAATGCTCGGTGTGTGTGTTCGAGGCGAGTGCCCATCCTTGGGCAACGTCCTTCTTCCATGAAGTTCACTCAGTGAACCTTAGACTCACGAAGTTTACACAGTCAACAGAAAAATCGCATTTGCCGGCCCCGCTCTCTCAGGACACCTTGCGAATCTTGTGCACAAACCGTTTACTAACTTAGTCATCGGTTCGGCGATTGAACCCAAAATAATCGAGAGGTAGCAGAATGAACGCGTTTGACGACGAATATATGGAGAGGTTCCGTAAGGAGCTTGGTTTGCGCGCGAGGATGGAGCTTCTACGCGTGGACAAGAAGCAGAAGGCGATCGCCAAGATCGCGAAGACCTCTCGCCCGACTGTCACGCGCCTTTTGAGTGGTAAAGCGGTCGAATTCGACACGTTCTGGCGAGTCCTCGTGGCGATCGGTCTAAATCCCATCGACGTGCTCGCCGAGGCCCAGGATTATCTCGAGAAAGAGCTCGAGAAGGAACGACGCGAGAAGCAAGACGAGCTCGCCGAGGGGGAGCAAGAATGATCCTCACCATCGCGTCACAAAAAGGGGGAGTAGGCAAAACAACAACCTCCGTAAACGTCGCCCATGCCTGGGCAATTGCTGGCAAGCGCGTGGCGCTGCTCGACTTGGACCCCCAAGGGAACGCGACAACGCACCTCGGGGTAGATTCGGACGGGTGGGAGACCGCTGACGCGCTCTCACGCTCGACCGCCCTCGAACTCATAGAGGTAAGAGATCAGCTGTTTTTGGCGCCAGGTGGTGAAAGAGTCGCCTCGCTACAGATGGCGTGGCAATCTGAGGCCGTCCCAGCCTGGTGTCTGGCTGGCGCGCTCGAGGCCCACCCGATCGATGCAGATGTCATCATCATCGACACGCCCCCCACGCTGTCCTCGCTCTCGACCGCCGCGATCACAGCCTCTGATGTGCTCGTCATCCCGACGACCGCCGACCCGCTCGCGCTCAAAGGAATCACGGCGATCACGCGCGCGCTCTCGCCGTTGCGGAGGTTGAACCCCGAGCTCGAGATCAACGCCATCCTCCCCACGAAGTATGACGCGCGGCGCGCGCTCGAGGGTGAGGCCCTCGAAGCGCTCGCGGGCGCCTTTGGCGAGGATCGTATCGCGCCACATGTGCGCGTAAACGTCTCACTCGCCGAGGCCGCCGGCCTCGGCAAATCAATCTTTGAATATGCGCCCACCTCCAACGGCGCGCGCGATTATCAAGCGCTCGCCGATTGGCTACTCGAGAAGATGGAGCAGCGATAAATGGCACGAAAAAAGCAAAAGTTGGGGCTCGGTAATCTCCTCGGCGATGAAGTGTCCGAGCGGATGGTCGCCATAAGCGAGCTCGCCAAGCGCGACAAACTCCAACCCCGCGCGGCGTTCGACGATCAGCTGGCCGAAGAATACGCGCTCAACATGCACGCATCCTCGCCAGGCGCGCGCGTGCTAAACGATGCGGAGACACCATGGCCCCCGATCGAGGTATGGCGAGACGAGATCGACGGCGAAACCTTCCTTTTCCTCGGCGACGGTTATCACCGCGTCGAGGCCGCCTCGCGCGCTGGCCTCACGCACTTTCAGGCGCTGATACGCCCTGGCTCGCTTAGAGACGCGTGGATGCACTCTCTTGGCGCTAACGCCGAACACGGCAAGCGGCGCACGAACGCGGACAAGCGCCGCGCGGTAGAGCAAGCGCTCGGCGATGCGACGATCGCCGCGATGAGTTCGAGGCGCATCGCCAAGATCTGCAAGGTGAGTAAGACCTTTATCGACAACATGCGCGCCGAGCTCGGCGTGGAACGCGACACGGTGATGGTCGAGCGAGGCGGCACCGTCTACGAGATGGACACGAGCGACATAGGCGCCGCGCCAAAGCGTCGCGAGGGAGGCGCGCTCGTCGAGGTCGAGGTCACAAAGACAAAGGCGCCCTCCTCGCCGCGCGAGCAGGCGAAGCCACGCTACTCTGATACATCGGTGACCTTTGAGCGCGAGCTCGACGAGGTTAACGAGACGTTTGACCTCATCGCGACCAAAGGGGCAGGCGTTCAGGCCTGGCGCGAGCTCGCCGATCACCACGATCGCCTGCTCTCATCCTCTGGACACCTCGCGCTTATCGTGCGCTTGACCCAGGCGCCATCGGCCATCATGGCGCACGCGCTGACGGGAAAGCTCGAGCTCGTCTCGATGCTCTCGATGCAAACACCCGAGCCGACCATCGCGCTCATTTTCGGCCGCCGCGGACGCCCACGACTCCACCTCCCGACCCAGACGCTCGGCGTCAACTGGGCGTCTCGCTTGCTCCGAATGCTCGACGTGAAGCGCGCGGGCAGGATGCTCGACAGTTCGACAGACATCGACGCCGAGCTCGCCTACGCAGCCTTGACCGAAGGCGCCCACGTGACGCTCGTGAGCACGAGCCCAGCCAAAGAGCGCAACATCAAAGCGACGCTCGGGCTCTAAAACGCGAACGGGCGCGATCCTTTAGGGGATCGCGCCCGTTCACACACACACACAGGTTGGACCTGTGATGCCCAACGCTATGCGAAGTGGGGCCGGCATAGCAAGCAAGAAATAAGCGAGCGCGCAGCCAGGCAACCACACCCAGATCTGCGCGCTCTCGATTTTTTTCGCACGTGGCGAAGGGCTCTCGCCCTTTTCCTAAAAACCCTACCTCGCCGGAAGGATGCCAAAACTCTATCACCCCCCTTCCAAAAAGCAAGCAAAAAGCGCCGATCAGCGGCCATTCATGCGCCCCAAAGTCAATCTTGTGATACCTACGTTTAATCAGTGAACGCGATTACCTCTTGACAGAGCCGTTGTTGATCGCTGATCGTTTTTCCAACGCCACAACCAATGCGACGCGAGATTCGCTCACCGCTCGCAGGCGTCCTTTAAACACTATCCGCGATTGAGCCCGCCACAACCCGGAGGATCTCCCATGATCTGCTCGTCTTATGGCGAGTGGCGCGCCCTTGCGCGTCGCTCGAGCCTCACCCATGCACATCGCCTCGTCGTGCTCACCATCGCCGAGATGATCGTCGAAGGCGCCTCGCTCTCTCGCGCCGCCATCGCCACAGCGCTCGACATGCACCCCTCGCTCGTCTCCAAGGCGATCCAAAGCGCCCAGGAGGCGCGCCTGTTGGAGCGAGATGGCCACGCGCTCGACACCCTCAAACTCCCCATCGGCGAAGGTGCACAATTCACACCTGAAGGTGTTGAATCCACACCCCAAGGTGCACAATCCACACATCAAGGTGCGGATTTCACACCTGCTCAAACGCCAAGAAAACAAGCATCGAGCCACGGTATTTCAACGCCTTACGAGGTTTATCCAGAGGTTGGCACGAACGATGCAAATTGTTCTTCTCTCTCTTTTAAGAGAGAGATCCCTAAAGAAAATATTACTAACGCGCATGAGGGCGCGCGCGAGAGCGCACATGCGCGCATGATCGCAGAAGTCCCCGAGGATTTGCTCACCGAGACCTATGGACGCGAGGAAGTCTTAGAGGGAGATCGCATCGACATTTACGCCGAGCTGCTGCCCGATTGGCGCGCGCTCTTTGGCGCACAACTCGACTACCCTGGCAACCCTTACACGTTGGCAGTGTTGCACCATGCGCGCCGCTTCTGGACCCGCCAGGAGATCAAAGAAGCGATGACGGGCGCAGCCAAGTGGGCGCGCTCTCAAAACCTCGCGCCCAAGAAGCACCTCGGCGCCTTCGAGCGTCAGCTCAAGTGGATCGCGCAAGGCCCAGCCCCGAAACCCGATGGCCCGACCAAAGGCCGCGTGAATCCATCCACGCCCGAAACGACCATCAGCCAACTCTCGGCGCACCTGTCCGCCTACAAGCAACGCCAGCACGAGGAGGCGCACCGATGAACGGATTGCATATCAGTGATCGGCCCGAGGCGCGCGATTGCGTCGAGTGTGGCCAGCGCGTGAGCGCTCGAAAGGTGCCCGGCGTTGGTTACATCACGAGCCCCTTTTGCACAGCTTGTGTGGAGGCCGAGGACCAACGCGAACGCGCCAAACAGGCGAACGCGGCGAAGTCGTTGGCGCAGAAAACCAGGCGAGAGAGGCTGATGCGTCAAGGTGTGTCATGGCACGAGCTCGAGGAGGCCAAGGCCAAAAACGTGACGTTGATGCCCGAGCTCTCGGCGCTCGCCAAGCGCGTGCTCGAGGAGGACTTCTCGAAAGGGTGGGGAGCCTACCTTTCAGGCGTGGCAGGCGGAGGCAAGACCTCGCAGCTTAGCTTGCTCGCCGAGTGGCTCGACGCTCGAGGCGAGCGCGTCATCTTGACGAGTGAGGATCGGATGCTTTGCGAGATACGACAGAACAACCACGACCCGGCCCAGTTCGAGCGCGCGCCGTGGTTGCTGCTCGACGAGGCCGGAGGCGCGAAAGGCTCAGAATACGAGACGGGAAAGCTCGAGCTCGTCATCGACTGGAGGGTCAAACACCGCTTGCCCACGATCTTCGCGTCCAACGCGAGCATCGAGGAGATCGCCGGTCAGGGTGTGTGGAACGGGCGCCTCTACTCGCGCCTGTTTAAGATCCTTGCGACCCCCGCGAACATCCACGATGGGTTTGTCACAGACCATAGGATCGCTGCGTTCATGAGCATTTTAACGGAAGGGGGGCAGTGATGGAACTTGACGACGGAATGAACAAGGAAGCATGGCGCCAGGCTTGGGAGTATCGGGGCCGGCAGGATAGGGAGCGCGCCGCGAAGGTCCGCGCGAGCGAGCTCGAGCGAGGCTTACTCGCCACCGTGATCCTCGACAGGCACGCGAGAGATCCGCTGTTCGCCAAGGTGAACGCCGATTACTTCTCATCACGACCACACACGCACCTTTGGCGCGCCATCAAGGCGATGCATGAGCGCGAGGCGCACATCGAACGCGCCACGTTGCTCGATACGCTCGTCGAGTACGATGGCCTGCTCGACGCTCTCGGCGGAGAGCACGAGCTCGACGCGCTGGCCGATGGAGACCTGGTGCTCGAGGACTGGCGAGAAGGCGCGCGCCTTTTCGCCGATCGAGAGTGGTCGCACTCGACCGCGGCCGAGCTCGAGGAGATCATCGCGCGCTTGTATGACCCGCTCGAGGATCGAAGACAGCTCAAAGACGACCTTCTCAAGACCTACAACAGCGCGCTCGACGAAGGAGAGCACGAGGAGTCAAGCGGCCCGAAGAGCGCCAAGGAGGTCTCGAAAGAGGCATTCTCACTGCTCGAGGAGTGGCACCAGAACGAGAGTGGGTTGACTGGCTTTAGCTGGGGGATCGACGCGTTGGACCAGTTCACCCAAGGCGCCCAGCCTGGTGATCTCGTCATCATCGCCGCGCGGCCTGGCATGGGGAAGACCTCGTTCTCGCTCGGGACCGCTTACAAGGCCGCGCTCGACAGGAAGCAACACGCGCTCTTTTTCTCGCTCGAGATGGAGCGTCGCCAACTTATGCTGCGGATCTTCGCCTCACACGCGCGCGTGCCCTTCTCGCGCATTCGCTCCGGTCGCCTCACCGAGCACCAGTGGGCCGCGATCATCAAGGCGGCAGGGAGCGCGAGCGAGTCCGAGCTCTACATCGACGACACCCCGAGGATCTCGCTCTGGGAGCTTAAAGCACGCACCAGGCGCGCGCACGCGCGGCGCCCTCTCGATGCTATCTTTGTCGATTACCTTCAACTCGTGAAATACCCGGGCGCGCCGAGCCGAGAGCGCGAGGTCGCCGAGGTCTCGATGGAGCTTAAATCGCTCGCCAAAGAGCTCTCGATCCCGGTGTTTGCGCTCGCCCAGCTTAACCGTGGCGTCGAGTCGCGCGCCAACAAGCGCCCAGGGCTCGCCGATCTGCGCGAGAGCGGACAGATCGAGCAGGACGCAGACATTATTGTGTTTCTATACCGTGAGGACATGTACGAGGACGACGACCCTGGGCAGTCCTCGAGCACCGTGGAAGCTGGCGTCGCCGAGGCGATCTTTGCGAAGTTCCGCAACGGTGGACAAGGAATCGTCAAGATGAAGTTTGATGGCCCGACGATGAGTTTTGAGGAGCTCGAGAACGCAGAAAACGCCATGTTCTGAACCTCGACGCGAAAAATACATTCTTGACAGGAGCACCAGGGCCGGCAATATTTGGTTCACTGAGTGAACCTGTGGATCAAAAGTTTTCAGATCTCCAGGGTTTTGGCCCCCTCGCGCTCAGTGTTCGATGTGCGAGGGGGCCTCGCTTTTAAAAGCCTGTGGCAGAAGACGCGCCATCGCTACCTCTAAAGCATGGCCATTGCCCTATCTGTACCTTGCTCGAAGGCTTTTCGAGCGCTCGAGATGAAAAACATGGGGATGCGCGCAACATGCTGCGCCGATTGCCCGATAATCCAAGTGTACGAGAACGAGACACACACAGGAGATATACAAGATGCGAGTGCCAGTGAAACAATTCGGGGCGCCCCAAGATCGTGTGGTGGCCATCGAAGATGATCGGGGGATGGCCTACGAGTACGAGGTCGAACTCGATGACAACTACCGCCTTTCGAGCTTCGTGATGATGCGCGCGCCCATCACGCGAGGAGAAGGCTTCACCACCAAGCAACTGCTCGCGGTCATTCGCGATCACCTCAAGCGTGAGCAGGCCATCGACCGCTCGAGAGAGCGCGCGCTGGCCATCACCAAGCTCGAAGAGGCCGCGCATTGGCTTATGGCGTGCGACAAATCAGCGCCTCCCTCCCCTCCCCTCGTCACCTTGCCGGCCCCAACCTCGCCCGGGGATAGCTCGGGCGCGCTGGTCAAGCGTCCTCCTCCCGATCGCGCGCTTGGCGTGGTGCTCTCGCCTGGCGATGTGCCTTCGAGACTCCACGCCAGGCGCCTCGTGCAGCAGATCGCGTTTTCTGCGGTCGTCTCCACATCGGATGAGGTTGTGATTCTCGAGGAGGGCTCGTCGGAAGTTTTGGCGGCACAGCTTCTCACTAACCAACCCCCCGACGCGTGCTGAATCGGTGCGCGAGGAGACCGTCACGTGAACGAAATCAAACGGCACATCGCTCTCATTGAAGAGATCGCCTCGAGCTCGCTCGAGATGGAATCGATTGTCTCGCGCCGACTGCGCGAGCTCGCACATTTCCTCGTCGCGCGTCGCGATGGCTCGAGTCATGCTCAAGCTGCCGCGGCGCGAAACGATCGTGTGTTGCGCTTCGATATCCCTGGCGATCCGGTGCCCAAAAAGCGTGCTCGCCATGGCAAAAACGGGCGCGTCTACACCCCGAAAGAAACCCGAAACTTCGAGCAATCGGTCGCGCTCTATGCTCAAAACGCGATCCGAGACTCGGGGTTTCGGCCAGCCTTTGGAAAGGAGCGCGTCTCGCTCTCCGTGATCACCAGGCCGCCCAAGGATGGGCGCAAACTCGGCGATCTCTCGAACTACTTCAAATCCATCGAGGACGGCCTCAACGGCGTCGCTTACAAGGATGACAAACAGATCACAGCCATCCTTGGCGCGCGCGTCGAAGATGGCGAGCCGCGCACACAGGTGATCCTCGAGCGCCTCGATGATCCCTGGTAGGCCACACACACAGGAAAGGTGATGTTTAGTCCGCTCTCTCCTCGCGCCGATCATTGGCGCACCGAGGATTCACACACGTTAAGCGATGCGCGGTATTGGAGCCACGCGCGCTACCCTTCCGCGAAGATCGCGGCGCTTGCTTACCTCGAGCATCGCACACCAGGCGCCATCGCGATCGACTACGCGGTGTTTGGTGAGGCGAGCGAGGATACAGGAGGGTGCAAGCTCTCGCCTGTCGAGATCGCGCTCGCGCTGCATTCGGTGTTCGTCGCGGCGTCAAAACGCACGCATCCTCACCACTGGCGAGAGTGGGAAGATCTGCGCATCAAGGCGCCCTCGGGCGAATTTGATGACGGCGAGGCGCTCGAGGAACTGACAGCCCGATACAACAACGATCACTCCTATCGCGACCGTATCCAGCGCGTGGACACGACCGTCGAGGATTATCTCAAGCTGGCGCGCATGTGGCGCCCGAGGAGGTTAAGCGATGACGATGACGCCAAAGAAACCTGACAACTCGACGCCTGAAGGGGCCGCCGAGCTCATGCGAGCAGACGAGCGCACATCAACCGAGATCTTCGCTGTGCTGTCTGCGCGTTTCCCTGCCTTGTCAGAAGCGCAGGCCGCCGAGCAAGCGGGGCTCTCGTCGAGATCGCCAGCGCCGAGCGCGCGTAAGCTGCGCGACGTGCTCGAGAAGGTGCAACACGTGCCCGAGCTCGCCGAGTATACCTCGCATCAGCTCGAGGAGGCTCGCGAGCGTGTGCGCGCGCTCCAGCTTCGAGCTCGCGCCGAGGCGCTGCTCGCCTACATGCCCCGCGCGGCGTCTCACGGCGAGACTGCGCACACCGAAACGGCGGCCACGGTTTGAGCCGCGAGCACCCAG
>MDSZ01239187.1_pt1 | contig 11803 bp, 15 predicted proteins | sample 811201 | NCBI WGS metagenome assembly MDSZ01 (sample SAMN05326647, study PRJNA326480) | marine metagenome | isolation source: seawater | place: Indian Ocean: North | collected 2010 | reverse complement strand
AGCAGCAGACCCGTCAGCGGCCAACCGATCAAGCTCATCTTCCAAAGAGTCAATGCGCTTATCTTTCTGAAGTCGAACATACTCGATATACGCATTGAGGGCCGCAGTTAATAGCCGAAAAAATGAGGTCACTTAGACTTGGCCTTGCCAATGTTAAGGGCCAACCACGAAATGACGGTGCTCGCTTTAGCAACAAACTTGTTATCGCTTTCGTTAGGGGTGAGGGTAGCGATCAAACTAGCCAAAGTGACTGTAGCAGTAAGGATGCTGATGATAGCTTCCTTGTTAGTATCAAGGAATGAAATGAAATCGGTCATAAGAAAAAGGGGTTCCGGAATGGCAGAGAAGGATAACACGCAAGCACTATTTGGTCAATTCTGAACTAGGATGTGGGGGGCACAGTAACACAAACAAAAAAAACTCCCCCAGCCCTGAAGCCGGGGGAGTTATAACCCAGAAAGGTTTGTTGAGGGTTAACCTGCGTTGGTACCGCTGGTGCGATCAAAGATGATCGCGTAACCGAACTTGGTCTTGAGCGGCTTGGTAGCCGAAGCAAGAACTCCAAGGAAGTTACCAACAGTGCCCAGTGGGTTCAAATCCACAGACTTGATGTTCACCCAATGGAAGCGGCCCGAGTAGTCAACCGGGTCGAACTTAGCCTCACCCGTAGAACCAACTGGGTTCGGGATGAGAGACTCCATCACTTCCTTGTGAAGAACGAACGCAACTTCCCACTTGGCAGTAGATGCCTCGTAGGCGCTGTTCGGGATAATCACACCGGAGCTGATGGTGTAAGGCTCAACACGCTTGTAGTCGTTATCGGTGTATGCCGCACCCGAGGCATCCGTTCCGTCACTAGCAGCAACGGCCAGACGATACCGGGGGGCAAGGTCATCGATGATGTGGTAGAAGCCACGGAAGGATTTGCTCACGCCCAGAGGGGCAAGAAGCTCGTCAACCCGGCTGGACTCACGCATATCCGTGAGCTGTTGGGTCTCCGTCTGGAGAGTAAACGAGGCTTCCGAAGAACAAACCAGAGCGAAGACCGGGCGACCGTTCTCCATGCCGTAGGCTTTCTTACCAGCACCCGCACGAACAAGAGCATTGTAGATCTTATCCATGACCCCGTTCCCGATGTTAACCGTGGAAGCAGTGGGAGCCGCGTTGTCGAACCGATCATCCGCTTGTCCCCCAGTGAGAGACGTAGTGGTGATGGTGGACGAAGCAAGGCATTCCACAACGAAGTTGCAAACCCGCTGGTACTCGTCGCGGTAACGCTCTTCCCAACCGTAACGGACACCTTCAGCAAGAGCATCGAAGGAGGCCGAGAGTTGTTCGTTGCGATGCGCGGCGAAACGCAGGTCATCGACGTTGATCTCGGGGGACCAGACAGTAGCACGCTTGAGGCTGTATGGCTCAAGACGCTTCTGCCAATCGATACGAGACGGAGAATTAGCCGCTTCAGTACCAACACCATCGTTAGCGAGAGGACCGTGAAAGTCGCTCACACTGTCGTTGAGGAGACCAGCCGTTCCGGAAACGGAAGTCGAGTGATCCTGACCGGACTTGAATCCGGAAGGACCAGCAAAGTCACCCCAAGCAAGACCGATTTCGTCCTGCGCGGCGTTGGTGGGAAGAGCCCGCTCGTAAATGAGCGACTGGAGGCGATACCCCATTCCCTCAGGGAAAGTTCCCTTGGGGATAAGGTCCAACCACGGAGACGTATGTACGTTCTCCGCGTGAATATCAGCACCGATGCGGTTGGCCTCTTGAACGAGGACCGAATCGATATCACTAAGTCCGTCAGTGCGGACACCTGAAAAAGTAGACATGATGATTCAGAAGTAAGAGGTTAATTACGCAGTGCCCGGAACTCCGGTACGCATGGTGATCCAATCGCCAGCAGTGCTGCTGGTTTGGGAGGTGATACAAATATACCTGCGAGACTCTGTCTGCCCGAGGGCAGTAGTATCCGCAGCATTAAGGGTTCCGCCGTTGATTTTGTCCCCAGTGAAGGGCCAAATAACAATATCCTGAGCTGAATCGCTATTCAGCACTTCCACTACTTGGCCTGCTACTGCCTTAGGCAGAGCAACGGCATCGTCGTTTGCTACTGAAACAGTGATTTGATTGAACCCCGCGATGAGCGGGACGGTGAGGCCCCCGGCTTGGGAGGCGGTAGTACTGGCGGTGAGCCCCGTTTGAATCGGGACTGATCCACCACCACGCCCTACCGAATTGGTATTAAGAGACATGAAAAAAATGTGGTTAAATTAAAGGCCCGAAGGCCATAAACAAAAAAACAACAGGGGGCACATAGGCCGGGAAACCGTAGAACTAGATAAGCCTCTAGAGCAGGGCGTTCGGTTTATATGGGAATAATATCACAGTTTTGTTAACAGCCGCAAGGGTAAAAACACGAAAACCCCACCAAAATGGTGAGGCTTCATGTTGGGTAGTCTAGTAAGAAAGGTTACCCCATGCCCCCCAAGGCACTCCCGATACGATCTACAGCCGAAGAAATCCCGGTGGTGGAAATCTTACCCTCCGAAGAAGATCCCTCCGAAGAAGTCAGCGTTCCACCGCCGCCACCACTGTCCCCCGGGGTGGACCCCCGTAACTTGAGAATGTCGTCGTTGGCGTCTTGAAGTTCGGATTCCAGCTTCTTTACCTGCTTGGCCAAGGGGATAACCGCCTTGTAGGCAAACCGAGCGAACGCCTGATCTGCGTCACTAAGAGCTTCAATAGGGTAATCGGAGTGTTCTTTCTTAAACGAATCCACGGTTTCCTCCCCAACAATATCAAGAATGAAGCCCGCCTTGGACTTTATCCGGTCCACCGCAGCCTGACCGTGCTCCTCACGGTTGGTGCGCTGGGCCAAGGCGTCCTTCTCACGGGCCTTATTCGCCAACTCCTCCGCTTCCTGTAACGCCTGCTCGGCATTAGAAGAAAGCTCGTTCTTCTTAGCAAAGGTAGCTTCCGCCCTTCGACTCAGATCATATAGCTCAAACTTATCCGCATCCAGAACGTCATCCCCGAGGACAGAGTTAAGGTTATCAGACAACTCCCTCCGGTTGGGGTTCCCCAAGATGTTGGCCAACTGATCCCGGTCAACACCATACCTGTCCGCAATCGCATCGCTGGATGCTAAAATCTCCTGCTGGGGTTTTGTTACGGCGTCCCGGTAGGCTTGGGTGTCCTCCAGACGAAGAACGGAGTTGGCCTCCTCGGTAGCCTTCACTTGGGCTTCAAGCTCCGCAACCCGATCAGTAGCCGCCTTGAGGGCTTCCGGTTCTGCGGTTCTAGTCTCCAGTTCCCGGATCTTCTGTTCCAGTTCCCGGTTCTCAGACTTAATTCTCTTGAATGCCCCGCCCGCAGATTCTGTCAGCTTCAATTCCTCGATGACTCGTTCGTCCATATACTTCTGGAGCTTAACCCTGTCTGCCTCGTCAAACTCGTCCAGAACATTACCGCTAGGCTCCCCACTGCTCTCTACCTCGGGCGACGAAGCCCCAGAATCTTCCGATGATTCAATCGCATCGAGCGGATCATCCGATGTTTTCGTTTCAGGTGTACGGCTAGCAACGTCGAGAGAATCAAGATCATCGGTGCTCGACCCTGCTTGACCCTCCTTATTACTTGCTGCATCGTCATCTACGGTAGGATGTATGTCGTTTAATTGCTCCTCCACTCGGTCAAGAATGGAAGAGATACCTTCACTGGATGTACCTTCTTCTGGCATGGTTATTTAATAGATGTTTCTTCCTCTTCCAAGTGGGACCACTCCCCAAGGTTAGAGGGCATTTTTTCGGGGCCGGAATTTACTACCGGACTCGAAAGATATGTCAACCTGCGGACAAGGTCGGTCATGCCCGCTAGTTGGTTGGCAATCGCCGCTTGTTGCTCCGAAGATAATTTAGAAAGGACGACCGCACTAGGCTGGGCCTCCCGGATAGCAATATCAATGGCGGTTACCAGAAGAGGATCACGGAGTAGCTGGTTCAGCTTTTCACGATCTGCTTCCTGTAAGAAACTGGAATTAGGCTGTAACGTAACCATCAACGCCCACTCTTTTTGCCCAACTTAGTAGTGACTTTAGTTGTCGATTTACGACGACCAGAAGATTTTTTGGTGGGCTTGGGGTCGCTCGCTTTACCGTAAGATTTTCCTTTGGGCATGGCAGTATTTACTTTTTGGCACGTTTAGCGGTTTTCGTAGCCGCCTTCTTCGCGGACAACTTCCCCGCACGCTTGGGCGTGGGCGTGGGCGTGGGATTCATTAATTGTTTCAAAGTCGTGAAACCACTAGCGGCCCCCGCAGTAGTGGTATCTAAGAGGGCTTTCCCAACCGACTTAACCACCTTGCGCGGCGTTAACTTCGGATTACTCGCTCTACCGTAAGATTTTCCTTTGGGCATGGTGTGTTTATAGCAACAGATTAACTATTAGTCAACTTCTACTTATCCCATACCAAGGTCGGTACCCGCTTGTAGACCGGAGTCCCGGAGAGCTTTCTGGGCCGCTTCAAAGTCCTTGAGACGTTGGTTCTGTTCCGCTTCAGCCTTTTTAATCTCCTGACGAGTAGCTGATTCTTGGCGCATAATCTCCTGTTTAACTTGTGAAAGTTGCTGTAGTTCGTCGGACTGACCCCCAGCCCCCTCGCCTTCTTCCCCACCATCCGCTTCAATGGCCCTCTCGGTATTCTCAACAATCTGTTGTAATTTGTTGGTTACATCCATGGCTTGCCCAATGAGATTCCTCTGGTTGGGATCTGCCGCAATAGCTTGGGCGTGCTCATTGATATGAGCCGCCAGAGACTGCATGACGTTCAGGGACTCCCGAGGGTCCGTTTGCTGGGACACCACCGCATCAATAAACTGAGCCGCAATAGGAAGATGCATCTCCAAATGGCTACCGTGAAGTTGACCGGGCAATACCGGGACGGGTTGACCAAGACGCATAAGAGAATTCTCCAAGACGGCATCGGTCTGGGCGGTGGACCCCCGAGGCTGCTCGTCTTTCTGGACATACCTAGCAGCAACGTCATGTCCAATGCGAGCGGCGACCCGATCAAAGGTTAGGTTACGATTGCCCACTTCATCCATGTAAGGGCGCTCTTGGTTTAGTTGATCGAGTACTGCAATGCGAGCGGCAGGGTTGCCCGCGCCTACGGCGCGTGCCGCCTTGGTGCGGCTGTGGTCGATATTTTTAATCTGCTCAACCGTAAGGCCGCGCTCTTGGCACCGCTCATAGAACTTCTTGATAGAGGGGTCACTCTTGGGGCCCTCAACAATACGACGGACAATCTCTTGGATAAGACGATCCATGGAAGTGTAGAACAACGCCAAGTTAGCCGCAGACAAACGAGTGGACGATTCCAACTCAGCACGGACTTGAAGGGTGTTCCGGTATGGGGAGCCCTGTGCCGCACGGGCAGTGCTGTAAAAGTCACTCGTGTCCTCCAGTTGCTGACGGATATCCCGGACAACCGGGATCATGTTCTTGGTAAGATCCGCGTTTATCTTCTTGTCCACCACCTCGATGTTAGGACGAAGAACATTAAAGGGACCATAGAACTGGATCGCCAAATCACGGAGGTCTTCCATGGAATTAGGCTGCACCATCACCCCACCAGAAATAGCCGCCGCGTCTGCCGCTTGGCACTGGAGTCGGTTAAGATACTGAACCAAAGGAAAGATGCGGTGACCATACCCCCGGATCGAATGGTAGGTGCCATTGTTGCCAACCCCATACGAAAACAAGGTGTACGCCTGCTCGCTGCGTTCGTGAACAAACTCCTTCTTGAAAAGAAAATCCTGTTCCTCTCCTGAAAACTTCTGTCCCTTGGTGGTGAGGTTAGCCTTCAGACTGGAGTGGCGTTCTTCCCAAATGTAATGAGATACCTTGCTATTCGATTCCTTGACCCAAGTATGAACCAAACGAACCGACTTAACTTCCATCGCGGTGTTACCATCGCTGTTCTTAATCAACTGCTGGAAGTGCTCCCAGTCATACTCCCGGTCATCTTTGTTAATCCGGGTAGCATTTAAGATGGCCTTCTTCACGGCCTTAACATCCCAACCTTGGGAAACGGCGGCGGATTCGTTAGAAATAAATTTGAACAACTCGTGAACACTGTAGTCACGGCGGGAAAAACAAATGTCGATGGCTTCCTCATTAGACCGGGTGTTGCGAGGTAACTTGAAATCGCGCAACCCACAAACTTGGGGCCTCCAGTCAATATGGTTATCAAAGTAAGAAACACCAATTCCGTGCTTCAAATACTCCGTGGCCAGAATCAAGAACCTAGGGTTCCACTCAGGCCAGTTACGAATAGCCAAGGTCAACTCCTCATTACGAACCGCGTTCGCTTCCCGGTCTCCTATCTCAGCTTCAACCCCAACTCCACGTTTGGTCTTGGTATCCACCAGAAACTCCGTAGAGGTAATCAAATCAATATACCCCGCAAGGGCTGCGTCCAGATGCCTCTGCCCTTCACCAAAATTAAGGTTACACCTTCCCCCCTGACCTGCCGCCTTCAACTTGTCCGTGGAATAAGGGGGCCTGCCATCAAACATAGCGTCCACCTTGGCACGCTTGCGGGAGCTTTCCCCGTCATCCGACAGAGTAGTGTTATACAAATTAAGAGCCGCCTTCAGGGTCTTGAGGCGAGGCTCCGCAGGTTTAGTGCCGCCATCCTCAAAGTCCCGGATGTCACGTACTTCTGAATCGAGGAGGTCGATCTGGTCAGGCACAGTAACGGAATACTACTCAAATAGGGCTATAATGTCAAATCGAATAACAATCCCACCTTCTCAGGAGACAACCCCAACTTGATAAGATACCCACGGGCCCACTTCGGATAACGACCATCCCAAAACTCAGACCGGGATGCTGCCTTGTGCAAATTCCATGCCTTAGGAACTACCTGCAAGTTGTCCTCGTGATGAAGACCACCCCATGCCAAAGGAGCCACATGGTCAACATCCCACTCAGAATTAGTGCGGCGGTTTAACTCCGAACAAAATTGGTATATCTTTGTTATCGTATCAGGGCAGGCATCATCAGAAGGCTTCTCCCTAGAACGACGCCGCGCTTGAGAGGCATTGCACTTCGCTTTGTTATGCTGACGGTAAAAGGCACGCTTGGCTTTGATATAGGCAGAGTTCTTCCGGTAATGCTTGTCCCGGGCTTTCTTTATCCTATCCGGATACTTATCCCGGTACTCCTTCTTCGCCTCGCAAACACAATGCTTACACGTAGATAACCTTCTATTACCATTACGGGGGCCCGTTCTATGATAGTCGGTAAGGGCATACTCCTTCCCGCATTTAATACAAGGCTTACTCCCCCGTTTAGGCATCTACAGCTACATAGGTTACTTCCTTCTACTGTTTTTTAAGAATCGGTCCCATGCGGGGAAAAATATCTCGTCCATGCAACGAACTATCGCTTCCTCCTCGAAATGCTCCAAACTAGTGAGCCCAGAAAAAGACAATGCAGCATGAACCATCTCATGCCGAATAGTGTCACGAGCAACCGAGGGGCTCAGAGACTTGTCAATCGCAATGACCCGGCGCTCGTGAGAGTAATACCCAAAATACCCTTTGGGTAAGTTGTCCTCATCCCGGAGATCTTCCCGTATAATTTTTACGGAAACACCAGCAATAGTGACGCTGCGGGGAATCTTCAAAATGTAAGGGGGCCTAACGACTATCACAAAAATAGATCGTCCTCATGTAGAGTAATATACTCCCCATCCAAATTGTAAAGGCGATACTGTAAGCACTTGTTAGGCTTCAACTCCACTGGCTCCACACGGGGGGACTTGAACCCCACACGTAATACTTTTTTACGCTTAGAGTGAAACAAATACGCAGGCCAACCCGGCCTAGCCTCATACCCGCGAGGAAACTTCTGGATGATATATAAATCCCCCACCTTCAACACATGGCCAGATACCAAAAATGATGATACCCGAACCCTGACCCCGTCATTGCGAGTCAGGCGGTAAAACCAATAGTCATGGCCACTCTGGTTCTCACGATGCTGGGGCTTAACAGGGTCAGACACGCCCTTACGGTAGACCTTGCCTTTACTAAATACATACCTGTCCGAAAACTCCCGAGGACTAAACTCAACCACCAAACCACTCATCACGTAGATAAAGAATGCATCATGATAAAACCCTCCCCGTTAGGCTGAACACCCATGACGTTGTGCCCCACCCACTCTTCCGCCTCCTCAGGGGACATCCGATCACGATCCTCAAATATCTTGATCACACGCTCGTAACTGTAAATCAAACGACCACAATCCGAAACCCCCGCAATAGCGTCGTCCAACCCATGAAGAACCAAGGCCCCCTCACATAGCTGATCCTCAAAATCTACTCCTGACATGACGACTCAAATACATTAGAAAGACGATCCAAAATACGAAGAAGACCCGTAACGCGATCCTCCAAACTAGCCACACGACCAGTCAACTCGCGGTTCTCACGAGTCAACCCATCCACCTCCTTCATAAGACTGTCATTGCGCCCCTCCAAGAACACCTTCGCCTCAGATAAGGTCTTGGGCTCAACACGCTCCAAACCCTCAAGTGTGCCCTGATCCCCGTCCCCAGAATCAGAATCAGAACCAGACTCCGAAGTCAGGGAAAAGGGTTCCGGGATCTCGGGGAACTCTTGGAGGCCGTGCTCCTTCCGCAACCTCTCGGCTTCTTCGCGCAAGGTCTGACGAAAACTCGGGTCCACCAAAAGGGACTTAATATACGCCTCCCCGTCATCCATCTCTTCGTCAGGCTCCCCATCCAGTTCCGGCTCCAAAGAGTGGGCCTCCTCAAAATACACCCTAGCCCCATCTTCCGTTTCGACCGGAACCCGGGAAACCCCCACGCCCCCGTGGATAGACTCGATAGAAGAAATCAAAGTATCGATATCCACCCCCGCCCCGGGGAACTCAAGGATATGCACCTTCTCGATTGCGGAACCAGACAAGAACGTATCGGACATATCAGACAAATATTCGGTCAATCCCTCCGGGTTGGCCTCCCCGTTAGCGTCAACCGGAGCCGCCCCGACTACCGCAAGGCCCTTATACCGCAAAGCGGCAGTAAGGTCTGAAATATGGTCGGGCTCTCCCAGAAGAAGGGCTAGGTGTTTTACAGGATTAGGATTTGTGGCGTAGGACGCCCCGGCGTTGCTAGGAGTATCTGGCATGGGTCCACTCTAGCACCCCTGTCAATGGGTCCAAGGCAGATAGTTGGTTTGAGATTGACACTAAAAAAGGTAGGACTACCGTGCCAGAGTATGAAAGCGATTATCGTAAGTATTGCGGCTGCATCCTGTGTCGTGCTTGGTGCTTCCTGTAGCTCTAGCGGAGTGCAAGGGAGCCTTCCCATCCCATTCACGAACCCACCTACAAACGTGACGGGGGAGATTAACGTCACCCCGCTTCCTCCTAAATTGTGCGTAGGGCTGGATGTAATCCCACGCCCCGCTCCCGAAGAGTAGATCTACCCGGGGCTGTTCCACTCCGGGGGCGCAGGGGTATCCCTGCTGCCCCCGGGGTTTTTTTTGTGCCTATTCGCAAGTGGACCCACACCAGAGTGGACCCACACCAGAAAATACCCCCTAAAGGAGTTTTCTTATAGGAACTCTCTCATTATACAGAAAACTCTTTCCTATAGTGTTTTCTATTGTGGGTCCACTCTGTTATGGGTCCACTTGTGTATGTTGCACCCGGGACACGTTTATTATTAAAGGGTTACACAATATGCACTAATAATTGCCCCCGAGCATTGCACGATATTTTGCACGGATTTTTCATTATGCAATGTTTTTGCAACTCTTTGATTGTCTGGGTGCAACAAAAGTTTTTCGGAGAAATTGTATACACAAGACAAGTATAAGAGCCCTGCGTCCAGAAAAAGGAACCCACCCCCCAGTAGCCGGGGTCAGGGGTCAGGGTGCAAGGCTCTGCCGTGATAACCTCCGTTATCCCGCTACTGACTCCGTCTACCTATACCCCTTGGAGGGAGAAACCACCCTCTGTTTATTAGAACCATGAAAGCGATTAACATTGCACCAATGAAAGCCTCATTTAGCGCCTACAATGCTGGTGAGGAAAGCCTGCTAGACTTCGCGTTTAGCCTCCACGTACTCTACAATGAATCTGTAGGGCTGAATGAGGGAGTTTCGGAACAACAGATTCTGAAGGAGATTGTGGTACGCCTCATCCGAGGTAAGGAGTCTAGGGAGCTATTCCTCTCCGAGGCTCACAAGTCTACGCACCAGATTAACTTCTTCCGGATCGGGGAAGCGTTGATTCATCCCCAGTCCCTGAATTGGGATGTCAAGGCCGTTAAGAAGGCGATTGCTGCGGCATACCGTCAGGAGTTCGAGGAGAAATTCAACCCCGGACACCTTGGAAGGCTTGGCCAGAAAGACAAGACCAAGACGAAGGCCAAGCCGACGTTCAAGTCCGCTGCCAAGTCAACCGAGAAACTCACCGAGAAGGTGAAGGGGATCAAGGTGACCAAGGCCAATGCCGAGGACCTCGCCGCCTTGATCATCGCTCACCGGGAGCTTGGCAAGGCAATCAAGGCCGCCAAGCAGGCTGCATAACCCTGAACCCTGAATCATTAACCCTCCTCCCTCCTCCCGGTCTCCGGGAGGATGGGCTGGAGGAGGGCTGAGGGATAACGAGTGTTATCCCCGGTCCTCCTCCCGCAGTGCGGGTGAACCAAGACAACAAAACAATGGCATTACCATACAAAACCGAATACTACCGCCGAGTCGGGGAAGCATACCTCGACCCCGATGACGCCAACCTGCCTGCGACGGGCGAGGACATCATCGCCCTAGTCACCGAAGTGGAGAGACTGACTGCGATTGCCCGCAACTTGATCCACTGTGATAGTCCTCGTCTCCGCCGCAAGATTGGGGAAACGGTAGACCTATCCATTCTCAATGATAGCCCCTGCGATTGCGGGGTGTGCGACACCTGCTCCTCCCTTGTCGAGAAACACTTGGCCGATAAAGGGCTGGGACTTGACGGAAGACCTATCCGATAACCTTCGTTATCCATGAAGAAACTTGAATACCTTTTCACTCTCATCGCCATCTTGGTATCCGTTCACCTCGGTGCCAAGGTGGTGGTGATGAGCATAGACCGGGCGTCTCAGTGGGACTCTATCCCTACCGAGTCGATGATTGAAGTCCGTGAACTCTACCCGGAAGAGTTCCACTGTTGGGATTGCTGGATTGAATCCGGCAACCCGTAACCGATAACCAATGTTATCTCACCATGAAGTAGACAAATACCACTGCGGTTAAGCAGATGCCCCGCATTCGTCCAAGTTCTGGAGCGACGTATGCGGTATGATTCATGCACCCTGCACCCATCCAAGTTCTGGAGCGATGGGTGTGGGGGTGCGTGTCTCATGGTCAGGGAGAGTGGAGTGATAACCTATGTTATCTCTCTGTTCTCCCTTGTCATGAGATTGTGGCAAGACTTGTGTAATACTTGTGTAATGAAAAAGAAAACAACCAATCACCAGTATGGTGAATACACGTTGGTAATCGTCCACGGTTCCCCGGTCCCCGGGGATTCGAGACCTACCATTAGTCAGGTCCGGGTCACGCACCCGAACCTTGAATACGGAGTGCCGTGCTTGGACATCCCTACCGCAAAGCAATACTGCGATAGGAACTCCGAGCGGCTCACGAAGAAGGGTGCCATGTCCAAGGCACAGAAGCAGTTGGCTGAGTCCAACGCCATGAGTATCCAATCGGATCT
>MDSZ01123646.1_pt1 | contig 11803 bp, 10 predicted proteins | sample 811201 | NCBI WGS metagenome assembly MDSZ01 (sample SAMN05326647, study PRJNA326480) | marine metagenome | isolation source: seawater | place: Indian Ocean: North | collected 2010 | reverse complement strand
TTTTTTTAACGAATTGGCGCGGCACTTTAATGATGTTATTGTTTTTTCAGACTGCATGTCCAATCAGGGTTTTTCAGAAAATATAGATGGATTATTTAAGTTTGTGCGTACTAAAACTTATGGCAGCAGGACTAGTATATATTATCAAAACAAAATTATTTCATACATAATAAAGGACAAGCCAAAATTAGTGTTTATGACTGCAGATCCAAGAGCGCTTAATTTTTGGGCTGTCTTGTTTGTATGTAAAATTCTAGGTATCCCTGTTTATTCTCATGGGCAGGGTCTCTATCACAAGCCTAACCCTTCTTCACTAATTAAATTTGTTTATAAATCTATAGCTTTTTTGTCTACGCGTTACATATGCTATTCACCTATCTCTAGAGATAGTCTTACTGATATTGGTATTAGTCGTTCTAAGATGGAAGTTATCGATAATGTGCTTTTGAACAAGCATCCAATCTCACCAAAAGTGAAAGAACCTCATTTGAAAAGGTTGCTTTTTATTGGAAGGCTTCGTGACGGCTGCAATTTGCAGCTTCTTTTTGATGCAATGATTTCTTTGCGCACTGATGGTATGAATATTGGCCTTGATATTATTGGTTCAGGAATCAATCTTAATAGATACATGCGCTACGCTGAGATGCATAGACTTGATGTGGTTTTCCATGGAAAGATTTTTGATGAACGAGCAATTTCTGAAATATCAAAAGACTGTCTGATTGGAATTTACCCAGGTGATGCTGGGCTGAGTGTGGTTCACTATATGTCACTTTCTCTAATACCTATAGTTCACGATAGTATCAACTCACATATGGGGCCAGAGCCTTCATATATTGTTAATGAAACTAATGGTTATACATTCACTCGAAACAGTTGCGATAGTTTAGTTGAGGTGATTGACAAAGCACTAAATGTTGATAATTTTGACATTATATTAAATTCTTATAATTCTTATCAAAAGCTTATAAAAAAATCGATGGGTGAGAAATTTATAGGCATTGCCTCAAAAGACCTAGCTGAAGAGGATTAATTTTGATTGGTAACCTAGCAAAAACAAGGTAATACGAAGTGATAAAAAGGAAAACTAAAGCTTTGGTACTTGGGCCTGTACCACCTCCAGTTCATGGATTTTCGATTGCTATGCAAAACCTTTTTTTTGAAATGAAAAAGTCTTCATCTGTTACTTTATTAAATGTTGCTGGGCGAAATTCCAATAAATTTATCAGAGTAATTCAGTCACTTGCTTTGTCTTTGTTTGGGTGTCTGAAAATAATAAGAAGTTCTTCAAGCCAAGTTAATCATATTGCTATCGGATGCAATGGTGGGTTAGGTAGTGTCTTCACTTTGCTGCTAGTTGCTGCTTGTCGTATGATAAACATAGACGCAACACTTCATCACCACTCATATAACTATATTAATTATCGCTCTCGGATTATGGCAGTGATTGTGGCGATATCAAATTCTAAGATAAAACATATATTTTTATCTGATTCCATGGAAAAAGAATTTATGCTCCAATATAAGGCTGTTACTTCAGACGTAGTTTCAAATGCTTTTATAGTTGACATACCCGAAAAAAATTATGTTAGAGACAAGGTCTTTCGGGTAGGCATGTTGTCAAATTTGACTCGAGAAAAAGGCCTTTTACACTTTTTAGAACTGACAGATAAGGCTCGATCAATTGGACTTAATATTAATTTTATCCTCGCTGGTCCAGTTGAAAGTATGAATGATTTGAGAGAAATTCAAAAAAGAGAAAAAGAATTTTCGAACCTAGAGTACGTCGGACCTATATATGGCCACGAAAAAGACCTTTTTTACAAAAATATAGATACTTTTGTTTTTCCAACGGACTATCATAATGAAGCGCAGCCAATTGTGTTATTTGAAGCCATGGCGCATTCAGTTCCTGTAATTTCTATTGCAAAAGGCTGTATTCGCGAGCAGGTTGGAGATTATTACAGGATATTCGAATCTGTTGAAGAGTTTAATAAGGAAATATTAAATTGTTTGCTTGAGCTCTCTAAAATGTCTATTGATGAAATTGAGACATTAAGAGAATCTACGTTAAGTTTTTTTATATCTCAGCGCCAGAAATCTCTAAAAAGTATCTTAAGAATAACTTCTCATTAAAATGCATCTTTAGAAGTTTTCATGTTTTAATTAATATAAAGAAAATTCAAGGTTTTGATATGAATAATAAAAAAGCTCTTATTACAGGAATAACAGGTCAAGATGGCTCATATCTAGCAGAATTTCTGCTAGAAAAGGGATATGAGGTACATGGTATTAAGCGCCGAGCATCATCGTTTAATACACAAAGAATTGACCATATTTATCAAGATCCTCACATTGAGAATAAGAACTTTGTTCTTCACTATGGAGATCTCACCGATAGTTCAAATTTGACTCGTATTCTTAAGGAAGTTCAGCCCGATGAGGTATATAACTTGGGCGCACAAAGTCATGTTGCAGTTAGTTTCGAGTCACCTGAATATACCTCTGATGTAGATGCTATTGGCACCCTCAGGTTGCTTGAGGCTATTCGTTTGTTAGGAATGGAAAAAAAAGTTAAATTTTATCAAGCCTCATCGTCTGAGCTTTATGGTGAAGTCCAAGAAATTCCCCAAAAAGAAACAACACCATTTCATCCCCGATCACCCTATGCTGTGGCAAAAATGTATGCGTACTGGATTGTGGTAAATTATCGTGAATCTTATGGAATGTTTGCCTGTAATGGCATCTTATTTAACCATGAGTCACCGAGGCGAGGTGAGACATTCGTGACTCGAAAGATAACCAGAGGACTAGCAAATATAGCTCAAGGTTTAGAAGACTGCTTGCATATGGGTAATATTGATGCTCTTCGTGATTGGGGTCATGCAAAGGACTATGTGCGTATGCAATGGATGATGCTTCAGCAGGATCAAGCTGATGATTTTGTCATTGCAACAGGCGTTCAATATTCAGTTAGACAGTTTATTGAGTGGTCTGCCAAAGAGCTAGGAATAACACTACGATTTGAAGGTTCTGGTGTAAATGAAGTCGGTATTGTTGAATCAATTGATGGCGATGATGCTCCAAATATTAAAGTTGGAGATATAATTATTAAAATTGATCCACGATACTTCCGTCCAGCAGAGGTAGAAACATTATTAGGTGATCCTTCTAAAGCAAAAGAGAAGCTAGGTTGGGTGCCTAAAATTACAGTTCAAGAAATGTGCACCGAAATGGTTGCTGAAGATCTAAAAACTGCAAAAAGACATGCATTGTTAAAAACCTATGATCATGATGTCCCAATTTCAACTGAAAAATAGTATTGAATAAACTATGAATATTTTTGTAGCAGGACATGGCGGCATGGTCGGCAGTGCTATTGTAAGGGCATTGTCACTTGATGATAGTAACAAAATTATCACAGCCAGCCGTTCTGATTTAGATTTGCTAGACCAGAACTCAGTTAATGATTTTTTTAAGAAAAACAATATTGATCAAGTTTTTCTTGCAGCTGCAAAGGTGGGAGGTATTCATGCAAATAATGAGTATCCTGCTCAGTTTATTTATGAAAATTTGATGATTCAATCAAATATTATTCATGCCTCACATTTATCTGATATACAACAGTTGTTATTTTTAGGATCTTCATGTATCTATCCCAAATTTGCTGAACAACCTATAAAAGAAAATTCTTTATTAGCTGGTATTCTTGAATCAACTAATGAGCCATATGCAATTGCAAAAATTGCAGGCATCAAGTTGAGCGAGAGTTACAATCGTCAATATGATAGAGATTATCGAAGTGTTATGCCTACTAATCTCTATGGTCCAAATGACAACTTCCATCCAGAGAATAGCCATGTTATTCCTGCACTAATTGCTCGTTTTCATACAGCTGTAAAAAATAATGAAAAGGAAGTAGTAATCTGGGGCTCTGGTACCCCAATGCGTGAATTTCTTCATGTGGATGATATGGCGGCTGCATGTATTTATGTTATGAATCTTGATCGTAAAATATACTCCTTACATACTGAACCGATGTTATCTCACATTAATGTGGGAACTGGAATTGACTGCACAATTAAAGAGCTTGCAGAGACAATTGCTGAGGTTACTGAATTCAAGGGAGAATTATTTTTCGATACTTCTAAACCTGATGGTACACCCAGAAAGTTAATGGATGTTTCTAGATTGAAGGACTTAGGCTGGGAACATTCGATTAGTCTAAAGAATGGCTTAGCTGATACTTATAATTGGTATAAAAATAATCTGAAACACGCTAGATCAAAATAACATATATGAGAATTCTGATTTACGGAATAAATTTCAGTCCAGAGTTAACTGGTATTGGAAAGTATTCTGGTGAGATGGCCCATTGGCTAGCTAATCAGGAGCATGAAGTTTTAGTAATTACTACACCTCCATATTATCCTGAGTGGTCAATAAGTGACAAGTATAAGAATTTTTTTTCATTTAAAAAAACCAAAAGTCTATCAATAATTCGCTGCCCACTTTATGTGCCGAAAAAACCAACAATAATAAAAAGATTAATTCATCTTGCATCATTCTCAATTTCTTCTTTTTTTCCTATGATAGGTTCAGTATTTTGGAAGCCAGATATCATAATTCAAGTTGTCCCAACACTTTTCTGTTCAATTCAGACATTATTTGTAGCTAAATTGGTTGGTGCAAGATCCATTGTTCATGTACAGGATTACGAAGTAGATGCCATGTTTGATCTATCCATAGCAAAGACTAGTCTTTCTAAAAAAATTGCATACTGGTTAGAAAAAAAAATTTTGAATAGTTTTCATACTGTTTCAACGATATCACATGGAATGTTGAAGCGAGCAGTTCAAAAGGGAATTGATAAAAAAAAGCTTTTATTTTTTCCAAACTGGGCCGAAGTGGCTCGTTTTGAAAATCGAAGTAAAAATAAGCAATTTTTAATTGAATTAGGTATCAATCCTGAAAAGAAAATAGTTTTATATTCAGGAAATATGGGAGTAAAACAAGGTTTAGAGTTAGTTGTTTATGCTGCAAGATCTTTAAAAGCAAACAGTGACATACAATTTGTATTGGTGGGAGAGGGCGCTGTAAAACAAAGTCTTGAAAAGCTTTCAGATGAGCTAAATCTCAAAAATATTTCATTTCTTCCTTTGGTGCCATATAACCAGCTGCCAGACTTGTTAGGATCTGCAGATTGTCATTTGGTCATCCAAAAAAAAGGCGCTGCAGACGCAGTTTTACCATCTAAGCTGACCAATATACTCGCGGTAGGCGGTAATTCAGTTATTACTGCTTCACCAGACACAACACTTGGAAAATTATGTAAAGATTTTCCTGAAATTGCTGTTTTGGTGGAACCTGAGTCAGTTGAAGCTCTTGTAGCTGGAATAGAGCAATCCCTTTTAATGGCGATACCAAATAAGATTGCAAAAAGTTATGCAAGAAAATACTTAGACAAAGATATTATTTTAAAGCGCTTTGTAAAACATTTTGAATTAACCTAACTGGCTACAAGCTCAGTAAGCAACTTAAAAAAAATAAATAAATTAAACATAGCTGTAAAATGCAGCTTTTTTTTGTAGGCTTTATTCTTAAAGTTCTTTATTAGTAAGGCATATACAATTAATATAAAATTCTAATAATGATTCAATTTCAAAATTTAAATCAAGAAACACCTTATTTACTATTTAAGACCAAATATGATGAGGCTCTCAACAAAGGACAAAAAAGCATTGAAGCCATTTCAATATCAAGCTTCGAGAGAAAAATCAATGAAGTTAATGCTAGATACGTAAATCTTAAATTTATAAAAGAAAATGAGTTTATTTTTTTTAGTAATTACGATTCTCCAAAAGCATCTGCCTTTAATTCTCACAATCAAATAGCTGCATTAGTATATTGGTCTAGTATTAATGTTCAGATTAGAATTAAGGCTAAAATAAAAAAAACTTCAAATGAATATAATCAAAAATATTTTTTTGATAGGTCAGAAAAGAAAAATGCATTAGCTATTTCATCCAATCAATCCAAACCAATTGAATCCTTCAGCCTAGTGAAAAAAAATTATAAACAATCGCTAGAAAATGATGATTTAAAAAAATGTCCAAAATACTGGGGAGGCTATTCATTTACCCCATACTATTTTGAATTTTGGGAAGGTCATCAGTCAAGGCTAAATAAGAGAGATATTTATGAGTTTAATGGGAAAGACTGGATTCATAGCATCCTTCAGCCTTAATTTTAAGAAAATATTTGCGTAATTAATCAATTAGTTTAAAATCATTCAGAAATACCATGTTAACGACTTCAAGCTACTTAAAATTAAATATAGTATCTAAATAATATTTAAATGCTTATCACTCTCCATAGGTTATCGTCATAGTTTCTCAGAGTAAAAAAAATATACCAATAAATGAAAGAATCAGAGCTTCTGAAGTAATGCTTATTGACCAAAATGGAGAAAAGCAGGGTGTAGTTCCTGTAGAAGAGGCTTTAAATGCAGCAAGAGATATAAAATTAGATCTCGTTCAGGTTTCTCCTTCCTCTTCTAATCCAGTAGTTTGCAAGCTTATGGATTATGGAAAGCATATCTTTACAAAGAAAAAGAATATTTCATCTGCTAAGGGAAAAATCAAAAAAAATACGTTGAAGGAGATAAAGTTCAGACCATCAACTGATGTAGGTGATTACAATATAAAATTAAAAAAAATAAAAAGCTTCCTTCTTGGAGGAGATAAGACTAAAATAAGCGTCCGATTTAGAGGAAGAGAGATTCTTAATAGCGATCTTGGACTTGAGTTACTCAACAGACTTAAAGAGGAATTGGTTGATGTTGCTCAAGTAGATCAAGAAGCTTCTCTAGAAGGAAGACAGCTTTTGATGGTTCTTTCACCTCTAAAGAAAAATAATTAGTTTTTTGGTTTTATAAAATGGGATATAAGTTAAAAACACATTCTGGAGCTTCAAAGCGTTTCAAAAAAACTGCTAAATCTTTAAAGAGCAGGAGTGCTAACAGAAATCACATACTATCAAAGCAATCTACTAAAAGAAAAAGACACAATAGAGGATTAAATAAGCTTGAAGGCATAATGCTAAAAATGGCTTCAAGACTTATCAATAAGTAATATGCCAAGAGTAACAAAAGCAAAAACAGCAAAAGCAAAACACAGAAAAGTTCTTGCCTCCACAAAAGGCCATTACGGTGCAAGGAGTAGACTTTATAAGACAGCAAAACAATCTAATATCAAATCGATGCAATATGCTTTTAGAGATAGAAAAAATAAGAAAAGGTCTTTTAGATCTTTATGGATTTCCAGAATTAATGCTGCTTCCAGAGAGTTGGGTGTTCCGTACTCAAAACTTATTAATGGATTAATGAAGAAGAATATTATTATCGATAGGAAAATATTATCTGATCTAGCCATCAACGATACATCTGCCTTTGAGAAAATCACTAAAACTGCTGTAAAATAGAAGCTCAATGTCTAATATGGACAAAATAGAGCCACCCTTAATTAAAAAAAGTTTGGGCTCATTACATCCAATCAATCAAACTAAAGATTTTCTTTTAAATCTTTTATCAGAAATTGGGTTTAAAGAAATCCAAGGTCCAGAAATAGAAAGTGAGGAGTTCAATTTTGATATGCTTAATATTAAAAAGTCTCATCCAGCGCGACAAATGCATGATACTTTTTATATTGAAAATAAAAGCAACGTTTTAAGAACGCATACTTCTCCAGTTCAAATTAGAGGTATGCTTGATACTAATCCACCACTAGCATTTACTTCCGCTGGAAAGGTTTATAGAAAAGATGATGATGCAACTCATTTACCTATGTTTCATCAGGTTGAGGGTATTTACGTTGATACGGACGTAACATTTTCAAATCTAAAAGACTTAATTCATCAAATTCTTCATAATTTATTTGGAAAAGATATTGAGATACGATTTCGTCCATCATATTTTCCATTTACAGAACCATCAGCAGAAGTTGATATTTTATCTGAGAACGGAAAATGGTTAGAAATTCTTGGTTGCGGAATAGTTAACCCGACAGTATTAAAGAATTGCAATATTGATCCAGAACATTATAGCGGACTAGCTTTTGGACTTGGTGTTGAAAGAATAGCTATGCTTAAATATGGAGTGAATGACATAAGAGAGTTTTATAAATCAAATTTAGATTTTTTGCGCCAATTTAAATGAAGTTTATATACCAAGATTTTCTAAACTTCCTTTCTGAAAAACCACCTGCAGAAATCTTATCAGAAAAACTTTTTCAGCTTGGTCATGAGCATGAGATAAAGGATGATGTATTTGATATGGAGTTTACTCCAAACAGAGGTGACTGCTTATCATTATCTGGATTATCAAGAGATCTCAATATTTTTTTTGGAAAAGAAGAACCCTTTAAAGTCTTTGAGGGAGATATAGAGCCGCTTAACTTAAATTTTAAAAATTTCTCACCTGAAGCATGCCCTAAAATTAGTTTTTTGGAAATCGAAATTGAAGGCTGTACAAATGAATATAAACCTTACATCGAGAGTTACTTTTCCTTACCTGGAAACAAGAAAGTAAATTTTTTTACTGATATTTCTAATTATGTTTCTTATGAATTAGGTCAACCAACACATTGCTTTGATGCAAAAACTATTAGCGGTCAATTAATTTTTCAAAATAGGATTTGCGAAGAGCCTTTTCAAACATTGCTTGGCTCTGATATTGATCTTACAGGCATGAATTGTATTTTTTCAGTTAATAATGAAATAGTAAGTCTTGCTGGTGTAATGGGAGGTATGTCTACAGCATGCTCACCAAAAACAAAAAAAGCACTAATCGAATGTGCTTTTTTTATTCCTGAAGAAATTATTGGAAAAAGTATTAAATATAATCTTGTTTCTGATGCAGCTCATAAATTTGAAAGAGGTGTTGATATTCAATCACAAGAACAGGTGCTAAGAAGATTTATTGAAATAGTAAGAGACCATGCATCAATTAAAAGCATTAAAATTCAATCGTTTGATGATGGTCATGTTCATAAGGCTAAAATACCAATTGATGTTAAAAGAATTAATAAAATTTTAGGTACAGATCTTGAAGAAGAAAAGTATTTAACATATCTCAGCAAGCTAGGTTTTGGAATTGAAGAAGAAATTATTGTTCCTTCTTATAGGCATGATATTGCATCACAAAATGATTTAGCAGAAGAGATAGCAAGAGTTGTTGGTTATAACAACATAGAAAGTAAGCCTATAGATATACCAAAAAATTTAGATAAAGATTTAGGTGATATTAATGATCTAAGAAATTACCTTATTAGAAATGGTTTTTCTGAGGTCATTAATTTTCCATTTACCGCAAACAAAGAAAAAAAATCTATATCAATTGACAACCCTCTAGATTCAAACAGAAATAACCTCAGAACCTCTTTAAAAGATTCTTTGTTAGACAATCTTCTATTCAACGAAAGAAGACAAAAAGATTCAATTAAATTCTTTGAAATTAGTGATTTGTATTCAAAAAATGATCAAATAAAGCAATCAAAAAATCTAGGCATTATTATCAGCGGAAGACAAGGCCATAATTATTTAGATTTTTCAAAAAAACTCGATCATGCTTATTTAAATGATCTTTTAAATCGAGATTCTAATAATTCTCATTTTACGATTGAAGAAATTTCTAGAAAAGAGCTAAAAACAAAAAAGAAAGATAGAATTTTCTATATAGAGATACCGATAGAAAAAGCACCTAAAAATATTCTCAAAGACTCAGAATCAAGTATGGATCAAATAAATTTTATTAAATATCAACCAGTTTCTGAATTTCCCTCTAGTATTAGAGATTTTTCTTTTTCAATAACAGATTTTAAAAAATATGATACTGTAATTAATTATCTTTCAGATCTTAATGATAAAAATCTCAAGGATGCCTTCATTTTTGATTTCTATGAAAATAAAAAACTTAACGAGATAAAAGTAGGCGTAAGATTTATCTTTCAATCATCTTTAAGTACTTTATCTGAAGAGGAGATTCAAAAAAGCATCGATAAACTATTAGAGCCAATTGTTGATTTAGAAGGCGTCGCCATACCAGGACTATCCAAAAAATAGTTTACGATATCTTCATTAGTTAAAAAATAAATGTAGAATAGGTCAGTATTACAGTAATTATCTTATGAAAAAGCCAAAAATATTTCTATCTCTTGTTTTCTCTTTTTTTTCATTCAACATTTGCGGTCAAGCTATTGACTCATCTATTTTATCTCAACTTAGCCCTGAGCAGATTGAGATGGCAAAAGATGCATATGCAAAAAAGAATTCTACAGATAAATCAGTAGAAGAGTTACCACTCATAGATGAGTCATTGATAACTCAACAATCTACCAAAGATGCAAATAAAATTTCTGGTAAAAAATATGGTTATGATTTTTTTTCATCGATGCCAACTTCTCTATTAGCAGTTGGAGATCTTCCTTTACCCAATGATTATAAGATATCACTAAGAGACCAGTTTACAGTTATTCTATCTGGTTCAAAAGATGCTATTTTTAACTTAAATGTTAAGCTTGATGGTACAATTTTATTTCCTGAGCTTGGAGCGATTTCTGTTGCTGGACTTAGCTTTCAAGAAGTAAAAGAAAAATTATCGACACTTATTGAACAATCTTACATAGGTGTGAATATTGATGTATCAATTCAAAATTTAAGTGCAAAAAAAATTACAATAGTTGGGGCAGTACGAACACCGGGTACCTATCTAGTTAACCCATTTAGCACTATTGCAGGAGCGTTAGCATACTCTGGAGGGATCTCTGAAATAGGCTCACTAAGAGATATAAAATTAATCAGAAACAATCAGCAAATTTTTTCTTTTGATTTATATGATTTGCTCATCAAGGGAGATAGATCTAAAGATCTAACTATTGAAGCAGGCGATACATTATTAATTAACGCTGCTTCTCAGTTTGTTGAAATAAACGGTGCTGTAAAACGACCGGGCATTTATGAAATCTTAGAAGGTGAAACTTTAGAGGATATAATAGACTTTGCTCTAGGTTTTACTAAAACAGCTAATAAATCTAATGTATCTGTATCATTTCTAGATTTAGAACAAGCTCAAATTGTTAAAAAGAATATTAATAATTTAGACCAAAGTTTAAAAGATGCATTATCTATAAATGTTTTTAATTATGTCAGTGAAGGTACCTCTGATATCCAAGTACTTGGAGCTGTGGAGCAACCTGGGTTTTATGACATTAAAAAATATAAAAATTTAGAGGATTTAATTGCTAGCTTAAAATTTGTGGATGTGTATCCATGGTTAGGCGTTCTAGAACAATTTGATGAATATAAAATTATTAAATCTTCAGTTTTATTTAGCTTAAAAGATCCAAGCACATATAAATCTTTAGAACTAATGCCTAACTCTAAAGTTTATTTCACAAATATTAATGATAGATCATTTGATGTAAATGAGATGACAAAAAATTTAATCAATGATTATGAGTTGAGGATAAATCACAAACAAGGATCTTTTAAATTGCCAGTATATGGCAATTATTCTGTTAGCTCTTTTGTAGATTTATTAGGTTTAGATATGAGTGATGTTGATGAAATAGCAACATATATAAGTCCTTTAGATGATATTGTGATTAATGATAATTACAAGGATATGCAATTCACTGCAAGTAAATTCAACACTATAAATTTTAGATCACCTGAAAATAATCTTATTAGTGTTTCTATACGTGGAGCAGTAGAGTTTCCAGGTACCTATATTTTAAATGATGACTCA